>Ga0070699_100001609_pt1 | contig 20621 bp, 16 predicted proteins | sample KBSK1503metaG_FD_65473 | JGI IMG/M metagenome (GOLD analysis project Ga0070699, IMG submission 65473) | Corn, switchgrass and miscanthus rhizosphere microbial communities from Kellogg Biological Station, Michigan, USA - KBS K1-50-3 metaG | ecosystem: Host-associated > Plants > Roots >...
GGCACGCCCACCGCCAACGGCACCACCGTGACGTTCGCAAACGGCAAGAACTTCTTCCTCGGGTCGCCGGACACTGGAGCTCCGGAGGAGAACGCCAAGTGAGCCACAGACTTCTTCGGACGCTCCGCGCCGCGCTCCTCGTGACCGCCGCGGTCGTGTTCGCGTCGCCGGCGCTCGCACAGGAAGCGACGCTGAGCGGCACCATCTCCGATCAGACCAGCAGCGTGCTCCCGGGCGTCACGATTACCGCCGTCCATGCGGCCTCGGGCAACACCTTCGTCGCCGTGAGCGACGATCGGGGCTTCTACCGCCTTCCGCTGCGCACCGGTGTCTATCGCATCAACGCCGAGCTCGCGGGATTCGCCAACGTGAACCGCTCGGTGGAGCTGCTGGTCGGTCAGCAGGCGGTGATGAACCTGCAGATGGCGCCGTCAGCCGTGCAGGAGTCGATCACCGTGACGGCCGAGGCGCCGCTGCTCGACATGACCTCGTCCACGCTCGCGGGCAACGTCGACCCGCGCCAGATGCAGGACCTGCCGGTCAACGGCCGCAACTGGCTCGACCTGACGATGCTGACGCCGGGCGCGAGGACCAATTCGGTGGGTGAAGCGCCGGTCCTCGGCGACGGCCGCGGCACGTATCAGCTGAACGTGGACGGCCAGCAGGTGACCAACTACGTCCAGTTCAACCGCGCCAACCCGCGCTACAGCCGCGACGCGATCGCGGAGTTCGAATTCGTCGCCAACCGCTTCGACGCCACGCAGGGGCGCTCGATGGGTGTGCAGGTGAACGCGATCACGAAATCCGGCACGAACACCCCGGGCGGAACCTTCTCGGGGTACTTCCGCGACGACAAGTTCAACAAGCCCGACTTCGTCGCGCACAAGGTGCTCCCCTACTCGAACCAGCAGATCAGCGGCACGTTCGGCGGACCGATCAAGAAGGATCGCGTGCACTACTTCGCCAACTACGAGTACGAGCGGGAGCCGCGGACGTCCACGTGGACGACGCCGTACCGCGCATTCAACATCGACCTGACGGGGACGCGCTGGCAGCGCGAGGCCGGCCTGCGGGTGGACGTGCAGTTCTCGCCGCGCACGCGGTTGTCGATGCGCGGCACCAACTGGCACGAGTTCATCCCGTACGCGGCGGGGAGCGCCACGTCGACGCCGGCCTCGACGGTCGAGACCGACAACATGAGCAACCAGTTCAACGCCATCCTGACCCGCGTCTTCGGCACCAGCGCGGTGAACGAGATCAAGGGCGGGTATGCGGGCAGCGGGTGGGATCAGACGACGCCGGTCAAGAACCCGAGAGCGACGGTGACCGACGGCTTCGGATCCCCGAACATCCTGCTGCGCGGCCTCACGATCGGGACGGGGACGTTCGTCCCGCAGCGGCCGAAGCAGAGGGGCTATTCGATTCGCGACGACTACTCGACGTCGTTCACCGGCGCGGGTCGTCATTCGGTGAAGCTGGGCGGCGAGTACCTCTACGACCACATGCAGTATTTCTTTTGCAACGTCTGCAACGGGCAGCTCGACGCGCGCAACGGGCCGATTCCCGCGAACGTCGAGCAGATCTTCCCGAACCTGTTCGACGTCTCGACCTGGAACCTGAACGCGCTGTCGTCGATTTCCGTCCGGTGGCGGCAGGGCATCGGCGACTTCAACCTGCTCACGCCGCGTCACGTGATGGGCGCGTGGCTCCAGGACGACTGGGCCATCAAGCCGCGCTTCACGCTGAATCTCGGCGTCCGCTACGACCTGACGACCAACTCGTTCGAGAACAGCGTCGGCATCGGGCCGTTCCTGCCGGCCAACCGTCCCAACGATACGAACAACGTCGCCCCGCGCCTCGGATTCGCCCTCAGCCTGACGCCGCGAACAGTCATCCGCGGCGGCGCGGGCAAGTTCTTCGGCGACGTGCACAACCCGCACTTCACGCGCGCCTTCGCGCAGCAGATCAGCCCCGAGCGCGCCTACGACGGGCGTCCCGATTTCGCGGCGAACCCGTTCAACGGGCCGGTGCCGTCGTACGACGCGGTCCTGGCGAGCCTCTGCTCGGTGTCGAACGTGCCGGGCTGCCTGCGTCGTGAGCTGCCGTTCACGATCTACGGACCGTGGGCGGAGATCCCCTACAGCTACCAGGCGTCGGTCGGCGTGCAGCGGCAGCTCGCCGGGACGATGGCCATCGACGCCGACTACATCTACACGGGCGAGCGGAAGGTCAGCTGGAACGAGACGGGCTACAACATCAACCTCAGTTACAACCCGGCGACCGGCGTCAACTATCCGTTCTCCGACATCAGCCGCCGCCCGTACCCGGAGTACGGCGCGATCGACATGTGGATTCCGACCGGTGCGCGCTCGAACTACCACGCGCTGTCGACGGCGTTCACCAAGCGCATGAGCAACGGCTGGCAGGCATCGGGCACCTATCTGCTGTCGGGCCTGCGGGACGCGTACGCGCAGCCGTACAGCGGCCTGGAGCAGGTGCCGTTCACGGTGGCGCCGGACCTCGGCGCCGAATACACGCTGGCGCAGAACGATCAGCGGCACAGGGTCGTGCTGAACGGCATCTGGCAGCTGAAATACGGCTTCCAGGTGAGCGGGCTCTACTTCTACGGGTCCGGCTCGCGCTACAGCACCAGCTACGGGACGGACCTGCGCGATCTCGGCGGCATTGGCGCGAACCGCCTGCGGCCGGACCGGACGATCGTGCCGCGCAACAACTTCGTCGGCCTGCCGCTGCACCGCGTCGATGCGCGGGTGCAGAAGAAGTTCACGATGACCAATCGCGTGACGGTAGAGGGGATCGCAGAGGTCTTCAACCTGTTCAACCACGCCAACTACGGGGCGTACACGACGCAGGAGGTCAGCGTGTTGTACGGGAAGCCGTCATCGAACCCGGCGGTAGCGTATCAGCCGCGGATGGCGCAGCTCGGGTTCAGGCTGACGTTCTGATCCGATCTCGAACGCCCGTCGCCGGCGACGGGCCACGGAGACGCGGAGACACGGAGATTTTTCCTCTCCGTGTCTCGGTCAACCTGTCGGATCATCATTCTCCTCGTCGCTGCCCGAGCGATGAGTCGCCGCAACCGCTGACCTTACGGCCAACCGCTCCTTCCCCGCGTCCAATTTCGCATCGCCGGTGTCCAATACTCCTGGTCACCGGCGCTAGACTTTTTCATCGAGGTGTCAGCGATGCGGCAACCTCGTCTTTCAGCGAGCGCGGCAGCCGTCGCTCTTGTGGCCTCCGTCATCGCGGCCCACGGGCAAGCCGTCGCGCCACCTGCGGGCGCACCCCGCCCTGGGCTTCCTCCTCGCGACGCATCACGGCCACCCGCGACCGGAACGGCGCGCATCCGTGGCCGCGCGCTCATGCCCGACACCGGCGCGCCTTTGCGCCGGGCACAGATCACGCTCATGTCGCCGGAAGTCGCCATCCGGCGGGTCGTGACGACGGATACGCAGGGGCGCTACGAGTTCGGCGACCTTCCACAGGGTCGTTACACGGTCTCCGCAAGCAAGGGCGGCTACGTCACGTTGCAGTACGGGCAGCGGCGGCCGTTCGAGCCCGGCCGCCCCGTGAACCTCGCGGATGGGCAGACACTCGAGCAGGTCGACTTCGCGCTGCCGCGCGGCAGCGCGATCGCCGGAAAAGTGACCGACGAATTCGGCGAACCGATCACCGGCGTGCAAGTCCAGGCGCAACGCTACATGTACTTGGCCGGAGGACAGCGGCGGCTCACGTACGCGGGCGCGCCAGGCTCCACCAACGATCTCGGCGAGTTTCGAGTCTTCGGCCTGATGCCAGGCGAGTACATCGTCAGCACCGTGGCCCGCGGCGGGATGAACTTTCAGCAGGGAGGTAGCGGATCGACGGATTCCTTCGAGGGTTACGCGCCCAGCTACTATCCCGGCACTCCCAATCCTTCGGACGCGCAGCCGGTGACGGTCGGCCTCGGACAGGAAGTCGCGCTGAACTTCTCACTGGTCGCGGCCCGCATGGCGCGCATTTCCGGCTCCGCCTTCGACTCGCAGGGGCGGCCAGCGGCCGGCGCGTTCCTCTCTCTCGTGTCTCGAGGCGCCGGCTTCATCTATGGGCTGTCCGGTGGAACGGTATCGGCCGACGGCTCGTTCACGTTGATCAACGTCGCGCCGGGCGAGCAGACGCTTCAAGCGGAAGTCAATCCGAGAGCGCCCGGCGACCAACGAGAATCGGCGTCAGTCCCCCTTACCGTCACTGGCGTCGACGTCACCGGGTTGCGTATCACCACCTCGCCCGGAGCGACGATCGGTGGCAGCGTGGTATTCGAGGGGACGTCACCGCGCACCGGCGAGCCGATTCCACGGATTTTCGTGCAGGATGCGAGGCCCGACGAACCTGGGGCGATCTTCTTCAGTTCGGATTCGTCGAACGGCCTGATCGCAGAGGATGGCACCTTCACGATCAAAGGTATCGCCCCGCGAGAGTTCCTGTTTCGTGCGATCACACCCCAGGCGTGGACCTTGAAGTCCGTCACGCTGGATGGCGATGACATTACCGATGTCCCGACCAGGGTCGGTGAAAGCGGGAAGCTCGGGTCCGTGAAGATCGTCCTCACGGATAGGGTGACCGATTTGTCAGGCACGGTGGTTGGGGCTCGTGGAGAGGCGCTGAAGGACTACGTCGTGATCGTCTATCCCGCCGAGGAGAAGGAAGGGCTGGCCGCCGCGCGGTACATCCGGACAGCGCGACCGGATCAGGACGGCCGGTTCCGGATTCGAGCGTTGCCGCCTGGCCGCTATCTCGCCGCGGCAGCTGAGCAACTCGAGCAGGGGCGCGAATGGGATCCCGAGTTCGTCCGGAGGTTTCGCGCAGCGGCGAAGCCGGTCGCGCTGAGCGAGGGGCAAACGGTCACGTTGTCGCTGACGCTTACCAACATTCCATAGGATCTGTTTCTCGAACGCCCGTCACCGGCGACGGGCCACGGAGACGCGGAGACACGTTCGGCCGGCTTTTGCGCTCGCCGCCTTCTTCATATTGCGCCGCGCCGTCTTCTGTCGTTCAGAACAGACCATCGTCTCAAACACGGAGCGTAAAATCTTCTCTCCGTGTCTCCGTGTCTCCGTGGCCCGTGACTGCGTGGACCGCGCCCCTCATTTCCGGAACCACTCGTAGAACTGATCGCCCTGCGGCACCTTCCGCTTCACGTCGAAGACGAACGTGTCGCTCTCCCAGTGCGAGACGAGCGGGGTCTTGCGGACGTTCCCGTAGAGAAACTCCTCGGCGAACTCGATGCACTGATACTCGATCAGCTGGATGTTCGGCTCCATCCGGCGGTACAGCGGCATCGCAATGCGCCACGGGCGCGTGAACACCTTCGGATCCGTGATCGTCGCCTCATAGCGGATCACGTCAGGCGTCATCAGCGAGAAACGCTCGACGAGGTGCAGTGCGTCGCTGTGAAAGTTGCCGGCGCGATCGAACCACGTCTTGTCGTTGAAGTTCGTGACGTCCACGACGAGCGTGTCGCCCTCCCAGCGGCCCACCGAGTGGCCCATCCACGTGTCGGCCGGCGGTCCCTCGACTTTGTCGAGATGGATCGTCCGCGCGCTGTTCGTGATCTCGTAGGCCATGTGCACCTTGCTGGTGCTCTGGGTGATCGCGAACGGATACGGCATGTACATCGCGCGCGGGATGCCCGGCAGGTAGCACTTGATCTCGGGGTCGCGATCGATCCAGTGCTCGGCGTTCTCGTTCCGCGCCTTCAGCGCCTCCGCCGTGTACGGAATGCGCCCGTCGTCCTGGACCACGCCGAGCGAGCCGGGGATGCCGCCGGCGGCCCCGAGCGCGACCACTGGAGGCGCCGCCACCCTCGCGTAGTCGTACGGGTAGATGCCGTTCTGCATGACCGCGGCGGGGCGCGCCTCGTGCGCCTCGAGGTCCCAGTAGGCCTCGTTGTTGGCCTGCCAGATGCCGCTGAAATTCGGCTTGCCGCCGATGCGCGCGGGTCTGGACGCGCCGGCGCCAGGCGTTCCCTGGCCCTCGGTGCGCGACACCGACAGCATGACGACCACGGTGACAGCCGCCGTGGCAAGCGCGACGGAAATCATGGAGCTGATGAAGCGGATACGCATGACCCTGCTCACCTGTTGAACGGGTTCTCTTCGACGCCGACGAAGTCGGTCGCGTTGTCCTTCGTCGCCGGGTTCGGGCCGCGACGGGCGGCGTAGTCGCGCTCGGCGATCCGCGCCGACAGCATCAGCGACGGGAACCCGTAGTTGCCTTCGTGGCACCGCGGCTCGTAGTAGATGCGGTTCTGCTCGTCGTTCTGCTTCGCGTACTCCATCGCAATGGTCCAGGGGCGCGTCCACACGGTCGGGTCCTCGATCGTCACCCGATATTCCAGCGTGGTCGGGCTCGTCCTCGTCCACCGCTCCACGAGGTGCCGGTGGTCTCGCGACCCGAGAAAATCGTGCTTCGCGCTGAAGTTCGTCACGTCGATGACGAGCGTGCTCCCCTCCCAGCGGCCGCGCGAGTCGCCAATCCACTGATGCACCTGCGGCGGCAGGTGCGGCGTGCCGTTCATGACGATGTTCCGCTGGAAGCCCTGGCCCTGACCGGTGTCGTAGAACATCGAGATGCCGCCTGCCGTCTGCACGACGCGGATGTAGTTCCCGCCGAACGCGTTCGGCAGGTCCGGCAGGTTGCCGGCCATGCACCGATCTCCCAGGCTGCCGTCTTCAGGGCTGTCGTGACGGTTCATGCGGCCGGTGTTGTACGCCGGCGGCAGCTCCGTCAGGCGCGGCGAGGGCTTCGCGTCGTACGTGCCGCCCGTGCACCCCGCCAACTTGTTCTTGCAGGTATCGGTGGACTGCAGCAGCGCGAGGCGGAAGGCGCGGTCGTCCGCGTCGCGCTTCTGCGCCTCCGCCGTCCGTCCGGGCAGCCTTCCGTTCGGCGGATCGACAATCAGCGAGGTGCGCCGGCCGGTCGGCCGCACGGTGTTGAACACCGCGTTGTAGGCGCCGGCGACGTCGAGCTCGGTGCCGCGCTCGACGCGGCGGTCGCGGCCCAGCAGCGCCGCCCGCTCCTGGTCGAGCGCCTGGCGTTCCGCATCGGTGAGGAACTCCTTGGTCGCAAAGCGCGGCGGCCGCTGCAGCGGCGTGTCGGTTTCGAGCGTCCAGATGCCCTGCAGATCCGGTTCGCCCCAGTCGGTCACGGATGTCCGGCCCGCGGCCGCGGCACTGCTCGTTGCCGCGCCCCCGCCGAGCGGTGACACCTTCGCCAATCCGATGAGTGCGGCGATCGCGAGGACCGCAACCGCCGTCCACGTCAGAAGTCGTCGCATGGGACCGCGCTCCTTCCTTATGGCCTGGTGGTGATCCGCGCAATCCTAGCAGATCTCTAGGAGCGGCTCAGTTCGCTGCGCACGATCTCCGCGCCCTCAACCAGCGCGCGCAGCTTGCCGTCCGCCACGTCCCTCGGCAGGTACTTCATCCCGCAATCCGTGGAGACGATGAGATTCTCGGGCGCGGTGAACGGCAGCGCGCGGCGAATCCGCGCGGCCACCGTTTCCGGCGATTCCACCTTCATGTCGGACAGGTCGATCGTCCCCAGCAGGATCTGCTTGCCGGGAAGCTCGCGAAGCACCGAGCAATCGAGGCTCGACTGCGCGGTCTCGATCGAGATCTGATTGCAGCGGCATTCGGCCAGCTCCGGCAGGAACGAGTAGCCGGACGGCCGCTCGTGGATGATCGCCGCGTAGCCGAAGCAGATGTGCACGCACGTCGTTCCGGTCACGCCAGCCAGCGCCCGGTTGAGCGCCGCGAGCCCGTACTTCCTCGCCTTCTCCGGCCGCGCCTGCATGTAGGGCTCGTCGATCTGCACGACGTCCGCGCCGGCGGCAAACAGGTCCTTGATCTCCTGGTTCACCGCGTCGGCGTAGTCCATCGCGGCTTCCTCGCCGCTCGTGTAGAAGTCGTTCTGCGCCTGCTGCGACATGGTGAACGGACCGGGCACGGTGATCTTGGTCTTGCGCGTGGTGTGCGCCTTCAGGAATTTCAGATCGTCGACTTCGACCGCATGCCGCCGCCTGATCCTGCCGACGATGCGCGGCACCGGGTTGGGATGGCCGGATCGATCGAGCGCCGTGCCCGGATTGTCGAGATCGACGCCTTCGAGCGCGGTCGCGAAGCGATTCGAGTAGCTCTCGCGCCGGATCTCGCCGTCGGTGACGATGTCGAGGCCGGCGTCCTCCTGCGCGCGAATCGCCAGCCGCGTCGCGTCGTTCTGCGCCTCCTCGAGGAACGGTTCGGGAACGCGCCAGAGCTCCTTCGCGCGGACGCGCGGCGGAAACCGCCCCGCGAGCTTGGCGCGATCGATGAGCCATTCAGGTTGCGGGTAACTGCCGACGAGAGTCGTGGGGAGAAGATGCACGATCTCGAAGTATATCGGCAGCGAGAGAGACGCCGCGTGACGCCGCACTCGATCTCGGAGGCTCTCGATCTCGGAGGGGCCGACTCGATCTCGGAGGGGCCGACCTTCAGGTCGGCCCTCACTTCAGCGTGATGATCAGTTCGCGCAGCGGGTGCCGGTCGGTGTGATCGACATCACCGTGTACTGGCCCGCAGTCGAACGCGGCAATTCGAGCTTCGTCTTCGACTGCGATTTCGCGTCGGGCGCGTTCTCCGGATCGACCTTCGTCTTGTCCTTGATGGTCACGTTCGCGTCGCCCTTACCCTGCTTCACCATGATCGCGGAGATCTGCACCCGCTCGCCGACATGCGACGCGAGGTCGACGTTGTTGCCGGGTACGAGCAGGAAGGTGGACGTCGATCCGGAGGTGGCGACGGCGCCGCCGTCGGCCTTCGTCTCGGCCTTTCCTCTGACCGTCGTCTTATCCTTGTCGACGTCGGTCTTGACCCTGGACTTGCTCTCGATCTGCTTGCCCGAGCTCGCGATGGTGCCATCCAGCGTAAACACGCCGGCGGCGACCTCCTGACGGAGACATCCGGTCATGCTCGTGACCGTCGCATCGTCAGCCTTGATGTTGGTTCGCGACTTGACCGTGCTGTCCTGCGCGCTCAGCGCGACCGACAGCGCCGCCACCACGATCGCAACGGGAAATACCAGCCTCATGCGTTTTCTCCCTTCCGGTTGGACCAGAAGTGGTCGTGCACGAGGCGTTCCCGTTCCGCGTACCGCTGAGGCGTGTGTGACGGGCGGGTCAGCTCGAGCGGTGATCAGCCGCGGCCGTAGCTCGCGAAGACGCGCGACTTGCCGGTTTTGTCGAAGGCGAGCACGTCATACGGCTGTGGAGCCACCGACGGCACCTCCATCCCAGGCGAGCCGATCGGCATGCCCGCCACCGCCAATCCATACACGGCGGTTCCCTGCCGCAGCATGCGCTGAACGTCGGCAACCGGTACGTGGCCCACGATGACGTGCCCATCGACGACGGCGGTGTGACAGGAGTGGAGCGCCGGCGGCACGTCGTACTTCGCCGTGTCGAGCTCGGTGAGCGGCTTGATGGTCACATCAAAGCCTGCCTTCTGCAGCAACTGGCTCCAGTTGGTGCAGCAGCCGCAACTGGGGTCCTTGTAGACCGTGACGGTCCGGGCGGTTGCGCCGCGCTGTGCGCCCGCGCGCGCCGGGGCCAGGAGCGCGAACGGAAGGGCCGTGAGCAGCGATCGTCTGGTCATGCCGCCATTATCGCACTCCGGCCCGCCCGAACGGGGTGCCCTCGGGCCCCCGGTCATTGCAACATCCTCCGGCTTGCTACCGACGAGTCGATGACGATGCCGATGTGCGGAATGAATTCGTTGAACTTGCCCTTCCTGCTGCTCCGCCACGTCGGGTCCGTGCACGTCGCACCTCGTCCCTGATTACAGAAGTCGGTCGCCACGAACTGGTCGAAAAACATCATCGCGCCGACGCTGATCTTCAGCCAGCGCACCCTGGGGCCGTCGCTGGCAACGGCAAAGGGCGACAACAGGAGCGACGGCGTCACCGCCCAGCGATTGGTCAGCGTGCGGAACCCGGGCTCCACCCCGTCCTTCGTCGCGCTCACCAGCCGGTTCACGCTGACCATCCCGCTGACTTCAACGGCTCGATTCAATCGATGCACGTACGAGAAGTCGAGGCCGTCGATGTGAACCGCACGCTTCTCGGGCTCCACGACGAGATGATTCTGGTAGCTCCAGTACCTGTTGATGGCGACGGCGAAATACCCGCGGAGGCGCTGGTCCTCCAGGCAATCGTGAGCCGCCTGCTGCCTGCGATAGGTTTGGAGCGCCGCCGGTTGAACGACACCGCTCGGCACCGGCACCGCCGCTGGAATCGGCCTGAACGGAAAGACCGTACGGTCCCACGGCTTGATGAATGTCAGAACCGTTTCTGCCCTCTCCGTGTCGCGCGGCACACCTGCGAGCGTCCCGAAGTTGGCCTGGTCCGATGTGTTCGTCATACACAGGAACCGGTACGAGATGAACACTCCGTGGAACCGGCCCGGGCCGCTCAACCGGTCCAGCCAGTCCTCCATCGCGAAGGCGACGCCCGCCTGCAGGCTCCAGGCGACCGCGCACGCGGTCGCGAATCTGATCGCTCTCATCGCTCGTCCTCTCTCACCTCTGGGGGGAAGCGGCGGCGAACACGCGCGCCTGATCGCGCGGCGTGAAGATGATTTCGTCGAAATCCCGATCCTGCAACTCGCCCGTCCGATACGTGCGCACCCGCGGGGGGTCGTCGTCGGGACAGAACCCCAGCGTCTGGTCGGCGTGCTGGCCGATAGCGTAGCAGCGCGTGGCGCCGTGATCCATCCGCGGAAGCTTGTTGTCATACATGATCCGCCACGGCAGCACCCGCAGCAGCACGATGGCGATGACAGGCACCGCGATCGCATACGCGAGCATCGCCGGCGGAATCCGCGCACCAGTTCCCCGTGCATTCGAATAAACGAGGTACGCGACAAAACCGTACGCGAGCAGCACGTATTCGAACTGCCTCTGCAGGACGTCGTAGTTCGGCTCGTTGGCGAGCGCCGCCAGCCGGTCGGGTGGCGCCGTATCGATGTACGTGGCAAAGACCGTCGCCTCGGGCCAGTGGTACAGGGCGAGCGCGACGAAGGCGAGCGCGCCCAGGCCGGCAGTCAGTTGCAGGAGCAAGGCGGGATCGTGCAGTTCCCGGCTCTTCATAAAATCGCCGCACATGATGCGCGCGCGCGACGCAGCAGCGCCGACGCGCGGGATCAGCCTGCACACGACCCGCGCGGCCGCAACGACGACGAGCAGGATCACCGTGTACGCCGAAAGCCGGATCACGGGCGCGAGCACGGCTTCCACGCCCACCGCCAGCAGCGTCCACGGCCACTCGAAGCCGAACCATCCGCTGCGGCCGAACGTCAGGTTCAACGCCGCCGTGCTGATCAGACCGAGAAGCATCAGTGCGACGATGGCGAGCGTGATCTGCGCGGCGACCGGCAGGCGTCTCTGAGGAGGCTGGGGCGCCGGTCCCGGCACCGGCGGCGCAACGACCTCCTCGAGCGCCTTCCGCGCCTCGGTCGCGCTGTGATACCGCCGCGCCGGATCGACCGCCACCATCGTCTCGACGACGCGAACGAAGTCGTCCGGGAGGTCAGGACGCATATCGCCGAGATGGTGGCGCGCGTCGCGCCGGTGCGCCCGCACCAGTTCGTCCACCGTCGCGCCGTACACCGGGTAGCTGCGCGTCACCAGGTTGAACAGCACCACGCCGAGCGCGTAGATGTCGGTCTCCCTGCTGGCGGCGCTGCCGTCGAACAGCTCGGGCGCGAGATAGAGAGGTGTGCCGCGCGGACGGCGTCCCGCGCGTTCGGCATCCATCGCCTCCCCGGCGCCGAAGTCCATCAGGACGATGCGGCCGGTGCCCGACTGGCGGATGACGTTCTGCGCCTTGATGTCGCGATGGACGATGTTGGCGGCGTGGACAGCCGCCATCGCCTGGCACAGGTGCTGACCGATGAGCGCCGCCTCGCTCGCGCTGCGCGCCCCTTCGCGCTCGACGACCTGCGCGAGCGTGTGGCCGTCGATGAATTCCATCCAGAAGCCGAGCCGCCCGTCGTGCTCGTCCGCGCCGTGAATGGCGACGACGTTCGCGTGCCGGATGCGCGCGAGCGTGCGCGCCTCGTGGAGAAAGCGTGGGCGGTCAACGAGCTGCGGCTTGAGCAGCTTCACCGCGACGCTGTGATCGAGCCAGGTGTCGCGGGCGTGATAGACCTCGCCGAACGCGCCTTCGCCGAGCTTCTGCAGCAGCTGGAAATGACCCCAGTGCCCGAGGGAGCCGTCGGCGGCCGGAGCGGTCTCGACAGGCTCGACCCGCGGCGCAGCAACAGTCTGCTCCGGCCCGGCGGCCGGCGGATCGGAGCGGTGGACGTCCGCGACGCCCGCCACCATCCGCAGCACGGCGAGCAGCCGCCGCTCCCCATCGTCTTCGGCAGCGGCTTCGACGGCGTCCCAGTCGATGGAGCTGCCGTCGGCAACCGAGTCGATGAGCTCGGCCAGCCGCTGTGAATTGCCCGGACTCATCCGTGGATCGGTCGATATTACAGCGACTGCCGCACGGCGGTTTCGTGGAATCTGGAACGGAGGCGCGTCGGCGCAGGAGGCCGAACGCGGGGACGCGAGGGGTCGAGGTTTACGCCATCGCGTCGACCAGACGCGCCAGCGCGCGGGTCACGGCGGCGCGCGCCGCGTTGGCGTTCGGCTTGCCCAGCGCGATGGCGACCTCTTCGTAGCTTTGCTGGAGCTCGATGCGCGCGATGATCGCTTCGCGATCCTCGGGCTTCAACTGCCCGAGCGCGGCCTCGTAGCGCTCGATGCCCTCGCGGCCGATGGCGTGCTCGAGCGGCGACGGCGCCGGATCCGGGACATTTTCGGCGTTCTCGTACGGCGCGCGCGAGGGCCGGCGCTCCACCTTCCGCACGAGATCGATGATGTGATTGGCGACAGCCTGGCGAAGGAAGGCCTGCAGCGCGCCAGGATGAGTGGCTTCGAACGTGTTGAGCCGCGGCAGCGTGCGCGTGATGGCGTCCTGCACGATGTCCTGGGTTTCCGCCAGGTCGCGGGCCGACGCCGGAATCCTGCTGCGCGCCCAGCGGCGAAGCGGCGGGACCGATCGCTCCATCAGCTCGGAGACAGCCGCCTTGTCCCCTTCTTTCACACGCGCGAGCAAGTCGATGGTCGTTTCCATGGCAGGATCCCGTTATGTCCTTCTATCCGACATAAACGTGCTGCGCGGGAAAAACCTACATGGGGCAGACGAACGTAACGCCGGGCTGCTGCATTCTAGCTGAAGGCCCGCGGCAGGCATCGGCGTTGCACCGCCCCCTCTCGAGCCATTGTCAATATATGCAACTTCGACTCGCCCGACTGTGCCTTGATTGCGAAGAAATACACGAGGCGCAACAGTGTCCCGTCTGCGCCTCCGAGACGTTCGCCTTTCTCGCGAGGTGGGTGCCTGCGCCTGAACGCCGCGCCAAGCCGCGCCCGACACAACCGCCGCCGCCCGCGCCATCGCGATTGCCGAGCCGCGGCAAAGTGGTCGGCTTCGGCGTCATGGGTCTCGGCATCCTCGGCGTCGTGCAGTGGCTGGCCAAGGGCCGCACCCTCATCGAGCGCGCCGCCGAGAATCAGAACTCGGGCGAATTGAAGTAGCGCAGGGGATGGAGCTTACGATCCCAGCGCATTGCCAGGACGGTATCTGGTACCCGCACACCTCGAGCACCGATACTCGAGCGCAGACCGTCTGGTCAACGGCGGCCCAAGCGAATCCGATTCGCGCCGCCGCAGCGACCGGTGACGAGAACCCGTTCGCAAAGTACCCCGACTGGATCCGGCCGCACTTCGCGACGAAGACCGGTCTGCTCCTCGACGCCGGGTGCGGATACGGCAGGGTCTCGATACCTCTGCTCAAATCGAATCCACAGCTTCGGTGCATCGGGGTGGACGCCTCGCCGGTGATGCTGCGCAAATTCGTCGACCTTGCGGCCGAGCACGGCGTGCGCGACCGCGTCGAGCTGTTCTGCGGAAACATCGATGCCCTGCCGTTCAGTGACGGGTACTTTCAGTGCGTGCTCAGTTGCGCCGTCCTCCTGCACATCCCCAAGATGGAGGTGAAGCGCGTTGTCGCGGAGTGCGGCCGGGTGCTGAACGCCGGCGGCACAATGGTCGCGGCGAGCGCCTTCCCGAACGTCTTCAATGCGGAGAATCTGATCAACCTGCGAAACAACTTCCGTGCGCTCGCCAACGGCCCTGTCAGGGCGTACACCCGGGCGGAAGTGAGACGGCTGTTTCGAGGTTTTTCGCGCGTATCAGTCGAGGCGCACCAGATGATCGTGCTGCCGAGGAGCATCGCCTCGGTCGCCTTGCCGTTTGCCGCCTTGTCCCGGCGCGCCAATCAGTACTTCACAGAACACTGGATGCACACGTTCAGGCATGCGTCGTTGTTCGTGAATCATTACGACGTTGTCGCGGTGAAGTAATTCCGCCCGCGCTGATCGGCGGTCAGCGCACGTTCACGCGCAACGATGTCAGGTTCTGCCGGCCGACCAGGTCCAGCGCGGCCACCTGGATGAACAGCGTGCCGGTGGTGCCGCCCACGCAACCGAACGGCAGCGTCACCGGGAAGGTCCGCGCGCCGAAGGCCGGTATCAGCGTCGAGCCGAACAACGTCATGAGCTCGGTGCCGTCGATCGTTCTGACCGCGCCGGTCACGCCTGCGATGTCGACGAATCGGAATTGCATCTGGCGCAGTTGGAGGTCGGTCCCGCCGTCGGCGCGGATCAGAACGCTCGCCGGAAGCAGAAACGGCGAGGTGAAGGGGCAGAAAGCGGCGGGCACCGGCACGGCGGCGATCTCGTTCGCAACCGTGACCGAGCTCGATACAAAGCGCGCATCGGTCTTCACGCCGGACGGTCCGATGCGCGTCGTGGTTCCGTCATCGCAGCCGAAGCTCGACAATGCCGCGAGGGAAATGCACAAGAACGGAGCGATAAAAGCACGGCTGGTGGACATGCTGCTCCTCCGGGCTTCGCGCGCACGCAAAGCGCGCACCACGGTCATTATTGCGTGAAGCGCGGCTCGCGATGAAGCCGCGAGTGCCTAGCTGTTGGTCCAGCCGCGCTGACGGTAGTATTCCGCTACAAGCTCCTCGAGACGATCGCGTGTGAGTGCGGCCGCCGGATCGCCGGGTAACGGCGCGGTGAGAAAGCGTTCCGGCAGTGTGTCCTCTTTCGGTGTCCATCCTGCCATCAGGTTGAACTCCCGTTTCGCGCCGACGATGCGCCGCGCGGTGGTGCGGAGTTCGTCCGGCGTGACGTCCCAGCCCGTGACCTTCGTCAGCATGTCGGCGGCTTCGGCATGGAAGTCCGTGAAGACGCCGCGCAGGAACTTGCACAGGATCAGCGAGTCCATCAGCGCGGACCTGTCCTCGGTGTCGATGGCGTGGCGCACCGAGTCGATGGTCGCGTGCCGGCGGTCCACCTTGTCCGAGAAATCCACTTCGTACGCGCCGCTGCGGTTGTGATCCGCGCCGCGCGCCCCCACCGCGAACCCGAGCGCCATCGTCTGCAAGGCTCGCGGCTCGTAGCCGGGAATCTCGAGCCCCTTCACCTGCGGCGCAAACGCGAGGCTGTCGTGACCGATGGCCAGCGCCGCCCGGCGGCTGCCTTCGGCAAGCATCCGGCCGATGCCTTCGCGCCGGCCGATCAGGTCGATCGCGTGCAGCACGGCATCGCCGCTGCCGAACGCGAGCCACGGTTCGTCGAGCAGGCCGCGCTCCACGCACTCCATCGCGAACGCGATGGTGCCGCCGGTGCTGATGGTGTCGATGCCCAGCTCATCGCAGCGCTGCAACGCGCGCAGCACCGCGCCGCCGTCCGCGACGCCGCAGAGCGAGCCGAGCGCAAACAGGCTCTCGTACTCCACGCGCACGCCCGCGTCGTTCAATTCGTAGAGATGCTCGCAGCCGATGGTGCACGCGACACAACTCGCCCGGGCCCTCGGATACCTGGCGCTCAGCTCCGCCGGTGACAGGTTCGGTGCCTGCTCGAACGTGCCGCGCTGAAAATTGCGTGTCGGCAGCGCGCCGAATCGGTTGAGCGTCAGCAGGTTGGTTGCCGTTCCCAGCTCACGGTACTTCGCGGTGGCCGGGCCGAAGGATCGCTGCGACACATCGCGGCTCAACTCCACGAGCGCGCCAGGATCGGCCCAATCGCACCGCTGCGTGCCACGAACCGCAACGGCCTTGACGTTCTTGCTGCCGAGCACCGCGCCGGAGCCACCGCGGCCGGCGTGCCGGCGATCGTGCGAGATCGTGGCGTAGCGGACGCCGCGCTCGCCCGCGGGCCCGATCGACGCAATCCGGAAGTCGGCGCCGAGCCTGGATCGCACCTTCTCCTCGGTCACGGGACACGCCTCGCCGCGCAGGTCCTCGGCGGACTCGAGCCGTACCTCGCCGTCATCGATCACGAGCACCGAGAGGCGGCTGGCACGGCCGACGATGACGATCGCGTCGCAGCCGCAGCGCTTGCCGGCGAGCGCGAAGCCGCTGCCCGCGAGCGCGTCGTTGATGCGTTCGGTCAGGGGGCTGCGGCTGACGACGGCAAACTTCGCGGATGTGGTGAGCGGCGTGCCGACGAGTGGACTGAAGGCAAAGACGAGAGGGGCATCCGGCGAGAGCGGATCGGCGGTCGCGCCGCCTTCATCGAGAAGCAGCCGGGTGCCAAGGCCGCTGCCGCCGATGTACTGGCGGAGCACCGCATCGGCCAGCGGCACGCGCTCGGCGCGGCCGGTCGAGACGTCGATGCGGAGATAGCAGCCGTGATATCCGGGTGGCATTCGAATTACCTGTAGCCGCTTAGCCGCCCGCGTCGGCAGACAACAGCAGCAATCGGTCGCCGGCGGCGAGCGACGTATTGGGATCGCTGACAAACTGATCGCCATTGAGGTTGGCGGCAACCGACCCGTGCAGTCCGCCCGCCGTGATGAGCTCGCGCAGCGCGGGGAACCGGGCCGCCAGCGTGGTCAGCGCCTGACCGAGCGTCTCGGCGTCGATCTCGACCTCCGAGACGCCCGCGCGCTCCCGCGGGATGCCGAGGAATTCCACGTGCATGGTGTAACTTTAGTCGGTCCAATGAGCCCGTCAAAACGGCAGCGGTCACGGGTGCGCGCGACACCCAAAGGACGGGCGGTCGATCCGCAGGCACGGGAAGAAGTGGCCGCGCTGCTCGGCGACACGCCACGCCGCCGCGATCTGCTGATCGAATACCTGCACCTCGTTCAAGACCGCTTCGGCTGCCTGTCCGCCGCGCATCTCGTGGCGCTTGCCGCCGAGATGAAGATGGCGATGGCCGAGGTCTACGAGGTGGCCACCTTCTATCACCACTTCGACGTGGTGAAGGACGGCGACACGCCGCCTCCGGCCATCACGGTGCGCGTCTGCGATTCGATTGCGTGCGAGCTTGCGGGAGCGCACGCGCTGCTGGAGGCGTTGCCGGCGGCGCTCGGAGCCGGCGTTCGCGTGCTGCACGCGCCGTGCGTGGGCCGCTGCGATACCGCGCCCGTCGCGGTCGTCGGCCAGAATCCCGTGCCAAACGCCACGACCGAGAGAGTTGCCGCGGCCGTCCGGGCCCGCGCGGTCACGCATCCAACGTCCGATGTGCTCGTCACGCCGGCCCATATCGACTACAAGGCCTACCGCGCGAACGGCGGGTACACACTTGCCGCGTCGTGTGTCGGCGGCGGACGGACCGCCGCGGACGTCATCGCGCTGATGGAAGATTCCGGGCTGCGCGGCCTCGGCGGCGCCGGCTTTCCTGCCGGCCGCAAGTGGAAGATCGTCGCGGCGGAGCCGGCGCCGCGCCTGATGGCGATCAACATCGACGAAGGCGAGCCGGGCACGTTCAAGGACCGCTACTTCCTCGAGCGCGATCCGCACCGTTTTCTCGAAGGGGCGATCGTCGCAGCCTGGGCGGTCGGCATCGATGACGTCTATATCTACCTGCGCGACGAGTACCACGGATGCCGCGCCATCCTCGCGCGTGAGCTCACCAGCCTTCGCGACGATCCGCCCTGCAGGATTCCGCAGTTCCATCTCCGCCGCGGCGCCGGCGCCTACATCTGCGGCGAGGAGTCGGCGATGATCGAATCGATCGAGGGCAAGCGCGGCGAGCCGCGCCTCCGTCCGCCGTACGTCGCACAAGTCGGGCTGTTCGGACGTCCCACGCTCGAGCACAACATGGAGACGCTGCACTGGGTGCGCGACATCGTCGACAAAGGGCCGGGCTGGTTCTCCGGGCAAGGGCGCAACGGCCGCAAGGGGCTGCGGTCGTTCTCGGTGAGCGGCCGCATCAAGCGGCCCGGTGTGCACGTGGCGCCCGCAGGGATCACGCTGCTGGAGCTGATCGACGAGTACTGCGGCGGCATGCTCGACGGACACACGTTGTACGGTTACCTGCCTGGCGGCGCTTCCGGCGGCATCCTGCCGGCGTCGATGGCGAACGTCCCGCTCGACTTCGACACGCTGACGCCGTACGGCTGCTTCATCGGGTCGGCCGCCATCGTCGTGCTGTCGGACAAGGACACCGCGGCCGCCGCGGCCCGCAACGTGATGAAGTTCTTCGCGGACGAGTCGTGCGGCCAATGCACGCCGTGCCGCGTCGGGACGCAGAAGGCGCTGCAGCTGATGACGGATCGGCGCTGGGACAAGCCGCTGCTCGAGGAGCTTTCGCAGGCGATGGCCGACGCATCGATCTGCGGACTGGGTCAGGCCGCGCCGAACCCCGTTCTCACGGTGCTGAAGTACTTTCCGGGTGAAGTCGAATGATGCATCAGGCGGCCGCCCCGCTCGCGCCGGCGCTGGTGAAGTTCACCCTCAACGGGAAGACGGTCGCCGCCCGCGGCAACCAGACCATCCTGCAGGCCGCGGAGGAGCACGGCATCGAGATTCCGCGCCTCTGCTACATGGAGGGGATGCGCGCCGACGGCAACTGCCGCACGTGCATGGTCGAGATCAAGGGCGAGCGCGTGCTGGCGCCGTCGTGCTGCCGCTATCCGAAGGACGGCATGGAGGTCACCACCAACAGCGCGCGCGCCGTCACGAGCCAGAAGATGTCGATCGAGCTGCTGCTGGCGGACGTCCCAGAGACCGTCTACACGCTGAATTCAGAGCTCGATCTCTGGGCGAAGAAGATGGGCGTCGGCAAGCCGCGCTTCCGCGCGCGGCCGCAGCCGGCGAAAGACGACTCGCATCCCGCCATCGAGGTCCATCTCGACGCCTGCATCCAGTGCAAGCGATGCGTGCGCGCCTGCCGCGAGGAGCAGGTCAACGACGTCATCGGCTACGCCTTCCGCGGCGGCCACTCGAAGATTGTCTTCGACCTCGACGACCCGATGGGCGACTCGACGTGCGTCGCGTGCGGCGAGTGCGTCCAGGCGTGTCCGACCGGCGCGCTGGCACCGGCTCGCGGGGTGGCGACCGTCGTCGCCGACAAGACGGTCGACTCGGTGTGCCCGTACTGTGGCGTCGGGTGTCAGCTCACCTACCACGTCAAGGACGATCGCATCTTGTTCGTGCAGGGGAAGGATGGTCCCGCCAATTCCAGCCGGCTGTGCGTGAAGGGACGCTACGGCTTCGACTACGTCCAGCATCGGCATCGGCTGACGAAGCCGTTGATCCGCAAGCCCGGCATCCCGAAGCACAAGGACTTCACGGTCGATCCCGAGAGATGGAGCGACGTGTTCCGCGAGGCGACGTGGGAGGAAGCGCTCGCCCTCGCGGCCGGCAGCCTGCGCCGCGCGCGCGACACCTACGGCAAGCGCGCGCTCGCCGGGTTCGGATCGGCGAAGGGGACCAACGAGGAGGCGTACCTCTTTCAGAAGCTCGTGCGCACCGGCTTCGGCTCCAACAACGTCGATCACTGCACGCGCCTCTGTCACGCATCGAGCGTGGCAGCGCTCATGGAAGGGATCAACTCCGGCGCCGTGTCGAACCAGGTGCGCGACGTGGAGCACGCCGAGGTGCTGTTCGTCATCGGCGCGAACCCGACGATGAACCACCCGGTGGCGGCGACCTGGATGAAGAACGCGACGAAGCGCGGCGCGACACTGATCGTCGCCGACCCCCGCCGCAGCGATCTGTCGCGTCACGCCACCTACTTCCTCCAGTTCAACCCCGACACCGACGTCGCCCTCCTCAACTCGCTCCTCCACGTCATCGTCGAGGAAGGCCTGGTGGACGAGGCGTTCGTCCGCGATCGCACGTCGGGGTACGAAGCGCTCGTCGAGAACGTGCGCAAGTTCTCGCCGGAGGCGATGGCGCCCATCTGCGGCGTCGACGCGGAGACGATCCGCAGGGTCGCGCGCCGGTACGCCTCGTCTAAGGGGTCGATGATCTTCTGGGGCATGGGCATCTCGCAGCACGTGCACGGCACCGACAACGCCCGCTGCCTCATCGCGCTCGCGCTCTCGACCGGTCAAATCGGCAAGCCGGGATCCGGCCTGCACCCGCTGCGCGGCCAGAACAACGTGCAGGGCGCGTCGGACTCGGGCCTGATCCCGATGTTCTATCCCGACTACCAACGCGTGAACGCGCCGCAGGCG
>Ga0070699_100001611_pt1 | contig 20580 bp, 21 predicted proteins | sample KBSK1503metaG_FD_65473 | JGI IMG/M metagenome (GOLD analysis project Ga0070699, IMG submission 65473) | Corn, switchgrass and miscanthus rhizosphere microbial communities from Kellogg Biological Station, Michigan, USA - KBS K1-50-3 metaG | ecosystem: Host-associated > Plants > Roots >...
GCACGTGCCCTATCGCGGCTCGGCGCCGGCGATGCAGGATTTGATGGGCGGACGCATCGACTTCGTCGCCGAGCAGATTTCGACCGCGCTGCCGCAGATTCAAGGCGGCACGGTCAAGGCAATCGCCACGCTCGGGCTCGAGCGCGCGCCCGGTCTCGAACAGCTCGCGACCGCGCAGGAGCTGGGCCTTGGCGGCCTCGACTGCGGCAGCTGGGGTTCGCTCTCTTTTCCCAAGGGAACGCCGGACGAGATCGTGCGGCGTCTCGCCAAGGCCGTCAACGACGCGGTGGAAACGCCGGCCGTGCGCGAGCGGTTCAAAAGCATCGGCGTGACCATCCCGGCGGCGGAGCGCAGGACGCCGGAGTATCTGGCGAAGTTCGTCGTCAGCGAGATCGCGCGCTGGGCCGGCCCCATCAAGGCGAGCGGCGCGAGCGAAGATTGACGCCCGTTGGTGATTAGCTCGGCATCAGATTGCGTCGTCCCGGCGCAAGCGCGGTAGGGTGGGCAAAATCGCTTGCAGGACTGTGGCCGCGTGGGCACGGCGCGCACGCGATTTTGCCCACGCGGAGAAGCGGAGCAGCGCGCCTTTGCCCACCCTACGCCGCTCATTACTGTCGTCCCCGCGCATAGCGCGTCGAAGACGCGCGTAAACGCGCTTATGCTGGGGACCCATATTCCAGTGGCGGTGGTTATGGGTCCCCGCTTGCGCGGGGACGACGGTGACACTCCGTGTGCCGAACGAGAGAGGCATGCGCACCCGCCTCACCCGCGGTGGCGAAGCACGATGAGGGCGGTGTCGTCGTAGCGGCGCCGCTCGAGCTCGTCGAATCCCGCGGGCGCGGCGAAGGCGGCACTGGCCGCCTCCTCGACGACGATGAGCGCGGCCGGCGTGAGCCAGCCGCCGGCGCGGGCCGAGGCGAGCGCCGCTTCGGCCAGGCCGCACCCGTAGGGCGAATCGAGAAAGGCGAGCGAGAACGGCTCGACCGGATGCGCGATGCCGAGCTTGCGCGCATCGCGCCGGAAAATGCGGGTGACGCCGCCCAGGCCCAGCGCCGCGACGTTCTCGCGCAGCAATGCGCGCGCCTCGGCGCCGTCGTCGATGAACAGCGCAAAGGCCGCGCCGCGCGAGAGCGCCTCGAGCCCGAGCGCCCCGGTGCCGGCAAAGAGATCGAGCACGCGCGCGCCGCTGACCGCATCGTCATAGGCGTGGACGAGGATGTTGAACAGCGCCTCGCGCAGCCGGTCGGCGGTCGGCCGGATCGCCTGCGACTTCGGGGCGGCGAGCGCGCGGCCGCGCAAGCGTCCGCCGACGATGCGCATCAGCGCCGCCCGCCGCGCGCGCGCCGGCGGCGGCGGCGCTTTTCCCGCCGCGCGAGCTCGCTCGGGCCGATGCGATCGGGATCGACGCGGCGGCGCTTGCGTTTGTCATCGCGCCGCACGGGCGGGCGAGGCGGCGCGGCCGGCGCGGCGCGCGCCCCGATCGGGGCGGAGAAATCCGCGCCCGCCATGGCGATGACGCGCGCGCCGAGCTGGTCGCGCAAGGTCCGCGTCTTCACCTCCGCGATCTGCCCTGGCGCGAGGTCGGCGAGCTGGAACGGGCCGAACGACACGCGGATCAGGCGGTTGACCTTGAGGCCGAGGTGACCGAGCACGTTCTTCACCTCGCGGTTCTTGCCCTCCCGGATCGCGAAGGTGAGCCACACGTTGCTGCCCTGCGGGCGATCGACCGTGGCCTCGATCGAACCATAACGGATGCCGTCGATGGTGGTGCCGGCGCGCAGCGCCTCGAGCTGATCCTGCCCAACGCGGCCGTGCGCGCGCACGCGATAACGGCGCAGCCAACCGGTCGCCGGCAGCTCGAGCGTGCGCGCAAGCGAGCCGTCGTTGGTGAGCAGCAACAGGCCCTCGGTGTTGAGGTCGAGACGGCCGACGCTGATGAGCCGCGGCAGCCCTGCGGGCAAGGCGGTGAAGATGGTCGGACGGCCGCCGGGATCGGCGTGCGTCGTCAACAGGCCGCGCGGCTTGTGGTAGAGGAAGAGCCGCGTGCGCTCGCGCACGGGCAGCGGCTCCCCGTCGACCGCGATGCGGTCGTCGGCCGTCACATTGCGCGCGGGCGAGGCGATGACCTCGCCGTTGACCGCAACCCGCCCGGCGGCGATCCACGTCTCGGCTTCGCGGCGCGAACACAGCCCCGCCCGCGCGATCGCCTTGGCGATGCGCTCGCCGGACGCCGGACGGTCTTCTTGAGCGCGCATGTGCGTCATCGTTGGGCTCGCTGCTCACGTCGCGGCGTGATAGCAGATCGGGGACAAGTAATCAGTAGTTAGCGATGAGTGGCTCAGTTGGGCATGTCCTGATGACTGATTGACCGATGCCTGGAAGCTGATGACCGAGATGCCGACGCATACCTTCATGGATCTCGCGCTCGACGAGGCCCACGCGGCCGCGGACGCCGGCGAGGTGCCGATCGGCTGCGTGATCGTGTGCGACGGCGATTTGGTCGCGCAGGCCGGCAATCGCACGCTTGCCGATCGCGATCCGACCGCGCATGCCGAGATGGTGGCGATCCGCCGCGCGGCGGAGGCGCTGGGCACCGAGCGGCTCGTCGACTGCGATCTCTACGTGACGCTCGAGCCCTGCGCGATGTGCGCGGCGGCGATCTCGTTCGCCCGCATCAGACGGATCTATTACGGCGCCGGCGATGCCAAGGGCGGCGCAGTCGAGAACGGCGTGCGCTATTTCGCTTCACCCACCTGCCTGCACCGGCCCGAAGTCTATGGCGGCATCGGGGAGAGCGAAGCCGCGGCGCTGTTGCGCAACTTTTTCGCAGCCCGGCGCTGAATGTCGCGGCGAGCCACGCTCGTTACACTGACCCATCCGCCGTCATTGCCGGGCATAGCGCGTCGGAAGACGCGCTTCTGCCCGCGCAGGACGAATCGAGTACAACGGTCGCCGGTAGCACCGAATCGAGGAGGCTCTCGTGAAGAAACTGTGCGCGCTCGCCGCTGCCCTGTTCATCGCCGAAGCCGGGGATGGCCTCGCGCAGGAGCAGCAGTCGTTCAAGACCATCATGGGCAAGGGCTACGAGATCAAGAACGTGACTTTCGCGCGCGGGGAAGCGACCGAGAATCGGGAAATCGTTCTGGTGACGCTGCAGAAGGACAAGTCGGTGGCGGTCTGCTATTTCGCCGCCGCCAATTGGATCAACCTGAGCCCCGCCACGCTCGAGGATTCCAAGCGCTGCGACGTGCGGTGAGGCATACACGGGGTTCGGTTGATTGCTCGGCATCACATTGTTGCCCGTCGTCAGCCGAAGTCGCATTCATCCGACTTCGGCCAACATATGAGCGGCCGAACTTGGGTAAACCCAAGTTCGGCTGCGAAAGCGGAGACCGAAATTCCAGAGCCGGTGGTTATGGGTCCCCGCAACGGGGTCCCCGCGACGCGAGCGTCGCGGGGTGCCCCTCGCGGGGACGACAGTTACACGGACTCATCAACCGGATTTGGTATTAATCTCAGCCCTCGAGCAGCGCCGCTAATTTCTCCTTGAGCTCGGCCTTGACCGGCTCCGAGGCCCGCAGGATCGCGCTTGCCTGCAGGAAATCGAGCGCGCGGAAGGCGCCGACCCTCGGCCGCACGATGAGATCGGGCGCGCCGTGCTTGATTTTCTCGGCGGTGATGGCGTTGCCCATGACCAACAGGGTGGCGAGCAGGCACTCCCAGGGATTGGGGATGTCGCGCCGCTCGTCCGTCGGCGCGCCGGAAATATCCACCGCGACCACGACGTCGGCGCGCCCGCGCAGCTCCTCGAACGGCAGTGGATTGGTCGCCCCGCCGTCGATCAGCACGCGGTCGGCGACGACGACCGGCCGCATCACCGTCGGCAGCGCGATCGAGGCGGCAAGCGCCGGCTTGAGCGCGCCGGACGAGAATACCGCCTGCTGGCGCCGATAGAGGTCGGTGGCGACGATGGTCAGGGGAATTTCGAGCTCCCCGAAATCGTCCGGCACCTGGTCCGGCAGGAACTGCTGGCAGAATTTTTCCGCGTCGACCAGCGTGGCGCTGCCAAAGCCCAGGTTGAAGAGATTGGCAAACGTGCCCGCGCGCGTCGCGATCAGGCGGCGGAAGACCTCCGCGCGGTCGTGGGCGAGCGCAATGACGAAGCGGCGGATGTCCCTGCCCGACATCCCTGCCGCGTAGGCCGCGCCGATCAACGCACCGATCGAGGTGCCGGCGATGGCGGCGGGCCTTTTGCCCATGTCGTCGAGCGCTTCGAGCACCGCGATATGCGCGAGTCCGCGCGCGCCGCCGCCGCCCAGCGCGAGGGCGAAGCTCTTCGTCATCGCGCGCCCGCCTCGCGCGCAAACTCCCAGGCCTTGGCGGCGAGCGGGCGCACCAGCGGCGCCATGGCGACGGCGGTCTCGCTCGTTGCCGTGCCGTCGCGCACGCGGCCGACGATGCCTTGGAAGATCGCCGCCAGGCGGAAGAAATTGTAGGCGAGATAGACCGGCAGATGCGGCCGCGGGTCGAGGCCGGTGCGCGCCACGTAGGCGTCCACATAGGCCGCGTGCGTGGGGATGCCGAGGCGGCCGAGATCGTGGCCGAGGAGCGTGCCGACGCCGGCGCCGGTCTCCGACGGCGGCATGTTCCACTGCATGAGATGATAGGCGAGGTCGGCGAGCGGATCGCCCAAGGTGGAAAGCTCCCAGTCGAGGACGGCGCGGACCGTCGGCTCGGAGGGCGCAAGAATGATGTTGTCGAGGCGGTAATCGCCGTGGACGATGCGCACCGGCGCTCCCGGCGGCAGATGCGACGGCAGCCAGCCGATCAGCCGTTCCATCTCCGCGATCGCATCGGTCTCGGAGGCGCGATACTGCTTCGACCAGCGTTCGACCTGGCGCGCGACGTAGTTGTCGCCGCGGCCGAAGTCGCCGAGTCCGAGCGCGGCCGGATCGAACGAATGCAGCCGCGCGAGCGTGGCGTTCATGGCGTCGTAGACCGCCGCGCGCTCGGCGGGCTGCGCGTCCGGCATGTGCGGCTCCCAGATGACGCGGCCCTCGACGTGGTCCATGAGATAGAACGGCGTGCCGGCGATGCCGGCATCGTCGCAATAAAGCACCGGCGCGGCCACGGGAAAGCCTCGCGCATAGAGCGCGCTGGTCACGCGGAACTCGCGGTCGACCGCGTGCGCGGACGGAAGCAGCTTGCCCGACGGCTTGCGCCGCAGCACGTAGCGGCGCGCGGGCGTCTCCAGAAGATAGGTGGGGTTGGACTGGCCGCCTTTGAACTGCCGCACGCTCAGCGGCCCTGCGAAATCGGGTAAGCGCGCGGCGAGAAAGGCTTCGAGCCGCGCGGTATCGATGGCGAGCGCGCCGACAACGTCCTTGGTCCCGGAAAACGTGGCTTGGCGATCGATCGACGGCATGAGGTTCAGCGGCGTGTCTTCAGGGCTTCGTGCAGCTTTCGTTGACGGAGGCGGTCGAAACCACATGCCCCCTGCATGTCTGCTTCGCTCCAAAAGCGACCCGTCACGTATCTACGCGCAATCTGACGCTTCGTGTCAAAACCGGTCATTCGCCGCACCGGGGACTAACGGATTGCGTGCGATAGGCGAAAAGACGGAGCGGTTGCGAGCACTCCGGTTGGCCCATGACGCCGCCAGCAGGAAGACGCCCGCCCGTCAAGCAGAAGGGCACGGCGTAGTTGCGAGCATGGCGTATCGTACCGCGCGGTGATGGCCTCGGACGCACAACCGGACGTCGCTCCAGCTATAATGGCTGCCGGCTCTCGCCTGCCTTGCATGGCGAGACCCGATCGGCTCTCATGGGCGTATGCGCACCACCCTGATCATCGCTTGCGCTTTTGTTGTCTTCGCTGCCGGGGCGCAGGCGCAAGACGCGCTCAACCCCTGCCGTCAGATCAAGGACGAGGGCAAGCGGCTCAAATGCTACGACCGCCTCGATCGACCTTCCGCGAACGCGCGCGAGAGGCCGGGCCAGAGCCGACCGGGCGGCGATACGGCGTGGGTCATCATCGATGAAAAATCCCCGCTCGACGACAGCCCGCTGGTCTCGGCGGCGCTGGCATCGACCGACAACAGGTCGCATCTGCTGATACGTTGCAAGGATCGCAGGACCGAGGTCGCGGTCAGCATGACGGGATTCATCAAATGTGGAGCCGATGTGCGCGTCATCTATCGCATCAACCAAGAGCAAGCCGTGGAGACGCCTTGGCGTTCCCATCCGAGCTGCTATCTCGCGCTCGACCCTACTCCGATCCCCTTCATTCGCGCGCTTGCGGATAATGGCAAGGTCTTTGTGCGAATGTACGATAACCACGACGCGCCGAACGACGCAGTGTTCAGCCTCGGCAATGTTTCGAAGATCCGTTCGCGCCTGGCGGAAGCCTGCCAATGGGATGCCGCCTCCACCTCATCCGGTAACTCCGCGCCCAATGCCCCCGCGCCTGCAGCGGCGCCGAGTGCGCCCAGGGAGCCGCCGAAATAGCGCTACCCCTGCCCGATCGCAATCACCGCGAGCGGTGCTTGCGCGAAATCGCGGACGATCAACCTCCCCTTCAGATCGTTCTTGCGCAGATCACCGATCACGTGCTCGGCGATTTGGTGCACATCGTTGCTCCGATGACGTGGGTTGATCGATTGGTCAGGCGGCGTTGGCGTTGAGGGTCCTGTCCGCGTCGGGTGGAGTGAGCCAGTGAGGAAAGCCGCCTGCGACGCGCTGACTCACTGGGGCGATGACCGATCCAGCCATCAGGCCGAGCCATTGCCGTGCGCCCATGATCTCGATCTGCTGGACCACAAGGTCGAACCCACCCGGTTGCCCGCTGCCGGCTGCGAAGAGCACAAGCCCGAGGAGGAGCTGCAATCCGCGTAATGTTCTGTGTTTCATGGCGCTTGATCCTTTCGCCGGTCTCCAGCGGGCTGCGGTCAAGAAGGAATGGACTTTGGGCGACCGTTGTGGTACTGACCGGTAACACCATACGGGTACTGACCGGTAACACCCATGTCAAGGGGAAATCCCATGAAAGCCGCGCCGAAAGCCATAACCATCAGAAAAGACGAAGGAATTCCCCCGCGCGAGCGCATCCTCTCGGTCGCGGCGGACCTCTTTTACCGGCATGGGATCAGGGCGGTTGGGGTCGAATCCATCGCCGAAGCGGCCGGAACCAACAAAATGACGCTGTACCGCATTTCGCCTCGAAGGACGAGCTGGTCGCCGAATACCTGCGTCGCTTGGCTGAAAGGGCGAGCTCGTCATGGGACAAGCTGGCAGCGCAGCATCCCGGCGATCCGCGCGCGCAACTGCGTGCCTGGCTCGTGGACATGGCCGGTCATGTCGGAAGCGGCGATGAGCGCGGATGCCCGCTGGCGAATGCCGCGGTCGAGCTGCCGGAAAAGGATCACCCCGCGCGGCGCGTGATCGAAGCATTCAAGAACGCCCAGCGTAATCGAATCATCGAGCTGTGCGCGGCTGCCAACCTGGCGGAGCCCGAATTGCTGGCAGACGAATTGTTCCTGCTGCTCGAGGGCGTGCGCGTGACCGCACAGAGCATAGGTCACGCCGGATTAGGCGATCGGCTCGTTAGGATGGGCGAGGCGATGATCGCCGCACACCAGAAGTGAGCCGCGATGCATGCGGTTCCGCGTTCCGACCGCGGGCCATTTCATTTGACAGCCACAACCGATGCTGCGGCGGCCGCAACGGTGATCGATGATGCCTGAGATTCGGCGCGCTCTTCCGCTGGGCCCGCCTGCCGGCTCAAATTGAGCGCGCAGTTGATCAAACCGACGTGGCTATAGGCCTGCGGAAAATTCCCCAGCATGCGGCCGGTCCGCGGATCGAACTCTTCGGCGAGCAGGCCCACGTCATTGCAGCGCGAGAGCAAACGGTCGAATAGCTTGCGGGCGTCCGCATAGCGGCCCTGCAGAATGTAATTGTCGACGAGCCAGAAGCTGCACGCCAGGAAAACGCCTTCGCCTGCGGGCAGGCCATCGCCGTCGTTTTCGGGTTCATAGCGCAGGACGAATTCACCGTCGATCAGCAGTCTGTCCTCGATCGCTCGAAGCGTGCCCCGGATCCGCGGATCGGCCGCGGGGAGAAAGCCGACGAGCGGGAGCAGCAGCAGGCTCGCGTCGAGCCGCTTGGAGCCGTAGGCCTGCACAAAGCTGTCGAGCTCGCGGTCGAAGCCGCGCTCGCACACTTCGGCATGGATTTCGTCGGCGATCGCGCGCCAGCGCTCCTGCGACTCGTTGAATGTCTGAGCTTCCAGCTCGTTCGCCGCGCGATCGAATGCGACCCACGCCATGACCTTCGAATGAACGAAGTGCTGGCGCCCTCCGCGCACCTCCCAAATGCCTTCGTCCGGCTGCCGCCAAGCCGTCGCCAGATAGTCCAATACGACCGGACGCACGGCTCGGCCGCGTTCGGAGAGGTCCATGCCCGCCTTGAGCGTCTGAAACAGCGCGTCGGCGATCTCGCCGAAGACGTCGATCTGGAGTTGCTCGTATGCCCCGTTTCCAATCCGCACCGGCGAAGAATTCTCATAGCCGGAGAGCCAAGGGACGGTCGATTCCGGTAGCCACCGCTCTCCGCCCACGCCGTACATGATCTGGACCTGGCGCGGGCTGCCGGCGGCAGCCCGAACCAGCCAATCTCGCCATGCGCGTGCTTCCTCGTAGTATCCAAGATGCATCAACGCCAACAGCGCGAAGGTGGCGTCGCGCAGCCAGCAGTAGCGGTAATCCCAATTCCGCACGCCGCCTAGCCGCTCGGGCAGCGAGGTCGTGGCAGCGGCGACGATCCCGCCCGTCGGGGCATAGGTCAAAGCCTTCAACGTGATGAGCGACCGTTTGACCGCTTCGGTCCAAGGCCCGACCTCGGGACAGCGATCGCTCCATTCGCGCCAGAACGCTTCCGTGCGGGCGAGCGCATTGAAAGGATCGATCGGCGGTGGAAGATTTTGAAATGAGGGTCCGTACGAGAGGACGAAGGGAACGGACTGACCGGCGTCGACCGTGAACTCACCGACCGTTTTAAGGTCTTCACCGTAAAGTGCGGCCGGGGTTCGCAGGACCAGACGCTCCGGGCCGGCAATCGCGTCGATCGAGCCGTCATCGAGCCGGCTGACCCATGGCACGGTCGCCCCGTAGTTGAAGCGCACCACAAGCTCGGTCTGAAAAACCACTTGCCCCGATCGACCGAGCACGATCCGCACGAGATCGGCGCCGTCGGCCGGAGGCATGAAATCGATCACCGCCGCAGAGCCGGTCTCGGTTTGGAATTCGGTTTCGAGGACGAGGGTGCCGGGACGATAGCGCCGTCCCACGCCGAGCAGCGGATGCTTCGGAGCAATGAGCCACCGGCCGTTGTCGGCATCCCCGAGCAGAGCAGCAAAGCACGCAGCCGAATCGAAGCGCGGCCAGCACAGCCAATCGATCGAGCCGTCGCGCCCGACCAAAGCTGCCGTCTTGCAGTCGCCTATCAGCGCATAGTCTTCGATTCGAAGCGTCATTGCTGTTCGCTCGCGTAATCAGGGATCGGTGGTCGCAGTCACAGACCTCGGTATGGAATCAGTCAGCATGCTCGCGCAAACGCCGCTCACATTCATTATCTCGTTGAATGCGAGTGCAGTCTGCCGCGATACCCGCGTGTTTCTCCGGTCGGCTCCTCTATTCGCGCGTCGGGACGATCCAGATCGATCAGCATGAAGCAAATGAGACCCATGGTATTGAAGTCCAGCCGCACTCCGCCATATCCGTCGAGCGCTCTCTTGATAAGCCGTGAACCAAAACCGCGGTGCCGCGGACGCTGCACCTCTGGCCCGCCGTGCTCGGTCCAGACGATGGCGAGCTTGCGAGGGGCGCCCGGAACGTGCCGGACTTTCCATTCGATCTTGACGCGCCCGAGGGGTGAACTGAGTGCACCGTATTTCTTCGCGTTCGCGGCAAGCTCATGCAACACGAGGTGTAGCGCGAGCGCCAATGGCAGTTCAAGTTGGAGATCAGGTCCGGCAGCGAGGACTTGAGCACCATTTGCGGAGTAGGGACGGATGGTCTGGTCAACCAGTTCGGCAAGCCCGGGCATGCGGCCGTACGGGCTCGTGAACTCGTAAAACTCGTGAAGTCCGGCAATCCGGGCTATCAGCTTGGCCCGGTAGTCCTCGACGCTCGTGGAGTGCGTTTGCCTGACCGCTGCTTCGACCATCATCAACAGATTGCGAATGCGGTGATCGAGCTCGCCGAGCAAAAGAGCAAGGCTCTTTTCCTGCAGATCAAGTTCAGCAGATTGCCTTCCGTGCATTTTTCCCCTCCTTCTATGGACTGCGCCCTGCGGCTCAATGGGCGACGAGGGCAGGACCGCCGAGCTTGACTTTGCGCAAGGCAAGCGCGAGCGGCACAGCGGCAAGCGAAATCAGCGTTAGAACCCAGAAGGCGTCCATGTAGGCCAGGAACGACGCCTGCGCCTGCACCTGCTGCCCGATCCATTGGATGGCCTGCTGCTGCGCCTGGAGGAGCGAGCTACCGTGGGCCGCGAAATAGCTCGTCACCTGCTGAAGCGTGTCCTGATATTGGGCGCTCGACGGGATCACGCTTTCAACGAGCCGGCTCTGATGGGACTGCTCGCGATGGGCAAGCACGTTGGATACGAGGGAGACGCCAATCGAACCGCCGGTATTGCGCGCCGCGTTGATCAAGGCCGAGGCCTGGTCGGTCTTGTCGGGTGGAACGCCGTCGTAGGACGCGGTCGTGATCGACAGGAAAATGAGCGGAATCCCTACACCGAGCAGCATGCGCGAGCGCGCGAAAAACCAAAAGCCGAGATCGCCGTACACATTGGTCATGTCGTACATGGAGAGCGCGACGATCAGGGCGCCGGCGACGATTATGTATTTGGGCTGGATCTTGCTCGACAGGCGGCCAACGACGAACATCATCACCATGGTGACAAGCCCGCCCGGCGAGAGCACGAGACCGGCCCAGGTGGCGGTGTAGCCGAAATTCTGCTGCACCAGTTGGGGAACGAACTGGGTGGTGGCGAGCAGGATGGCGCCGGTCGCCAGCATCACCAGGAAGCAAGCGCCGAACTGGCGGGTCGCCACCATTCGCAGGTCGATCATCGGCTTGCGGCGGCTAATCTCCCACGGGATCATGAGTACGAACGCCAGTACGGAAACTGCCGAGGCCGCGACGATGAAGCTCGAGCCGAACCAGTCGTCCTCGAGCCCGCGATCGAGCGCGATCTCCAGTGCGCCGAGAAAGGTTGCAACCAGCACGAAGCCCACAAGGTCGAACCCGTCGCCCTCCCGCTGCATCCGCCTCCGCTCCTCGGCCGCCGCCTCGCGCAAGACGACCGCGATTAGCGCGATCGCGAATAGGCCGACCGGGCCGTTGATCAGAAAGCACCAATGCCAGGAAAGATTGTCAGCCAGCCAGCCGCCGAGCGTCGGTCCGACGACCGGCGCCACCACCACGGCAACACCGAACAACGCGAAGGCCTGCCCGCGCTTCGCCGGCGGAAAGGAGTCCGCCAGGATCGACTGCGCGACCGGCACCATGCCGCCGCCGCCCAGGCCCTGCAGGACGCGGAACAACAGCAGAGACTGCAGATTCCAGGCAAATCCGCACAGTAGCGAGCTTGCGGTGAACAGCGCCAGGCAGACCAGGAAGAAGGTCTTGCGACCGAGGAACTGGGCGAAAAAGCTGCTCGCCGTCAAAGCGACGGCGTTGGAGACGAGATAGGTGGTGACGACCCAGGACGCCTCGTCCTCGCTCACCCCCATGCCGCCGGCGATGTAGGGTAGCGCGACGTTGGCGATGGTGGTGTCGAGGACCTCCATGAACGACGCGAGCGCGACAACGATGGCGATGAGCCAGTGGTTCGCGCCGGCGCCGCTTGCCGCGCCAGGAGCGCTCGTTCGCGTCGTGCCGCTGCTCATACCCAGGCCCTCAGCCGCTCGTAGAGTGAGGGCGTCGGATCGATGCGCACGCTCGGGACCACCGACATGCCGGGGCCTAGCGCCACATCGGTCGGCGGGTTGTCGATGATCACTTTGACCGGCACGCGCTGGACGATCTTGACGTAGTTGCCGGTGGCATTCTGCGCCGGCAGCAGCGAGAACGCGGTGCCCGATCCGGGTTGCACGCTGGTGACGTGGCCGCGGATGGCGCGTTCCGGATAGGCGTCGATTTCGAGCGTCACCGGCTGCCCGGGCCGCATGGCGTCGAGCTGCGTTTCCTTGAAATTCGCCGTGACCCAGATTTCGTCCGGTACGAACATCGTCAGGTTTGTGCCCGCCTGTGCAAATTCACCGACTGCAGCACTGAGCTGGACGACGCGGCCCGCCTGCGCCGCCGTCACCGTGGTGTAGGACAGGTTCAGTTGCGCCTGGTCACGCTGAGCGTTTGCTTGCGTGAGACTCGCGACTGCGGTGTCGCGTTGCGCTTTCAGCGACTCGAGTTGCCGCTGCGCCACCTTCAAATTGGCTTGCGCACTCTCAAGTGCCGCCTCCTGCTGACGCTGTTGCGACGTCCATTGCTGAGCGTTCTGAACGGTGCCCGAGCCTGTTTGCGCCAAATCTTGGTAGCGCTTGGCCTGCTGCTGGGCGTAGACCAGCGCAGCCTGCGCCTGGTCCACCTGGGCTTGGTTGGCGTTGATCTGCGCCTGCTGCACGTTCATCTGCGCGTCGATGTTCTGGATGCTGGCCTCGGCGCTAGCGACCTGCGCCTTTGCCTGATCGAGCGCGATGCGGTAATCACGCTCGTCGATGCGCGCGACCACGTCGCCGGCGGCGACGTGCTGGTTGTCGGTCACCGGCACCGCCGTGATGTAGCCCGACACCTTCGGCGCGATGGGGAATTGCCGCGACGCGACGAAGGCATCGTCGGTCGATTCGAAATGCCGGGCGTAATCCCAGTAGAGATAGCCGCCCGCGGCCAGCAGAACGAAGAGAATCAGGCCGATCACGAACGCAAACGGATGCCGACGCAGAAGCCCGCGGCGGGGCTCATCGCTGCGTTCATCCGGGTGCTGACTTTCCCGCTCGGGCGGCACCTCCACGATGCGCCGCTCGCGCGGGGGTACCTCTCGCGGCGCCGGCGCTCGGGCGCGGAGTTGACCGGAGTTTGAGGTGGACCGCTCAGGTTCATTCGGCGCCCAAGCGGACGCGCGGGCTTGCTGCCGCCCTGAACTCTGGGGAAGCCCTTGCCCGCTGCCATCCCGATTTTGTGTCTGCAGTGCCATCGTTTGCGCTCCCGCCGATGGCGGCGAGCATCCAACGAGGCTCGCCGAAAAACGAAACGATACCGTTTCGTTCCTTTACTAAAGGCTGCCGCAGGCCTAAATCAAGGGGGTGGCGGGACGGCCGATGCGGCGGCGGTACGTCCCGCGCGTGCGGTCGCGAGAATGTGATGGCAAAGTTCCCAACAGGCACCCGTTTGCAGAAGCGGCCCCCCGGACGCACCGGGCGGCCGCCGCGCAAACTCGCCGGCGAGGTAGACGTCCGCATCCTCGATGCGGCCCGCCGCGTGTTTCTCGAGCGCGGGCTTGCCGGCGCCACTATCGACGAAATCGCCGAACTCGCCTGTGCCGGGAAGCCGACCATCTATGCCCGGTTTCCAGGGAAGGAGGCGCTCTTCACGGCCGTGGTGATGCGCAACGTCGCGACCAATGTCGCGCGCTTCGAGAACTATGTGCCGACGGGGGCAAGCATCCAGGAACGGCTTGCAAGCCTGGGCGCTGCCATCCTGCACTGGCTTCTGGTCGGCAATACCGTCGGCTTGATGCGAATCTCTATTGCCGAGGCGCGCCGGTTTCCGGAGTTGGCGAGCAGCGTCCACCACATGGCGCGTGGGCGCGGGCTCGAAGCCGTGGGCCGGCTGTTGGCGGAGGCGGCGCAATCCGCCGAACTTGGTAACTTACCCGCCTTCGCCCCGCAGCGCCTCGCCACAACGGCCGAACTCTTTGTGGATCTGGTGGTGTTGCCGCTGCTGCTGCGGGCCCTGCACGGAGAGAAGCTCAAGTCGCTATGCGCTGAGATCGAGCCGCACGTGACGCGCAGCGTCGCTTTCTTTCTTGCCGCCTGCCGGCACGGCGGCATCGGTTGATGCTGGCGAATCGCGGCATGCAGGGGAGAGGGCACACTAGCGGCGAGCCCTGGCGCCGCGACGAATGGACCGTCACCGGTCCAAAGTGAAGAACTCGAGCAGCGCCTTCGCCGTCGCGTCCGGCGCCTCCTCGGCAAGATAATGCCCGCTGTCGAGGGCAAAGCCGCGCACGTTGATCGCCCATTCGCGCCAGCTCGCGAGCGGACCCTCGGTCTCGGCCGGGATGCCGCCGGCGGCGCCCCAGATCGCGAGCAGCGGACAAGTGATCTTCTGGCCCGACGCGCGCGTTTCCTCGTCGTGGGCGAGATCGGTGGTGCGGCCGGCGCGATAGTCCTCGCAGGTGGCGTGGATGCGCACCGGATCGTTGAAGAAGGCGTGGTAATGGGCGAGCGCGCGCGGATCGAAGGCCGCGAGATTCTTGATCTTGGTTCCGGCCGCGGCGCGCGTGTCGAAAAAGTAGCGTGCATCCTTGCCGATCATGGTCTCCGGGAACGGCGCCGGCAGCGCGAGGAACATCCAGTGCCAGGCGCGCGTGGCGAGCCGGGCGTCCATGCGGTGCCACATGGCCCAGGTCGGCACGATGTCGAGCACGGCGAGTTGTTCGAGCCGCCCGGGGTGATCGAGCGCGAGCCGATAGGCGACGCGACCGCCGCGGTCGTGCCCGGCGAGGCGAAAGCGCACGTGACCGAGCGCCTCCATCGCCTCGATCATGACGGCGGCCATGGCGCGCTTGGTGTAGGGCGCGTGCGCGGCATCGGATGGCGGCGCATCGGACCAGCCGTAACCGGGCAAATCCGGAATGATCAGGCTGAAATGCGCCGCCAGCGCCGGCGCCACGCGGTGCCACATCACGTTGGTCTGCGGATAGCCGTGAAGGAGCAGCAGCGGCGGCCCCTTCCCGCCGCTGCGCGCGAAGATGCGGCCCGCCGACGTGTCGATCCAGTGCGAGGCGAAGCCGGGATAGAGGTCGGCGAGGTCGGGCATGGACCCACTCGTTCGCAAGCGTTCAAACTGATTCAACGTCCCCGCCGCCACGTCCTTGCAAAAACTGTCGCCCGTAAACAGCAAAGCCTCGCCGCGCGCCTTCGCGCAACACCTAGGATTTCGATTTTTCCAGCTTCTCCCGTTCCACCGCCCGAAACCCGATGTCGCGGCGGCAGAATCCCTCCGCCCAACGAATCCGATCGACCGCCCGGTACGCGCGGGCCTGCGCCTCGCCGACGGTCTTGCCCAGCGCGCAGACATCGAGCACGCGCCCGCCATTGGCGAGGATGCGGCCGCCGGCCGCCTTGGTGCCGGCGTGGAAGATTTCGATGCCCTCGATCTCGGCCGCGGCTTCGAGTCCCTCGATCACCGAGCCCTTGGCGGTGGCGCCGGGATAGCCCTTGGCCACCATCACCACGGTCAAGGCCACGTCCGGGTACCAGCGCAGATCGAAATTCTTGAGCATGCCGTCGCAACAGGCCAACAGCGCGGGCACGAGGTCCGACATCAGGCGCAGCATCAGCACCTGGCATTCGGGATCGCCGAAACGCACGTTGTATTCGATCAGCTTCGGCCCCTCGGCAGTGATCATCAGGCCCGCATAGAGCGCGCCCTTGTAGGGAGCGCCGCCGGCCTTCATGGCGCGCACGGTGGGCAGCACGATCTCGTCCATGGCGCGCCGCGCCATGTCGGGGGTCATCACCGGCGCCGGCGAATACGCCCCCATGCCGCCGGTGTTGGGGCCCCGATCGCCGTCGAACACGCGTTTGTGGTCCTGCGCCGAGGCGAGCGCGATCGCGGTCTCGCCGTCGCAGAGCGCGAAGAAGGAGGCCTCCTCGCCCTGCAAGAATTCCTCCACCACCACTTGCGCGCCGGCCGCGCCCAATCCGCTGCCGAACATCATGTCGATCGCGGCATCGGCCTCGGCGAGGGTGGTTGCGATCACGACGCCCTTGCCGGCGGCAAGCCCATCGGCCTTCACCACGATCGGCGCGCCTTGCGCGCGCACGTAGCGCTTTGCCGCCGCGGCCGCGTCGAAGCGCTCGTAGGCGGCGGTGGGAATCTTGTTGGCCTTGCACAGATCCTTGGTGAAGCCCTTGGAGCCTTCGAGTTGCGCGGCCGCCCGGCTCGGGCCGAAGGCCTTGATACCGGCCGCGGTGAGATCGTCCACGATGCCGGCGCAGAGCGGCGTCTCGGGTCCGACCACGACCAGGTCGATGTTTTGCGCCTTGCAGAACGCGATCACCGCCGCATGGTCGGCGATGTCGAGCGCAACTACCTCGCAGTCGCGGGCGATGCCGGCGTTGCCCGGCGCGCAGCAAAGCCGCGCGACCAGCGGACTCGCCGCGATCTTCCAGGCGAGCGCATGCTCGCGTCCGCCCGAGCCGAGGAGGAGGATGTTCATGCGCGTTCCGCTGGAGCGCTGGCTTTCGGCGGGTGGTGTAGCATGGCTCGCTTGCATCGCAAGGGATCGCCGCCGGCGATCGGCAACCGCGCGCGCGGAACGTCGGCGCGCGCTGACGCGGGAGGCCGAGATCAGTCTTCTACGGTCCATCGATCGGTGCTAGGACCGCGAGCAGCGCACGTTCGAGCCGCGTGGAGGAACCGCCGCCATGGACATCAAACCGTTGGGCTCCATGCCCTCGCGCCGCCCGCCTGCGGACTATTTCACCGGCACGGTGTGGCAGGACCCGATCATCGAGGCGCCGGCGCCGGCGCGAATCAGAGGCGCCTTTGTGCGCTTCGAACCGCGGGCCCGCACCGCATGGCATACCCATCCGCTCGGCCAAACCTTGCACGTCGTGTCCGGCGTGGGCCGGGTTGCGCTCTGGGGCGGCCCGGTGCGGGAGATCCGGCCCGGCGACACGGTCTGGATCGCACCGGGCGAAAAGCACTGGCACGGCGCCGGTCCCGACACCGCGATGGTGCACATCGCGCTGCAGGAGCATCTCGACGGCACCCACGTCACCTGGCTCGAGAAAGTGTCGGACGAACAATACGACGCCAAAGTCGGCGGCTAACACGCTTGGCAGCGCTGGGGCCGGCGAGTTGACGCAACCCAGAGAAGGTGATTCACCACGTCGCAATGAACGAGCCGACGCGCCTCAACATCCCGGAATGGACCGTCTCCGAACTCTCGGCGGCGCTGAAAAAGACCGTCGAGGACGCGTTCGGCTACGTGCGCGTGCGCGGCGAAATCTCCGGCTATCGCGGGCCGCAGGCCTCCGGCCACTGCTATTTCGCTCTCAAGGACGAAGGCGCCAAGATCGAGGCGGTGATCTTTAGAAGCGCGTTCGCCCGCATGCGCCTCAAGCCCGAGGAAGGGCTCGAAGTGTTCGTCACCGGGCGGCTGACGACCTACCCCGGCCGGTCGAAATACCAGATCGTGATCGAGACGCTCGAGCCGGCGGGACTCGGCGCGCTGATGGCGCTCCTCGAGGAGCGCAAGAAAAAGCTCGCCGCCGAGGGCCTGTTCGATGCCGGGCGCAAGCAGCTCTTGCCGTTTCTGCCGGAGCGCATCGGTGTCGTCACCTCGCCGACCGGCGCCGTCATCCGCGATATCTTGCATCGGCTCGCCGACCGTTTCCCGCGCCACGTGATGGTGTGGCCGGTGCGCGTGCAGGGCGACGGCTGCGCCGACGAGGTCGCCGCCGCGATCCATGGCTTCAACGCGCTTCCGCTCCACGGGCCGTTGCGCAGGCCGGACCTGCTCATCGTTGCGCGCGGCGGCGGCTCGCTCGAGGATTTGTGGTCGTTCAACGAAGAGATCGTGGTGCGCGCGGCGGCCGCGAGCATGATCCCGCTGATCGCCGCGGTCGGGCATGAAACCGACGTGACCCTCATCGACTTCGCCGCCGACGTGCGCGCGCCGACGCCGAGCGCGGCCGCCGAACTGGCGGTGCCGGTGCGCGTGGAGCTCCGCGTGCGCCTCGACAGCCTGTCGCGGCGCTCGCTCGCCTGCTGGCTACGCGGTCAGGAGGCGCGGCGCACCGAGTTGCGCGCGGCGATGCGCGCATTGCCCACGGCCGAGGAGCTCTTCGCGCTGCCGCGGCAGCGGCTCGATCACGCGAGCACACGTCTTCCGCGCGCGCTTACCGCCAACGCGCAAATTCATCACGCCCAGTTCGCGCGCGTCGCTGGCCGGCTCGGCCCGCAAATCCTGCGCGCGCGCGTGAGCCGCTGCCGCGAGCTGATCATGGCCCTGGGCGAGCGGGCAAAGCGCGCGGAAAACGTCGCGCGGCTGCGCCGGCGGGAGCGGCTGGCGACGGCCAACGTGCGCCTCGCCGCGGGCTTGCGGGCAAACCGCGACGCCCATCGCAACCGCATCCGCCGGGATTGCGAGCGCGTCGCCGCGCTGTCCGAGCGGGCGCGACGCGCGGTCAATTCGTTGCTCCGCCAACGCGCGACGTCGCTCGAGCGCTGCGGGCAATTGCTCAACGCGCTCTCCCACCGCGGCGTGCTCGCGCGCGGCTTCGCGCTCGTTCGCGATCTCGCCGGCCGTCCGCTGCGGCAGGCGGCCGCGGTCAATGCGGGCATGCGGCTCGATATTGAATTTGCGGACGGCCACGTGCGTGCATCAGCGGAAGGCTCATCCGCCGCGGCGGACAAGCCGCAATCCCCCGCGACCAAGCCGCGCGGCCGCCGCGGCAACGGCGATTCGAATCAGGGCAGCCTGTTCGGAGCGTAGTGCGTTTCGTGAAGCCCGCCCTATCGCAGTGGAAGTTGGGGCAACAATCACCAGCGGGTGGGTTACATGCGCCGCGCCGAGCGACTATGTTGTGTGCTGGCGCCGGGAAGCCCATGGACTTTGAATCCCAGTAAACCGGTCGCGTGGAGGCGCGCGTGCTGAACCGATCCGATCGCCCTTCCCCCATGACGGGTGAGGCCGAGGTCAAATATCTCGACGGCGACTTTCGCGTCGTGCGGCCGGGTGCCTTCGTGCGCTGCGCGGTGACCGGCTTGCCGATCCCGCTCGAAGAGCTGAAATATTGGAGCGTCGACCTGCAAGAGGCCTACGTCAATCCTGAAGCCGTCCTGCAGCGGCATATCCCGAACGCCAGACGGCGCACAACCGAGGACACGGGACGCTAGCGCATTTTCATTTGTGCTTGATGCGTAAACACGCCGCGCACTCGCTGTGCTCCCCTCCCCCAACCAAACCCCGGCCTGCCGGGGTTTGATCACTTTAAGATTTGCCGGAAGCGGGCAAGCCCGCAGCCGGCTGGGGAGGAGTTGGGGGTGGGGGTCCGTCAGCGGATCACCGCCCGACCCCCACCCCGGCGCTTCGCCATAGCCGACGCTGCGCGTCGGCGTTCTTCGGGCCAAGAACGGCGGCCGAAGGCCGCCTATGCCCTCCCCACAAGTGGGAGGGTAGGACCGAGTTCGCCGCTTGCACTGATTCCAGTCCACACGAACGCGGTCTAGCGGATGTTCTCCGCCGTCACCCGTCGCCCCTTGTGCGCGCCGCGGCCAGTCGCTCCAGCAACAGCGATTTGAACCGTTCCTCGTCCTCGAAGGCGAGCGTGACCGGCAGCGCGCGAGCGTGAGCGGCAAGCTTTCTCGCCTCGTCGTCGCCGCCAAGCCGCGCGAGATCCTTTTCCGTCGTCACCAGCACCAGGCCCGCGCGGTCGGCCTCCTCGCAGAGCGCCCTCGCCTCGGCGCCCGTGTAGCGGTGATGGTCGGGGAAGCTTCGCGTCGCGGCAACCGAAACGCCGGCATCGGCAAGGGTTAAGAAAAATTTCTCCGGATCGCCGATGCCGGCAAAGGCGAGCACGCGGCTGCCGCCGAGCCCCGCGATGAAGCCCGCGTCGGGGCGCAAGCGCGCCGGCAAAACCGGAATGTTGCGCGCGCGCGCGGCCGCCGCGACGGCTGCGGCGCGCGACGACGTCCCGACCACCACCAGCGCGTGGGCGCGCGCGAGCTGCGCGTCGAGCGGCGCCCGCAGCGGGCCGGCCGGGATGACTCGGCCATTGCCGATGCCGCGCCGGGCGTCGACCACGAGCACCGAAAAGTCCTTGGCGAGCGATGGATTGTGGAACCCGTCGTCCATGACGATGACGCTCGCGCCGGCGGCTACGCCGGCGCCCTTGACGCGGTCCCGCGCCACGATGGTCGGCGCCGTGCGCGCGAGCAGCAGCGGCTCGTCGCCCACGTCCTGCGCACGATGCCGTGTCGGATCGACCAGGACAGGACCGGCAAGCTTCCCGCCGTAGCCGCGGCTGAGGAATACCGGCTGCTCGCCCACCGCCGCCAGCATTCGCGCCACCGCCAGCGCCGCCGGCGTTTTGCCGGCGCCGCCGACGGTGAAATTGCCGATGCAGACCACCGGCGCGCCGGCACGGCGGCCGTGTCCGCCCAGACGCGCGCGCGCCACCGCGCCGTAGATCGCCGCCAGCGGCGCGAGCAGGGCGGACGCGAGGGAGGCCTCGTCCCACCAGAACGACGGCTCACGCATGGGACTCGCGGTATTCGAG
>Ga0070699_100001612_pt1 | contig 20579 bp, 17 predicted proteins | sample KBSK1503metaG_FD_65473 | JGI IMG/M metagenome (GOLD analysis project Ga0070699, IMG submission 65473) | Corn, switchgrass and miscanthus rhizosphere microbial communities from Kellogg Biological Station, Michigan, USA - KBS K1-50-3 metaG | ecosystem: Host-associated > Plants > Roots >...
AATCTGGCCCTAATTTATTTTCTATATATGGATCTGCGGCATTCCAGCTGGCTTTTGGAGCGGAAGAACGAGGTCGAGCCGATGTTTCTGAGCTTCTTTATTCCGGTCGGGGTCTTTCTACTCGTGGCTGCAAGGAGACCATCTGAGCATCGCTCGATGATTGCTCTGGCAGCTTGGTGGAAAATCTCCCATGGCGTGGTAATGGCTATTCAAAACCGTGGAAGCCTGGATTCGCACAGTCCACAGGAACTTTACTGATGTCGCTAAACTGACAACTGATGAGTGCTGGAGGTGGTCCTCCTGAGCTATCGGACCACTGCACAGGCGATGCAAGTCTACTTACACTTGCTGTAACCACAATCCCGACAGAAATCACAGCCACTCGCGTGCTCAAGCTGTCCGTGGCATTCGGGGCAGATGCCGATCATGTTTGACATGATCGCACCAGTCACTCCTGTGACGCCCTCTGCGCTTCCAGTCTGGTGTTGCTGTTTGCCGAGTGCGCGCGCCGAATCAGGGTTACCTGTGAGGCGTCGGTTTGTGATCATGATGCATTCTGCTACTGCCTGTTCGGGTGAGGTTAAGAGTCGCTCGTTGAACCACACAGCGTGTGTGCCCGTCACTTTGTTTAAGCTGTAGGCAACTTCCGCCGCGTCGAATCCGCCACGCAGCATTTTCGAAGCAAGTAATCCCACGCCACCGCTTATCGGACCGGTGGCAAACACTTCCTGAATCATGTGGCCATCGTGATTTACTGTGACGTAGAGATTCTGCCCGTCGAAAGGTATCTGCCAGGTAGCGCCACTCAACTCCCTCGGCCGCTCGATGCGTATCGCCGTCAACTTCGCCTCGGCGTCAGCCTGTTCCCTGATCATGGCTCCCGCTTCAGCTCTGGCTAGTCCTTCAGCTTCCGGGTCAACCGCAGCGACTAGTGTCACATCAGCACGAGTGCCATACGACTCCTCGATCGCTTCCACCTTTGCTTCCGGATTGCAGGCGGTTTCACCCTTATCCTCCGCCTTCATCGAGGTGAGCACCTGGTTTTCACGCGAACCGTCGCGATAGTAGCTGACCGCCTTACAACCCAGCTGGCGCCCTAATCTATAGAGCCGGTCGACTGATTCAACCGTGTCAGTCACGCTGCCATTGCAGGTCTTAGAGACGCTGTTGTCGACATTGCGCTGGGCCGCGGCAAGTACATGCACATGCTGCTCGGCGCTGATATTCATCGCCGAAATGAAGTAAGGCGGCAACTCATTTTCATGTTCGACGACGTAAGTGGCTCCGTCATTAATCGACTCCTGTTCACATTGATCCACATCCATCCCCAAAGCTCGCGCGGCCAGGGTGTGCACATAGGTGCGTGTTCCTAACGTGTCTTTGCGTACATAAGCCCAGGAGAAGTTTGGTTCAATACCTGAAGACGTTTCCGCGACCAGCGAGATCGTCCCGGTTGGTGCAATCGTTGTAACTTCATAGTTGCGTGGCGTCAGCGGAATGTCTTGGGGGAACCCGATTTGGTGGTAAAGAAAATCCGTATAAGCTTCACGGTTCAGTTCGAATTCCGGGAACACGCCCTTTTCCGCACCCAACCTGTTGCTTTCCAACCAGGCTTCGCGACGAACAAAGCCCATCACCTCGTCCATCAAATCGATCGAGGCCGGCGAGCCGTAAGTTACTTGCAGATTCAGACAAAGATCGGCAAAACCCATTATGCCGAGCCCCACAGGACGCGTGCGATGCACCACGTCATTTATTTCTGGCAATGGCCAGGCGCAGGTATCGATGACGTTATCGAGAAAACGCGTGCAGAGATGCGTTACATCACGCAGCCGGTCCCAGTCGATCCGCTTCTCGGGATCATAGAACTTGTTCAGATCAATCGAACCCAGATTGCAAGAGTTTGAGAAATGCAGGAATTGTTCGCCGCAGGGGTTACAGGAATAGATTGGCCCCATCGATTCCATCATGTGATTGTGGCGATTCACTTCATCGATAAAGGCGATACCTGGCTCGGCATACTTGTGCGCGCTGGCCACAATACGGTTCCAAATGTCAGGAGCGAAAACCATTCCGGGCCGCGGCGGTTCTTCGATGATGCAGTCGGAAAGATCGGCGCTTAGAAACGACTGGCGATCCGGGAAGGTCACGCTTGAACCGTCTTTACGGCGATAGAGAACATAGTCGCCGTCCCGTACCGGATCGTAAATCGAATCGGTCCACGACTCGCCGTTAAAATCCAACTGGAACCATTCGTTGTTATCGACAGCTTTGAGAAACCTGTCCGTGACATTCACTGAGATATTGAAGTTCGTTAGTGAGTGCTGATCGTTTTTCGCGTGAATGAAGCGCAGAATATCCGGATGCGTTACGCGCATCATTCCCATGTTCGCTCCACGTCGGACGCCGCCCTGCTTCACGACATCAGTAACCTGATTGACGATGTTCATGAAAGAGACAGGTCCGGAAGCAACACCAGTAGAAGCGCTAACCATGGCGCCGGAGGGACGCAGGAATTCATAAGTCATCCCGGTACCGCCGCCTGTCTGGTGAATGGTCGCCGCTGCCTTGGCATGATCCATGATTCCGATTAAGGAATCAGGCACGTCAAGGACGAAGCAGGCAGCCAACTGGCCATTCGGTTTGCCCGCATTCACAAGGCAGGGCGTGTTGGGAACAAAGTCACGATCGAGCATCACCTCGCTCATCGCCGCAAAAAACTTATCTCTTTTCTCCGCATCTCTTTCGGCAGTAGAGACATGGCCGACGACTCGGCGGACAATGTCTGGCCACTCTTCAATGGCCCGACCTTTCGAATCTTTGAGCGAGTATCTTTTGCTGATCACCCGTTTCGCATTAAGACCGAGCGGTTGCGATTTTCGCCGCGGTGAAATGGAGGGGCTTGTGGTGCTATCTGAGAGTCGTTTGCCGGCAACTGCGCTCATGTTTTCTGCCTTTCTCGCGGGAGACTGTGCGAGGGTTTTGGTCGGGTTTCAAAGACGGTTCGACTACGCGAATTAGTCGCGCTTGCTCTCAACTAAGATGTTTGGCGGATACCCCGGTTGGCTCTATTCGAAGCAATAATCCTCATTTAGAGAGTGGCAAAGGGGGCCTGCCGCTACTCCAAATTCAACGCCTCGTCCCGAGCGGAGCGGAATATACTCCTTTCGAAACCCTATGTCAATATGTTGTGGCTATCCTTTTTTTCAATGCTATAGAGTGTGCTATTTGATACTTCACATTAAGAACTAAACTACTGACAGTTCGCGGTTTTAGGGTGTGCAGCCCGAAAAAATGAGCCCCCATGAAACACATCAGAAGTTCTATCTTGCAGCAAATGACCAAATGAAAAATGTGGAATGAAAAATGATAAATGATTCGGTGATTCATCTGATCACGGCTAATGTGATCTCTACTTTGAGGAGCCACTGTTGGAGAGCAGGAGTTCGTAATTACCGATCTCCCGATTATGGCTGTCGAGCGCGGAGAAGGTATCCGAGGTTTCCTCGAGCATCTGCTTGGTCATGGCAATGGAATCACTTAATTGCTCAAAATCCAGTGAGGAAACTCGTTCCGGTGTGGGCAGTGTTACTACCTGATCGTTAACCAGGCCGAAGAAGTTTTCAATCGATTGTAACTGACCTTCTACCAACTTCACTGAGCGTTCGATATCGTTGAACGCGGCGACTCTCCGCTTGAGGATTTCCACGTTGGCTTGCTGGATACGCTTTTCGCGATCATCTCTCGCGCCCTCGACAGAACGCTCAGCTTGCAGCAACTGATTTTGCACTGCCTGCCGGTTGATTGATCGCAAATGGTGTTTACGGCGACGATAGACGTCGAGGAGATCTACAAAATCTTCCCACCGCTGATCGAGGCTCTCGATGTTGTGGGGAATCTGTTTGGCGCCGGTGAATTTCTTGTAGTTTGAATAGATCTGATTCTTCATCCAGCGCAAATACTCAACAGCCTCACGTTCGCGAGGGTCAAACACCTTGATTAGTGCTTCACGTTGTTGCTCACGCAGCTTCAGCAGGCGCTGCTTCTCGCGACGATCCACTAACCGGCGATAAATTGAACTGGCTGGCACCGTAGCTAAGTAAAGTCCTTCTGCTGCTAACGCAGCCACTAGTGGCGTAACATCTTGAACGTAAGCGGCGGCAACGGCAAACCCAGCCATTCCCCAAAAGTTTATGGGTTCTTTGAAAGCCTCTTTCAGGTATCGGAGATCAAACTTGGGAAACTCGGCCATAAACTTGGTGCACCAACAACCCTTATCATTATCAAAACTCTACGCTGAAACCAATCCTAACCAGTCCGGCTTCCATTCTTAATACCGGCGCCATTCTGGCTGCTGCCGCTCGTTTCACCCTCCGCCGGAAGGGCTTGCTGGGTATTCCCGCTGGCAGCCGGCAAAAGCCCCATCTCTTGCTTGTAGGCAAGTAGTTTGTCCTGCAATTGCATATCCATAGCTTCACGTTCTATGTCTTGCATCTGGGTATCGACGGAGGCCGCGCCAAGTTGCATCTTGGCCTCTGCGGCCGCGGCACGGCGATCGATCTTGTCGCGCATCTCATTGAACGTCGAGGCATCGTCCCCAAGGTTGAACGACTCCATGGTCTGAGCCAGCTGCTCCTGGAGTTTTGCCTGTTTCGACTGATTTATCAACTGCATCGCCTCAGCAGTCCGGCGCTGCATCTGAAGCACATAGTTGTCGCGTGCTTTTAGTGCCTGTTTCGATGCCAGACTTCCATGCTCAAGTTGCTGCGATGTTTTCTGCAGGTCCATCTGGGCTTGCTGAAGTTGCCCAATATAAGCGGTGGCGATGTCGTCCCGCCCCATCTTCACTGACGCTCTAATCTTTGAATCCAGGTCGACCACCTGAGCTTCAAGCCGCTCCTTGTTCTTGGCTAGCAACTTCTCGGTTGCCATTACCTGCGCAACGGAGTTGTTCAATTCAGGCACGCGATCGCGCATGTCACGAATAGTCTGCTGAAGTATGAGTTCGGGATCTTCAGTCCTTTCAACCAGCCCGCCAAAAAGTGCGCGCGTTGAGCGCTTGATTCTGCTCCAAAGTCCCATTTTTCAGTCCCTCTTCCAGCACTGAGATGTGAAGTCGCTTTCACTACAACAGGCCTCCTCGTAGGGGGACCCGGTCTCTCATTCCTCGAATGTGCACTAAACCAGCCACGCGAACCGCCAATTGTTCGGATAATAAATCCGTTCTAGTGTACGACGTATGCGTTCAGGCGGTTTCAACTGACGCAGTACAAAAGGAAGAGTTGGAGTATAACAGCACTGCAGCAACCCCTTCCAGAATGGTACAGCAAGAATTGAACATTCTATAACGAAGCTTGGCCCGGCCAAACCCAAGGTGCCTCATCAAGCTGTAGCCGAGCGACCAATATCGCGCCGGAATTGCATGCCATTCCAATGGATCTCTTCGATAGCCTGGTAGCAGAGACCAAGCGCCCCTGACAAATCTGCTGCGGCGGCCGTCACCCCTAACACCCGCCCACCCGTCGCAATGACTTGCCCGTCTTGCGATCGCGACGTTCCGGCATGAAATATCTGAACCTTGGCCGGGTCTATCTGTCCTAAACCTTCGATTACCGCACCTGTTTCGATTTTCCCTGGATAGCCCCTATTAGCCGCAACAACGCACGCCGACGAGCCGTCGATCCACTCAACCTCTATGTCGCCGAGCGTATCCCTGCTGGTCGCTTCGAATACTGAAAGAAGATCGGTACGTAACCTTATCAGAATCGCCTGAGTCTCAGGATCACCGAACCGAACGTTGTATTCAAGCAATTGGGGACCATCGGCAGTTAGCATCAACCCGAAGAAAAGGACACCCCGAAACACGAATCCCTCGTGACGCGCGCCGGCGAGAGTGGGCTCAACGATCTCTCGTACGACCCGGTCCAGCATAGCCGTTCCCATGATAGAGGAATCGGTAATGCTTCCCATTCCTCCGGTATTCGGTCCCGTGTCATTTTCACCGATTCGCTTGTGGTCCCGAGCCGGTGGCATCAGCGCGTAGTTCTGACCATCGGTGAAAATCAACACCGAGACTTCCCTTCCTTCGAGCGCTTCTTCAACGACCACTCGCGTTGCCGCGGCCGGGCCGACCAGTTCGTTGATCATTAGATCCTTAACCGCTTCCTCCGCCTCTGCATGTGAGTGTGCTACGACTACGCCTTTGCCTGCGGCTAGACCGTCAGCCTTGATTACGACTGGTGTTTCGGCAGCACCAAACTGTCCGCTTTTTATGAATTTGAGCGCCTGAGAGGGCGAGTGAGCAATGCTGTAACGGGCTGTAGGTATACCATGCCTGGCCATGAAGTCTTTTGCAAAAGCTTTACTGGCTTCCAGACGCGCGGCAGCCTGGGAAGGTCCAATAATGGACAATCCCTTGCCCACAAAATAGTCTACGACGCCGGCAGCCAGTGGGGCTTCGGGTCCGACAATAGTTAGGTCAATACCTTCGGCATCGACAAACCGCGCAAGCCCACTCTGATCCGCTATATCGATAGGAACGATCTGCGCCGCCTGTTCGATCCCTGCATTCCCGGGCGCGCAGTAAATCCTCAGAGGAATAGGCGAAGTCCTTTGTAGAGCCCAAATAATTGCGTGCTCGCGTCCGCCGGAACCGATCACCAGTATTTTCATTTTTTGCGCGCGAATCCTGCCATTCAGTCTCGAGAGCCGTCAAGGCCATCCAAAAGAAACGGTTTTTATCTTGACACAGTTTCGCCATAGTTATACTTTCTGGCAACTAATTTCCGGAGGAACCTAATGCCTCCCGGTACGGTTGCGCGGTGCCCTTACGAGGTGGACCAACAAAGAGCTTTCTTTTGCTGACATAGCGTTCTTTATTCGCCCGCCATGCTGCATGTAATTTTCAGGGGAACGACCCAGGGAGTAAGGTGGATCATGTCACAGACGGAAGCAACCCAGAGGTTAGAATCTAATTCAGAAAATGAATATCAGGATCGCGCCATCAAGTGCGTCGATTGTAGTGAGAACTTTATCTGGACTGCCGGCGAGCAGGTCTTTTTCCATGACAAAGGCTTGAAGAATGAGCCAAAGCGCTGCAAGCCTTGTAAGCAAGCTAAGAATGAGCGCCTGGCAGCTATCGCCGCAGCGCAGTCGTCGGGGGTGCGACAACGTATCGAAGTTTCGGTCCAATGCGCCCAATGTGGCCAACAAACAACCGTGCCCTTCTATCCTTCCCAGGGACGGCCAGTTTATTGCCGCTCATGCTTTCTTGCCGGTCGTGCCCCTGAGACTGAGTCGGCGCCGGTCTAAATTTCTGCTTTATTCATTGCCTGCCGTCATTTCTCCAAGTGATAGGGAACGCTGGTTACTATCACGCCCTTCCTGAATAGCAACGCTCCTTTAAGCAACAACGAACTCTGATTGTGCAACAGTTGATGCCACCACTTCGCCGGTACAAACTCGGGCAGTAATACAGTGACCATTAGATTGTCGCTTTGCCGGGACACTTTCTCAACATAGCGCAACAGTGGGCGAGTCAATGATCGGTAAGGCGACTGCAAAACCACAAGTTTTACTCCTTCCCCCCAGGTGGACCACTTCTCGCGTAGTTTTTGCGTAGCCTCTTCGTTGAGGTCCACATAGACCGCCGTAACATGTCCCGGAGATATTGATTTTGCGTAATCAAGCGCATAGATCACGCCGCGATGGATGCCTGAGATAGGCACCAAAACCTGATGCTTGGCAATAGAGCTTCTTGGTGCCAGTCCTTCGGTTGATAACTGCACGGCAATGTTTAGGTAATGCTTGTGGATAGAGCGGAACATCAGGACTAGCAGTGGTATCAGCAGGATTACGGCCCACGCGCCATGTCTAAACTTTGTGACTGCTATCACCAACAAAACGATAAAGCTGACGACAGCACCCACAGCGTTTATGACAATCGAGAGTAACCAGTTGCCACCAACGTCACGTTCGATAGCTTCCAGCCGCTCTGCTTCATGACTGTAGGCACCTGTGTCGCGCGACTGCGTGCGATGGATCTCTGCTTCTTCTTTGATTCTTCGTTTTGCTTCATCCGCCTTCCGCAGGCGAAGCCAGTGGACCACCATTCCCGCCTGCGACAGCGTGAACGAGATAAAAACTCCCAGGGCGTATAAGGGGAGCATCGCTTGCTCTTTGCCTTTGAAGACTACGATAAGAATACAGGCTAGCAATGAGAGAATTACGATGCCATTGGAAAAGACCAACCGATCTCCTCGACTTGCCAATTGGCGGGGAAGAAACCTGTCAGCGGCAAGCAAACTAGCCAGCCGGGGAAAGTCAGCGAACGACGTATTCGCGGCCAGGATAAGAATTGCAGCAGTTGATGCCTGCAGGATGTAGTAACCAATCCCATTATCGAAGGTGTAGCGTCCCATCGCAGAAACCAGCGTCTCGTCTGCTACTGGATGAGCGTTGAGCTTATAAGCAAGAAAGCCCGAACCGAGAATCAGCACGGCCATTACCGCTGCCATGACCGTCAGCGTATTGGCGGCATTTTTTGATTCGGGTGGTTTGAAAGCGGGAATACCATTTGAGATGGCCTCCACACCCGTCAATGCCGTGCAACCGGCCGCAAACGCGCGCATGAGGAGCCAGAGCAGGGCTCCGTTTGTCAATGCGTGGTGGGCCGCAGAAGAAACTGACGGATCGAAATAAACTTGCTGCGGAGTTGGCATCCCCTCATGCGTGGTCCAGTAGCGAACAAAGCCAACCACAATCAGGGCCAGCATCGACAGAATGAATAGATAGGTGGGACCGGCAAAGAATGCCCCTGATTCCCTCACCCCGCGCAGGTTTATCAAGGCGATAAAGACGACGAAAAAAATGCACATTGCTACACGATGTTCATGAAGAAACCAAAATCTGGTTCCCTGTGCAGCAGAGGTGATTGCAGCTACCCCAGCTGAAACCGAAACCGCTACCGTGAGTATGTAGTCCACCAGTAGTGATGCGGCGGCCACGAGTCCAGTCTGTGTACCAAGATTGTCCTTCGCGACTATGTAGGCGCCGCCGCCCGAAGGATATGAGTGGATGGTCTGGCGATAAGAAAGAACAAGAATTGCCAGCAGGATAGTTATGCCGACTGATATATAGGGAAGATAAACGATCGCGGAAGTGCCCGCAGCCAACAAAACTAACAGGATGGCTTCCGTGGAGTAGGCAACAGACGAAAGAGCGTCCGAGGAAAAAACGGCCAGGGCAGTCTTTTTTGTTAGTCGTTCATGTATGGCCTCCTCGGTGCGGAGTGCGCGTCCGACGAGCATGCGTTTCAAGCTGGCGACCACAAGTTACCTCCGAGCGCGCCGATCATTTTTGCTTAGTCTCTCGTATCCAAACAAGCGCAAATAAAAAACGCGGAGCAATGAGCCCCGCGCCTCTTCAGAACGCAGCAGTGCCCTTCCTGTAGGCCTACGAGGTTAGCTGACGGACTAGGACTGGAAGTGTCCCACGTAAACATGCGAGTTCACGTTTCGCCCCTGGTCTCGCTTGCGCGAAACATTGGTTCCCCCGCGTCACTAGTCCTCAGACTAACGACTTCGGCAGACAAAATTTCAATAGCGCGGATGTTACTACCAGGATCTTTCCCACGCAAACACTTCCAGTCGTCTGGCTGTAAACTTCAGCCACCGACATGGACAATTGGGCGCCGTGCCGGATCCTTCTCGGCCTGACGTAATACTTCGTGGGTAACCGGTGCAGTATCGCCCTCACCAAAAGCGATATATCTCAGGAGATATGAGAGAGGATTACCCTCGCTCCAACCAAAATAGACGTGAGGCAACTTGCCTGTTTCATCACGCAGGTACAAGAGAAAAGCGGCTATAGCATTTGGCACGGCGGGCGATTGGGTTCGCAGCACATGGAAGCCATCTACTCGTTCTCCACGGATCTGCAATGTTCCAGAAAATTCAGATGCATCTCCCGGAGTGACCTCAAAGAAAAGTGTAGGCTCACCCGGCGGGATGTGGTTATCAGCGCGTTTCTCTTGCTCCTTTGTCTGATACTCCAGTACATCACCCTGATCTTTCCGGTTGGCAATGATGCGTATCGTTCCGCGGCCCGCTTCGCGAATGAAGTCGCGCGCCAGGTCATCCAGCTCTAATCGATCGACGCGCAATTCGGTGCTGCGCCAAACACGTGAGACAAGCGAGGCGATAACGATCGCCGCTATGAAAAACGAGGCGATCTTGATTCCTTCAGGTCGCTCGTGAATGTTTTGAATCGTGGTGTAAGCGAATACAATCGATATTATGAGAAAAACCTGCCAGTTTTGATGCTTCTTGCGCATTGCAAGCGTTACCGCGATCGCCGCTGAACTCATTAGCACCAGCACACCGGTAGCGTAGGCGCCGCCCTGCGCGTCGACGTCCGCGCGGAAAATGAGTGTGACAGCAAATGCGATTCCGATATATACGAGGACCAACGGACGAGTCGCTCTGGCCCATTCGGGAGCCATACCGTAACGCGGCAAGTAACGGGGCACGATGTTCAGCAAACCAGCCATGGCGGAGGCGCCAGCAAACCAGAGGATAAGAATTGTGCTCAGGTCATAGGCACTGCCGAAAATATTGCCAAAGAATCCGTGTGCCAAATAGCTAATGGCCCGACCGTTGGCCTCGCCTCCCTCGGCGAATTCCGCGGCCGGAATCAGAGTCGTCGTAACAAAACTGCTGATGATCAGGAACACACTCATTATCAGCGCGGCAGTGCGCAAGAGCTTTTTGGTATTTCTTATTCGCCCTTCAAGCAAAGCGTGGGCAGTCTGCTTGGGAGAGCCACCCGTGCGAGTTGAATGGATGCTCTCCCAGTCTTCTGCTCTCAGATCTCTGTCTCCTCGGACCAGAGGCATAACCGCGACGCCGGTTTCAAACCCCGACAACCCAAGTGCAAGTTTGGGGAAAAGAATCAGAGAGACACCTATAACTAACCAGACATTTCCATATACCCTCGGGTGATGCATCAAAGCATTCTTCCATTCCGCAAAATAGTGCGGATGAGAAACCAGCTGCAACAGACCAAACCCAAGTACGATCACGTTCAATAGCAGATAGACAAAGACCAATATCACTGCGATGCCAATTGCTTCCTTGAAACCCTTGAGGAAGATCGCTCCGAGCATGGCTATCAGAGCGAGCGTAATGCCCATCTGATGTTTTAAAGCCAGAGGCGTAAAGGGATTCTCGATGACGTGGGCAGTAGCGTCAGCAGCAGAAAGGGTGATCGTAATGATGAAATCGGTCGCGACGAACCCAAGCAATACCAGGACAAATAGCTTTCCTTTCCAACGAGACAAGAGACGCTCGAGCATGGCAATGGAGCCTTCGCCGTGCGGACTCTCCGCCGCTACACGAGTATAAATCGGCAACGCGCCTAAGAGCGTAAGCAGAACCAGAACGAGGGTAGCTATCGGTGAGAGTGCGCCGGCTGCCAGAAAGGCGATGCCTGGCTGGTAACCAAGTGTCGAAAAATAATCAACACCGGTGAGACACATCACCTGCCACCAGGGATGTTGCCTGTGAGCGGTAGGGTGGTCCTGCGCTGTTTGTGTTTCTCTTCCGCCCTTATAAAGCCAGAGCTTGAACTTTCGTCGTGATCTCTGGAACAGACTCATCGTATGGTGGTGAGTTAACATGCCAGCGATTGGCACACCCAAAAGTCGATTGTTACTTCTGAATTCTACGTGTTTAGCACATTACGTCAACAAAACTTACTTAGGATAAGCAGCACAGAACAGATCCTGCTCGCAAAAAAAGCGGGCGGGGGCCTCCCACAGCCCCCACCCTAAGGCCACGTGTCCTCACCCCACGCGACCACTTCGTCCACCGGGGAGGTGAACGCACGGGGATTATGCAATAGTCCGTCTAAACTTTCAACCTACTCATAATGTTTTAGCAGAACAAAAACACACGGCGATGAATCGACTTTTTCGAAGTCTTTGCGCTGAGGCACAGCTTGTCGGATTGGGTATCGGATCAGTTGTCGATCAAGAAACTTATTTGGAGGGAGTGCTTCTGTAATTTGATGTTAAGCCATTTGCCACAGCCGCTGCATTGTCAGCTGGGGAAAGTTGGCCCAGAGTTTTGTCCGTGTGGGCAAGATCTGATACAGCCACGACGATCAACAGTGCAGTAACACTCAACGTTGCCAGGATATAAAGAATGGCGGTCAACTCCCAGTAGATGAGTAGTATTACTCCCAGGGATAGTCCGGCCATCCAGAGCGCTGTTATGGTTTTTCTGCGACGACGGTCGCTCGCGACAGTTGTTCTTGATGTCATAAGGTATCTTCAGCCTTGGAAATACAGTGCAGGACGATGGATTCAGTTGCAGTCCTACTTGTTAGTTGAGAGCTCTGCATTTCACTCTCGCTTAGTAAATGACTCGTGTTACCAAACCGGTTGGACCGGCGACTATACTGGACATCCCGCCTGAGAGAGCGCCCATAAGGGTTGGCAGGAGGCGAGTAGGAGTGAGCATTCCTGCCTCAGGGACGTCAATGATATCGTACGGTTCCAGCAAAATGTCTGGTTTCTCCTTCTTTTTGATCGCTGCCAGATCCGCCTTGATTGTTTCTTGTTCTGGCAACCCTGGCTTTTGTCGGTAGATCCGAACATCACTGGTTTTCGCTTCCTTTCTTACACCCCCCACCATCGCGAGTGCACGAGTCAGTGTCAGGTAATCACGAATATAAACTCCCTGGGGACTAACGACGCTACCGGTGACATAGACAGGCTCTGCTTCAGTAACCAGGATGAAATCACCCGGTCGAATGACTGGATTGGCTTCCAATTTTCCCATGCGCAATTCAGGGATCTTAACTATTTGCATTGGAATTCTTGTTCCGTCGATGGGGGCTGCATCAGCCTCTTCACCAGGCCCCGGACACATGAGTGGCTCTGTATGAAGTATCTGGATCGTGCCTGAGGCTCGCTCGGTGAATCCCCCTGAGGCAGCCATCAATTCATTCAGCCTCAGCTTTCGCTGCATTTGAAATCGCGCGGCCTGCCGCACCGCGCCAAAAACGGTCGCAGGCTGGCGGCTGTTTCGCGCGACTATGCGAACACTTACCTGAGGACTATTGATAAACTTCGAGTAGGCTGTGGCTATATCTTTTTGCACTTGCTTTTCGGTGCGACATTTTGCGGGGATCGGCTGCTCCAGAAACGGTAGTGAACTTATGTTGCCATCGCTGTCCACTTCGGCAGTCGTGTTCAAATCTTGTCCGAAGACTCGAACATCCAGCACATCGCCGGGTCCAAGTAGATAATTCTTAATCCCCTGGTTTTCAACCCCTGACGATTGAGAAACACCAGGAGCGGACTCTTGTTGCTGCGCCGGCTCTTGTGCGTTGACGATGGCGACCAATATCGAGGAAGCGACGATCCCCAACACGAACAAACTCTTAATTTTCATAGCACGGCCTCGAATCTGGAATTTTAATTCAACTCAAACCGGTTGAGGGGGAGGTTGGCACTTTGGGATTCGCTGGTGTTTGGCTCTGAAGCGGTATCTTTTTCCGATGATTGTGTCTAACAGTTCCAGGCAGCGCAAAACCTACGAAAAGCAAGTTGCAATGATCGCATAAAAGGTGATAGATGCCAAACAGCCGTAGCAGAAGCGGTGTCCGCTTATATCCCCTGCGGATCCTTGAGCTGCCACATTTGGGACACTTTTGCAGAATCATATTTTGTCTCCGCGGTCCCTCGCAAGAGGTTCTTCCGCGCGTCCCCCCTTCTTCTCATCATTAGCAGATGTTAGTCTGATGCGGAGCTCTTCGATCTCTCGCTGGATTCGTTCTGACCCCGCTGCCCGTACCTCTTCTTTGACGTTCTGGTCCCTGAGATAAAAGAGTGCGTCTTTGTATCTATCGATAGCTCTACGGTAATGCCCTTTGAAGGCCGATCGTTCAGCAAGCTCTACCCAGTGCGCCACTTTTACGGATGCAATGAACTCTCCAATTGCCACTTTCGATTCGTTGAGCTCCAGCTCGTCCGGATACAATCTGAGCGCCGAGTCGATGCATTCCAGTGCTCGATTTGCTGTTTCAATCTTGTCGGAAGTGCGTGCACGTTGCTGCGCATCGCGCGTCAAAGTTCGCGAATGGTCTCGTGCCCAAATCAGCAAGTGATGCTTGTGCAACGCGCGAACGCGATCATGACCCGCTTTGATCGTAATTCCTTTTTCGCCCGTAAAGCTTCCTGACCGCATCGCGTCTTCCGTGCTGATCAGGTAATCGTGACAAAGTTGGGCCACCTCCAAATGAGCTTCGGGTGAAGAAGATAGCGAGTCGGCTGCGCCTGATCGTTTTTGAATGGCACGCAAGGCAGCTGAATGGAGTGATGACGAATAACTCCTTTTTCGACTTTGGCTCTTTTCGCCGCTACTCGAGGAATGTTCCTGGATGCCATGCTCTAGAAGGTAACGAGTCCAGGCTCGCCTCATCACAACTTCGCGCGCAGAAAGCGCTACCAGCAGAACCACGCTTGCTGCCAGTCCCGCCGGCAACCATGGAGCTTCATCGCCTCCGCTCACCAGCATCCACCACAGGACAAGAAAGAGAGCCACCGCGGTGATCACTGCGGCCATCAGGTAACCCATGCTGGAAGGCATCCTCGCCCGGGATACTCGACCGCGTGCTTCTTCTGACGAACGCGAATGCGACCGCGGGCCTCTGGGGAAGGCTTGATCTGCTGAATTGTTTCCCAACTAGCCCCTCAAGGATTCGTTAACCCGATAAATTTCCTCGTCATCAATATCAACATGTTAGCTGTCAGGTGGTAGCCTCACAAGGCTCGCAAGCTCATAATAGTCAGCTTTTTGGGATTGCGCTGTCAATGTATGATCCCATTGGACGGAGACGACTTCGACTTTATAAGGAAACGAATGCTATGGACGACAAACAATTTGCGGGTAAGGTTGTATTTGTTACCGGGGCGAGTTCAGGCATCGGCCGGTCTTGCGCTATCAAGTTTGCAACAGCGGGCGCGTGGATAGCGTGTGTGGGCCGTGACGAATCAGGCTTGCAAAGAATCAAAAAGGAGATTCTAAGCGTCGGAGGAGAAGCGCTGGAGCTACGGGCCGACCTGTCAATCACCAGCGAGGCAGACGAAGCCGTTTTGCGGACAGTTGAAACCTTTGGCGGTATCGATGTCCTCGTCAATGCTGCCGGTCACATCAGTAGCGGCACCATCGAGAATACGACACTCGAGGTTTGGGACGACATGCAAAACGTCAATGTCCGTGCTGTATTCAATCTCATGCAGAAGGCCTTGCCGAGCATCATTGAGCGCCAGGGAAACGTCGTCAATATTTCGAGTGTGACTGGCTTGCGCTCGTTTCCTGGTGTGCTCGCCTATTGCGTTTCCAAAGCGGCTCTGGATCAATTGACCCGCTGCGCCGCACTAGAGCTTGCAGCGAAGGGCGTTCGGGTTAACGCTGTAAATCCCGGCGTGGTAGTCACCGAGATTCACAAGCGAGGCGGCATGAGCGAAGACGACTATTTGGCTTTCCTGGAACACTCAAAACAGACGCATCCCCTGGGGAGAGTCGGACAACCTGATGAAATTGCTGAGCTGGTCTTTTTTCTTGCCTCAAAGCAGGCATCATGGATCACAGGGGCGACTTACTCCATTGATGGCGGCCGAGCACAGACTTGTGCCAGATAACGCGGTCGCTGCCGAAAGCAAGCAAAATCACTTAGCCACAACAGGGAAAGGTGGAGATCAATGAACATTCCTCATGACCCTTTTCTGCGGAATCCAATCGACGCAGGTCCGGTCGTTCCTACCGTCATCAAACCTTCCGCTCAGGTGAGCATTATTAGATTGGCTCTCGGTGCTGTTGCCATACTCGTTGCTTTACTCTTGGGCTTGCTCGTGCTGCTGGTGATTGGGACTGAAACCGGGCCAATCGCTTTGTTTATTGGGTTTGTTGCAGCCACCCTTCCTGTCCCACTCTATATAGGGCTTGTCCTGTGGATTGATCGTTACGAGTCAGAACCGCTCTGGATGTTGGCGACTGCATTCTTCTGGGGAGCTCTGATCGCAGTATTCTTTGCCTTTCTTTTTAACACTGCCAGCGGTCTGATAGTGGCCGCTATGACCCGCAGTCTGACTGCCGGAGAAATGTTCGCCGCAGTGATCTCCGCTCCATTCGTTGAAGAGACAGCCAAAGCTCTAATCCTGTTCATCTTCTTTTTCTGGAAGGCGGACGAGTTTGACGGAGTTGTTGATGGGATCGTCTACGCTTCACTGGTAGGTTTGGGTTTTGCCATGACCGAGAACATTCAATACTACGGGAAAGCAGCCCTGGCAGGAGGTGGCGGTGGTCTGACCTTGATCTTCATCGTCCGCGGCGCTTTCGCTCCGTTCTCTCATCCACTCTTCACCAGTATGACGGGAATTGGACTGGGGCTTGCTCGACAGACCGGAAACACGGCGTTGAAGATCCTGGCACCCATTCTGGGTCTCCTGATGGCAATATGCATGCACAGCATCTGGAACGGCTCTGCGGCTATCTTTGGCGGCGGAGTATTTTTACTCACTTACGTCATTGTGATGGTGCCGGCCTTTCTGATCATGCTGGTCGTAATCGCTCTTGCGCTGCGACGGGAAGGACAGCTGGTACGCCAGTTCCTGCTAACAGATTGCGAACGTGGACTGCTAACTCGCCAGGAGTACGATCAGCTCTGCACGATCCGAGGACGTATGGGGTCTTCTTTCAATGCGTTTACCGGCGGCGGTATCGGGCGCTGGCGCGCACGCATGCGTTTCAACCAACTGGCGAGTGAACTGGCGTTTCATCGGAGCCGCGTGTCTCGCGGCGTGTTTCCAGCCAACCAGGATCCGGGACAACGCGAGATGTCTTACCTGCAAGCGCTTCAGGATCTGCAGCGAGAGATCCGCACGCTTTGAGCCGCTTTTCTTCAATAAATAGACCTCGCGGGTTTCAACGTTTCTGGCTTATACTACTGAATGACCGCGCAAGGTCTTTTCACCCGAGCCAATCCTCGTGAGAATCCTACTCCTACCCAGCACTTTTGACGCTCAAGGCCACGCAACCCTTGAGCAGCGTTTGACCTGTTTTCTAATCGACAACTGTGTTGCCGTCGACGCCGGCAGCCTCGGAATAGCCCTCACCAACGATCAGCGGAGTACTGTTCGAAACATAATTGTCACTCATCCTCATATGGACCACATCGCCAGTCTTCCAATATTTATCGACGATCTCTATCCCACATTAACAGAGCCAGTCAGAGTCCATGCGACGCCGGAGGTCATCGAACTCCTCGAGCGAGACGTTTTTAATTGGAACGTCTATCCACGGTTTTCGGATCTGCGTAACGACTTTGGTCCAGTAATGGAGTATGTGCCGATCCCCATCGGTTCAGCATTTCCGGTGGCCCACTTGAGCGTCATTGCAGTTCCGGTAAATCATATTGTGCCAACAGTGGGTCTGATTGTTTCAGATAGTACCAGCAGCGTTGCTTTCAGCTCAGATACCGCTGAGACTGATCAGTTTTGGGAGGTTGTCAACAATACCCCGCACCTGGACGCACTGCTGATTGAGGCATCTTTCCCCGACAATATGGCAGAACTCGCGGAGGTCTCGCGCCACTTTACGCCCGCGTCCCTCGGTAAAGAATTAAAGAAACTCGATCACAATGGCATGGATGTCCTCGCTGTCCATCTTAAGCCCAGCTATCGCGACCTGATCATTCAGGAACTTTACGCGCTAAACATTCCCAAGCTGGGTGTGATGGAACCCGGAAAAACCTACTCGTGGTAATCACCCCGGTCGTTAGTTTTCCCGGTATTGAATGGCGAGTCTGCTTTTATCAGTGAACGGATTCGAATTCCGTTGCGGTGTGTTCTCCGCCGGCGTCATGCAGGGAAACACGACCGCTTGGTAACAACTCTTTGACTTTGAAGGTCCTTTCTTCGCGTTCCCTACCGGGCATCAACTCGGCTCGAAACGTCACAACCATTCCGGGCCTGGCCCACACGTCCACCTTTCGTTTTTGCGGTCGTCTTCTTACTGCCATATTCTTTTTCTTAAAGTAAGCTCCCGCAGCCGCTACGGCTCCGGCTGCGATCGCCAGGCCACCAATCAATTGCTTGGTGCGCTTTTTCATTTAATCCTGGCTACTCGCAAAGCGAGTCAAGCCTTGCAGTAATGGTCGGCAACCCACTCAGGGCACGTTCGGCATTGATTCCAGTGAAATGCGTCCACTCAGCCGGCACACCATTCTCTGGAAAGATCGCTTCCACCGGACACTCGGGAACGCAAGCATCGCAGTCGATACAGGTTTCCGGGTGAATAACAAGCATGTCATCATCCAGGTGAAAAGCTTCGACAGGACAAACCAAAGCACAATCAGTATAACGACAGTTGACGCACGGTTCGGCAACGACGTAGGTCATTTCGGATTTAGCCTCCTTGGGCTCTGGGCGTATTAAGTATGAGAGATCGTCAAAATCCTTCAATTCTGGTACAGACTTCTACCGAGACTATATTAAACACGAACGCGCAACTTTTGAAAGATCAGGCTTTACTTGATCAAGATGTGCGCATTCGACGGTCATCTGGTTTCTCTGGCGATATAATTAACCATGAACTCAGCGCGCCACCAAGCGCCAGGGCGGCAGACATAAACATGATCAAGCGGAATCCTGAAACAAATGAACCCGCGATTGCCTGCTCCGTTTGCGCTCGCACTCTGCTATCCAGATTCGAAGGCAACTCAATCCCCGCAAGTTTCACCCGCTGTTCATAGATGGAACGGCGTACATCTTCACTCGCATCAATACGAGCCAGACCATACGAAAGATTGCGACTAAATGCATGCAACATAACGACGCCGAATATCGCAATAGCGAGCAGACCAGCGGTGCGGGAGACGGCATTGTTAATTCCCGAGGCAACGCCTGACTTCTCCTGTCCCACGGAAGCCATAACCGTAGTTGTGAGTGGCGCAACACTCACCGCCATTCCCAATCCCAATACAACAACCGCCGGGAAAAAACTGGTCCAATAATTCGCACTGAGACCAGGCAGTGCAAAAAGCACGAATCCGGCAGCGGCTATCACTGGACCAACAATAAGCGGAAGACGCGGACCGAACCGATCGACTAACCCGCCGGACCAACGTGACAGCGCAAACATGATGACAACAAAGGGCAACAGCGCCGCACCGGCAGCGGTTGCCGTGTATCCTTGCACCTGAACAAGATCCAGTGTGAGAAAAAAGAATAAACCGCCCAGCGCAGCATAGAGCAGCAGGGTCAGCACATTCGCCCCAGCGAAATTCCTGGAATGAAACAGTCCCAGAGGCAACATTGGATTCTGCGCTCGAGATTCATTGAAAACAAACACTGCCAGCGAAACGAGACCGACAACAGACGAAATCAGCACCGCGGGATGGGAAAAGCCATTTCGCGAAGATTCGATCAGACCATAGACCACGCCACCAAGACCGATGGTGGCGAAAGCGGCGCCCAACCAGTCAAGCGGCCCACGCTCATTCTTGTCACGCGTTTCGGGCACATGGCTGAAGGAAATCAGAAGCACCGCAGCCGCAAGCGGTAAATTCAGGAAGAAGACCGCACGCCAGGAAACATGCTCTATTAACCAGCCGCCGAATACAGGCCCTATGGCAGTTGTCATCGCTGAGAACCCCGACCAAGTGCCTATCGCTTTACCACGCGCGTCGGCGCCAAACGATGAACTGATAATTGCCAGACTCCCGGGAACTAATAGCGCGGCACCTATTCCCTGCATCGCGCGCGCGGCGATTAACTGGTTTATGTTTGCTGCAAGCCCACAAGCTGCAGACGCGAGAGCAAAGAGTGAAACACCGATAACAAAAACGAGTCTGCGGCCATAGCGGTCGCCCAACGAACCACCAACCAATAGGAGTGCGGAAAGAAACAATGAATAGCTTTCGACAACCCACTGCACCCCGATTGCGGTTGCGCTCAATTCCTTCTGCAGAAAGGGAAGCGCGACGTTGACAACCGTGCCATCGATGAACGCCATACTGGAAGCAAGAATCGTGGCGGCAAGGATCCAGCGACCTGTAGATTTCGTACAGGGTGCAACGGCCTTTCTCGCGAGAATAATTCCTTCATCACACGGTTCTCTTACGATGTTAGCCATTTGACAAGACGCGGAGTTAGTTTTCGATTTAGTGAGAATGTAACTCTAGAGACGGAAATTGGAAATAGGTGTAGCGAGGATTATTAGTGCAGTTTTGACGAGCTGGGAAGGCCAGTCAACGTCAGAACCGAGGACCGGGTAGCGACCGGGTAGAAACTTGGCGATTGAGCATGAATTATGCGATTGGTGTCGCCACCCAATACAGTACCGCGAGCGAAGCGACCGGATGCCGGCACTCGATAATCCAAAGAACTCTTAAAACGGTGGTTGAGTGCCGGCATCCGGTCGCTTCGCTCGCGGTACTGTATTGAAGTTGCGATCATGTTGGTGTCCTTCCTCACTCGACTGACTTTTCACACAGTCTCGGTAGCGACCGGG
>Ga0070699_100001614_pt1 | contig 20560 bp, 21 predicted proteins | sample KBSK1503metaG_FD_65473 | JGI IMG/M metagenome (GOLD analysis project Ga0070699, IMG submission 65473) | Corn, switchgrass and miscanthus rhizosphere microbial communities from Kellogg Biological Station, Michigan, USA - KBS K1-50-3 metaG | ecosystem: Host-associated > Plants > Roots >...
AAGCATCGACGAACCGTCGATCCACAGCCACTGGATCAGCCTCCGGGAAGGTGTGCGCACGGTCGTGCACCATCCGCAGGGCTACGGCCTCGGCAACGCCGGCCAAACTGCCTCGCGCACCGGTACGCCGATCAAGGCGGGAGAGTCGAACTACACGGAGATCGGGGCCGAGACAGGATTGTTCGGAGCGCTTCTCTGGATCGCCTGGGGGCTCGCGATCTTCGTCGGTCTCGTCGTCGCTGCGCGGCGGACGCGCTGGTGGGCGGTATCAGGAATCGCGGCCGCGTTTGCGGCGACGCTCCTGCTCGCGGTGCAGACGGACGTGATCGGAGATCCCTGGATGGCGTACGGCCTCTGGGCTTGCGCCGGCATCGCGCTCATGCCGCTGCCTATCCTCCGAGAGTGAGCGCGACCGCGCAAATCGCCGACACGCAGCAACAGCGCGTACGTGTGATCTTCGGCGCGCTGATCCTGGTCTTTCTCCTCGCGTCGCTCGACCAGACGATCGTGTCGACGGCGCTGCCGACGATCGTCGGCGAGCTCGGCGGGCTTCAGCACCTCTCCTGGGTGGTCACCGCGTACCTGCTCGCATCGACTGTGTCGGGACCGCTCTACGGGAAGTTCGGCGACCTCTACGGGCGGAAGGTCGTCTTGCAAACGGCGATCGTCATCTTCCTCGTCGGCTCTGCTTTGTGCGGGCTGAGCCAGAACATGGCGGAGCTGATCTCCTTCCGTGCGCTGCAGGGTCTCGGCGCCGGCGGTCTCATCGTGACGGCGATCGCGGTCGTCGGCGACGTGATTCCGCCGCGCGACCGCGGCCGCTACCAGGGGATCTTCGGCGGTGTCTTCGGGGTTTCCACGATCATCGGGCCGCTGCTCGGCGGTTTCTTCGTCGACAATCTCTCCTGGCGCTGGATCTTCTACGTCAACCTGCCGATCGGAGCGGTCGCCTTCGTCGTTATCGGCGCCGTGTTCCACGTGCGCCCCGCACCCAAGCAGCACAAGGTCGACTACCTCGGTGCGGCGTTGCTGGCCGGCGGTCTCTCGGCAATCGTCCTCTTCACCAGCCTGGGCGGCACGACGTGGGCGTGGGATTCGCCGGAGATCATCGTGCTGATCGCGATCGGTGTCGCTGCGATTGGGGCGTTCGTGTTCGTCGAGTCACGCGTCACTGAGCCCATCCTGCCGCTGTCACTCTTCCGCAACCGCACCTTCGCAGTGACGAGCGCGGTGGGCTTCGTCGTCGGACTCGCGTTGTTCGGTGCGGTGACGTACTTGCCGCTCTATCTCCAGATCGTCAAAGGCGTGAGCCCGACCAGGTCGGGACTCCAGCTGACGCCCTTGATGCTCGGCTTGCTCGTGACCTCGGTGCTCAGCGGTCAGTTGATCAGCCGCTGGGGGAGGTACCGGATCTTTCCGATCATCGGAACGGCGGTCATCGCGGTCGGAATGCTTCTGCTTTCGCGGCTCGGGGTCGGTACGAGCCTCTGGATGGCCGCGCTCGACATGGTCATCCTCGGGCTCGGTCTCGGGATGGTGATGCAGGTTCTCGTGCTCGCGGTGCAGAACGCCGTCGACTACGCGTACCTTGGCGTCGCCACCTCCGGCTCGACGATGTTCCGGTCGATCGGCGGCTCGATCGGCGTTTCGCTGTTCGGCGCGATCTTTTCCAATCGTCTGCACACGGAGTTGGCGCAGCGGCTTGCGCCGGGGATGCACCTTCCGTCGACGACGTCACCTGCGGCAATCCGCGCGCTGCCTCGGCCGGTCCACGATTCGTACGTGCATGCGGTCACGGCTGCGCTCTCACCCATCTTCTTCGTCGCAGCCGTCATCTGCTTGGTCGCATTCGTTCTCGCTCTGCTCCTGCCGGACGTTCCGTTGCGACAGACGAGTGCAGCGGAAGGGATCGGCGAGACCTTCGCGACGCCGAGTCACGCCGACTCGGAGCGGGAGCTGGAGCGAGTGCTGAGCATCATTGCGCGTCGCGACGAGCGGTGGCGCGCGTACGCGGAGAGGGTGAACCGCGCCGGGGTCGACATCGATCCGAGGGAAGCGTGGCTGCTCGCGCGCACAGGCGAGCGGGCGCCTGCTTCCGTGGCGCAGATCGCGGAGGCTACGGGTGTCGACGAGGAGGCCGTGCGCCGGACGATGGAGCGCCTGGAGCAGCGGAGCCTCGTCGTGGAAAGGCAAGGCGACTACGAGCTCACTCCTAAGGGGCAACGCGTCTGCGAGGCGCTTGTCGCCGTGCGGCGCGCAACCCTCGAGGAGCTGCTCCGCGACTGGTCTCCCGCAGACCACGCGCAGCTCTCGCCCGTGCTCGACCGGCTTGCGCGCTCGCTTGCCAGCGAGATGCCGACTCCTGCCTGACGGCCCGCTGTACCCTCAAGCGAATGGCGATCGATCCGCGCGTCGACATCGGCCACGTCCACCTCAAGGTGAGCGACATCGACCGCGCGCTCGCGTTCTACCGTGACGTCCTCGGCTTCGAGGAGATGCAGCGCTACGGCGACCAGGCAGCGTTCATCTCGGCCGGCGGGTACCACCACCACATCGGCCTCAACACGTGGGAGTCGAAGGGCGGGTCGCCGCCGCCGCCGGGCACGACCGGGCTCTACCACGTTGCGATCCGTTACCCGGACCGGAAGGCGCTCGCGCAGGCGCTGAAGCAGCTCGTCGAGGCCGGGATCCCGCTCAGCGGCGCGACCGACCACGGCGTGAGCGAGGCGATCTATCTCCGCGATCCCGACGACAACGGCATCGAGCTCTACCGCGACCGTCCGCCGGACGAGTGGCCGCGCGCTCCGGATGGGAGCATGGCGATGATCTCGGAGCCGCTGGATCTCCAAAAGCTGCTCGTCGAAGCGGGCTGACGATGCGCTCCAGTCGCCGTCGACTCGCGACCGTCGTGGGCCTGTTCGTCGCATCGCTCTTCTGTGTCGCGCTCGTCCTCGTGCGCAACCTGCATACCGGGAACGTCAACTTCCGCTATCTGATCTGGAATCTCTTCCTCGCATGGATTCCGTTCGCGCTCGCGGTCTTCGTCTACGACCGCTGGCGGCGACGGGGCGGCGGCTTGCTGCTCCTTTTCCTCGGCGGGCTCTGGCTGCTCTTCTTCCCGAACGCGCCGTACATCGCAACCGACTTCGTCCATCTGCAGCACGACCCGCTCTCCCCGTACTGGTATGACGCGGTCACGATCGCTGCGTTCGCGTGGATGGGTGTGCTGCTCGGCTTCGCGTCGTTGTATCTCATGCAGACCGTGGTCCGTCAGTGGCGAGGCGCGATTGCCGGCTGGATCTTCGCCTTCGTCGCGATCGCCCTCGGCTCGCTCGGGATCTACCTCGGCCGGTTCCTGCGCCTGAACAGCTGGGACGCGCTCGAGCATCCCAGCGTCCTGCCGCGGATCCTGCACACCGTCGCCCGTGACCCGTTTGCGTACCAGGAGGCGATCGCGGTGACCGTCCTGTTCACGGTGGCGCTGAGCTTCGCGTACTTCCTGCTCTACAACTTCGCTGCAGTCGGCTTGGAACTGGACGCGGAACGCTGATCGGCCCTACGGGCTCCGCAGCTTGAACAGGACGGGGGCCCGCTGAACGACTATGCCGTGAGTCTCGTAGCCCCTGACGAACGCAAGCTGCCGCCCTGTCCGTAGGTACTCGCGCGGAATAGCGAAGACATACAGATCCGCCACAGGGCGCATCGTCAGCGTTCTGCCGTCCTCGAATCGCAGCTTCACGATCTCCACCGGCGCACGGACGTTGCCGACGACGAACAGGTCACGCCCGGCCTGCTGAACGAGGTCGGCATACACCCACGGTCCTGTCGGATACGTCGGCTTGCACCCACGACGTGACTGGCCCGTGCTGAACCGAAGGCGCCAGCACCGGATCATGTTGGTGCCGTGCGCGACACGCAAGGTTGCCGTCGCGCCGTTGGGGCCGCGCACACGAATCGTCCGCCGAGAAGGCGTCCACGCAGATGGCGGCAGGACACCTCCGAGCAGCCTCGATTGCAGCGTCTGGACTGCGGCGACCCGACCGCGCTGGTCGTACCCAACGAGTCGGATCGGGAACTCCGTGAGGGCGACGCGTGCGGCGAAGAGATTGTCCCGAAGCGGAACCGAGAGGTCCTGTCCGCCGGAACCGAAGGCGGTCAGCTTCTCGACGCCGTCGGCGGCCGCGCCTGACACGACCATCGACTCCCTGCCTCCGCCGCCGGACATCAGCACGTTCAATGGTCCGCGTGCGAAGAACGAGGAGGCCGTGTTGCAGCCGCTGCCGACGTCCAACCCTGTAACGACCACCAGGCAGATGTTCCCGTCGAGCCCGACGACGACGTCGCTTAGTGGGTCCGGCTTGACGAAGCGCGCGGTCGCTGAGATGCCGAGGAGCCGTGCCCGGCTCAGGTTCAGCGATTCCCGCGACCGGCCGCGACGCTCCCCCCGCGCGTACCAGCCGATGGTCGGATGCCCGATCCTTACTTGCACGCTCCCGGGTCCGCGTGCCGGCCGCCCCGAGTCAGGAGAGCCTCCGAAGAAGCCATAGGTCGTCCCGAACCGAATCGTGCTGCGCTTGCCGGTGAAGCTTCGAGTCGATACGGCGAGTATTCGGTTGCCGGTGTTCGGCTCGTTCTCGACGAAGAGATATGCATTGCCGCCGACGACTGCTTGATGCGAACCGTCGGATGCAAGCACGTCCACGCGCTTGACGGCGTCCGACACGATCCCGAAAGAGAGCTGGGCACTCGCATGGGCATACCGATCGTCGAAGCTCCAGTCCCGGTTGACGACGACGATCGGTGCGGTCGCGTGGGCAAGGGTCGCAGCCGGAGTGCAGGATGAATCGGTGCTGTGCCCGAGGGAAACAGCCTTCAGCTTCAAACACAGCGTGTCGCCGCTGCGGAACCCGAACAGGACGTAGGTCTTCCCGTCGACCTTCGTGCGGATCAGCTCGCGCAACATCGTGTCCTCGGGGAACGCAGCCCAGGTCCGTGCGTTCGCAGCTTCGAACCTCTGTTGTTCCTTGGACGGCGCGGGCTTGCCCGGCTCGCCGCTGAGCCAGCGGTCGAAGCCGCCGAGAGCAGCCGTGACCGCTGCGGCCGAGCCGAAGACGGTCAGCGCCGCGGCCAGCGCCACCACAAGCCGGCGGGTCCGTTGCTTCTGGGCACGCCGGACGACGTCCCGCCAGTCGGGCCGGCGATCGGGCTCGGGCGTATAGGCATCGAGCTGGTCGAAGATCTGCGAGCTGAATTCGTTCACGGTCGGACCTCCTGCAACAGCCGTCGGAGCGAGGTGTGTGCTGCGTTGAGCGTCGCGCCCACCGTTCCGGAAGAGACCTGCAGCGCGGTCGCGATCGATTCGTAGTCCAGGTCGGCGTAGTACCGAAGGAAGAGCGCATGACGCTGGCGTTCCGGCAGTCGCGCAATTGCTTCCGCCACCGGTGTGCGCTCCTCCAGTGGTGTGGCGAGTTCGAAGTCGGTCAGCTCCGCATGCCTCGGCCTGCCTCGCTCTTTCAACGCGGCGTTGATCACCATCCGCCAGACCCACGCTTCGAGTGGCCCTTCCCCGCGAAACTGGCGTTGCCGTCTGATGGCCGAGGCGAACGCATCCTGCACCGCATCCACGGCACGCGCTTCGTCACGGAGGATGGCGGCGGCGACTCGCAGAAAGCGCCGGTATTCGCTCCGATAGAGGGCTTCCAACTCTCCGAGCGGCACCGAGCCCATCATTCCTACGATCTCCCGGGACGGCGGTTTCTTTAGCCGGATCCCTCGCGTGCGCTACAACTAGCAAGGTGGCCTCGAAGCCCGTCGAGCAGCTCGATTCCGTCGTAATCCGGTTCGCCGGGGACTCCGGGGACGGGATGCAGCTGACGGGCGGCCGTTTCACCTCCGAAACGGCGCTGCTCGGGAACGACCTGGCCACGTATCCGGACTTTCCGGCCGAGATCCGGGCGCCGGCCGGCTCGCTGCCCGGCGTCTCCGGCTTCCAGCTCCACTTCGCCGATCACGACATCCTCACGCCGGGCGACCAGCCGAACGTCCTCGTCGCCATGAACCCCGCGGCGCTGAAGACGAACCTCAACGACCTGCCGCCGAGCGGGATCCTCGTCGTCGACAAGGACGCGTTCACCGACCGCAACCTGACGAAGGCGGGATACGTGGGCAATCCGATCGAGGACGGCTCGCTCGACTCCTACGAGGTCCACGCGGTCCCGCTCACCTCGATGACGATCGAGGCGCTGAAGGAAATCGAGGGGATCACGAAGCGCGAGGCGGAGCGCGCCAAGAACATGTTCGCGCTCGGCCTGATGTCGTGGCTCTACGGGCGTCCTACCGAAGGGACGATCGCCTTCCTCGAGTCGAAGTTCGCGAAGCGGCCCGAGATCGCGGCCGCGAACGTCAAGGCCTTCCAGACCGGGTACGCGTTCGGCGAGACGACCGAGGCGTTCGCGGTGCAATACGAGGTCAAGCCCGCCGCGATGAAGCCGGGCCTGTACCGCAACATCACCGGCAACCAGGCGCTCGCGTACGGCCTGATCGCGGCGTCGGTGAAGTCCGGCTTGCCGCTCTTCCTCGGGGCCTACCCGATCACGCCCGCGTCCTCCGTGCTCGAGGAGCTCGCGCGCCACAAGAACTTCGGCGTGCGCACGTTTCAGGCGGAGGACGAGATCGCCGCGGTCGGCGCGGCGCTCGGCGCGAGCTTCGGCGGCTCGCTCGGCGTCTCCACCTCGAGCGGGCCCGGCATCGTGCTGAAGCAGGAGACGATCGGCCTTGGGATCACGCTCGAGCTGCCGCTCGTGATCGTCGACGTCCAGCGCGCCGGTCCGTCGACCGGGATGCCCACGAAGCCCGAGCAGGCCGACCTGCTCGGCGTCATGTTCGGCCGCAACTCCGAGTCCCCCGTGCCGGTGATCGCGGCGGCGACGCCGTCGGACTGCTTCGACGCGGCACTCGAGGCTGCGCGAATTGCCGTCAAATACCGCACGCCGGTGTTCCTGCTCTCGGACGCGTACCTCGCGAACGGCTCGGAGCCGTGGCTGCTTCCGGACGTCGACGCGATCCCCCTGATCGAGCCGAATTTCGCCGAGGCGAACGGCGAGGACTTCCAGCCGTACCGCCGTGACGAGCAGACGCTCGCGCGTCCATGGGCGATTCCCGGCACTCCGGGCCTCGAGCACCGGATCGGCGGGCTCGAGAAGCAGGACGTCACCGGAAACGTCAGCTACGACCCCGACAATCACGACCTGATGGTGCGGCTGCGTGCGCAGAAGGTCGCCGGCATCGCCCAGGACATCCCCGAGCTCGAGGTCGACGACCAGGACGGAGCAAGGACGCTCGTCCTCAGTTGGGGCGGCACGTACGGCTCGGTCGCCGCGGCCGTCCGCCGCGTCCGCGCAACCGGCAAGAAAGTCGCCCACGCGCATCTGCGCTACCTCAACCCATTCCCACGCAACACGGGCGAGATTCTGCGAGCCTACGACAAGGTGCTCGTCCCGGAGATCAACCTCGGCCAGCTGCAGAAGCTGGTCCGCGCAGAGTTTCTCGTCGATGCAACCGGCTTCAACCTGGTGCGGGGGATTCCGTTCCGCGCCGGCGAAGTGGCGGATGCGATCGACGCCATGGTGGACTCATAAAGACACTGCCTGTCGAGGGCAGGCGGCTCTGGGCCGCGATCGTCGTCGGCGCGGGCGCCGGCGCGGTCGCCTTCGGGCTCGACAAGAATTGGACGGGTTTCGGCCTGTGCGTGGCGGCAACTGTTGTGGCTCTCACGCAGCTGATTCGCATCCTGCTCAGGAAAAGGGTGAGCGGCGGCAACGGCCACGGCAAACGCCGCTGGTGACAAGGTCGACCGGTGTGAAGGTGGGAGCCAGGCCCTACCTCGCCGCCGTCCCCGTGGCGCGAGGTGATGCGGAGGCCGCAGGTTCCGCTCCCCGGCTTTCACCAGACGCAGGACATCGCCAAACCGACCGCCCGGTCAGAGACGGTGTCCGTTGCTCCCCCTGCGTCTAGGTGATTGACGGGCCAGCCGGGGCTTAAACCCGCACCCCTAAGAGGTCAAAATGAGACCACGATGAGAGCGGCGGATCGCCTGAGGCATCTGTGGGATTTCTACGATCTGGACGTCACCGAGCAGAGACTTCGCGCGCAGTTGGAGCGCGAGTCAGAAGATGCCGGGCGCGCCGAGGTGCTCACACAACTCGCACGAGTCGAGGGTTTGCGGAACGACTTCGACGCTTGCGATCGCCTGCTCGAGCAGGCGGAGGCGCGGGCCGGATCGAGCGCCGTCGCGAAGGTGCGCATCGACCTCGAGCGCGGCCGGAAGCTGCGCTCGAGCGGCGATCCCGAAGGCGCTTTGCCGCTGTTCGAAGTGGCCTTCGCGCGTGCGTGTGATTCAGGCGAGCACTACCTCGCCGGAGACGCTGCTCACATGTGCGCCCTCGCCATGTCGGACGATCGCGGCGCGATGGAGGCGTGGACGCAGCGCGGGCTCGAGCTCGGCGAGCGAGAGCCCGACGCCGCCTACTGGGCAGGCCCGCTGCTCAACAATCTCGGCTGGGCCTACTTCGACGCCGGCGAGCACGAGCCGGCGCTCGAGCTCTTCGAGCGTGCTCTCGAGGCGCGCAAGCGCGATCCCGACAACCAGGACGCAATTGCGTTCGCCGAAGACGCTGTGGAAACCGCCCGCGCCGCGCTGGACTAGCCGGAGGTCGTCTGGAAGCGGTCGAGCCCGTCGTCGGGGAGGGTCTCCCACGCGGCGACAGAACGGACGTAGATGTGCGCGCTCGGGCGAGCAGCGAACCCATCGTCCAGCGCGGTTGCCCGGACGCTTGCGATCTCCGAGTCCGGCCAGCCGCCGCCGAAAAGGTTTGAACCGCAAGCGCCGCAGAAGGTCTTCGCGCTTCCCTCTGCCGGCTGAAACGTTCGCAGCAGTTCCTTGCCCTCGAGAACCCGGATCGCATGCGAGGGCACGCGGCCGTTCACCGTCGCTGCGCCGCCCGACACCTTCTTGCAGCTTTCGCAGTGGCAGTGCCTCAGCGTGACAGGGGCCTCCGTCACCTCGAACTTGACGCCCCCGCAGAGACAGCTTCCACGCAGCGCAGACATGGCCCGAGCTTAGCGCTGTTGCGGAGAAGGCCTGATTCCGTTGGGCACGGCGACGTCGCCTCCACTTGCCGTCGTACCCTGGCTCGAGGGGCAGGCCCTCGTCCCGCGACGGGCACTCGCCGCAGTGTGCCCACGCGGTTCCCCGCGAGGGCCTCCCCTCTAGGCACGACGCGCCTTCATCTTCTCATGGGAGGCCCGCGGACTATCATCGGTCCATGGCGACGAACGGCAAACTGACCGCCAAGGACTACAAGACCGACCAGGAGGTCCGCTGGTGCCCGGGCTGCGGGGACTACGCGATCCTGGCGGCGCTCCAGTCGTTCATGCCCGAGCTGCAGGTGCCGAAGGAGAACATCGTCTTCGTTTCCGGCATCGGCTGCGCAGCGCGGTTCCCGTACTACATGGAGACGTACGGGATGCACTCGATCCACGGCCGGGCGCCGGCGATCGCCACCGGGCTGGCGACGTCGAGGCCGGACTTGTCCGTGTGGGTCGTGACCGGCGACGGCGACTCGCTGTCGATCGGCGGCAACCACTTGATTCACTCGCTGCGCCGCAACGTGAACATCAAGATCCTGATGTTCAACAACGAGATCTACGGGCTGACGAAAGGCCAATACTCGCCGACGAGCCCGCTGGGGACGAGAACGAAGTCGACGCCGATGGGCTCGCTGGACTGGCCGTTCAATCCGCTGTCACTGGCGATCGGGGCCGAGGCGTCGTTCGTCGCGCGCGCGATCGACACCGATCGTGCGCATCTGACGGAGACGCTGCGAGCCGCAGCCGCGCACCGTGGGAGCGCGTTCGTCGAGATCTTCCAGAACTGCAACATCTACAACGACGGGGCGTTCGACTTCGTCCGCGAGGACAAGGCGAACCGGATCTACCTCGAGCACGGGCAGCCGATTCGGTTCGGCGAGAAGAATGAGAGGGGCGTGCGGCAGCGCGCGGACGGCAGCGTCGAGCTCGTAGACGTGACGGACGAGTCCGAGCTGCTCGTCCATAACGCACACCATGTCGAACCGAGCGCCGCGTTTGCCCTCAGTCGATTGACCCAGTCGACCGCAAACGCAACTCCGATCGGCATCTTCCGGGACGTCGAGCGGCCGGTCTACGACGACCTGATGGCCGAGCAGCTCACGACAGCGCGCGCCGAACAGGAGGGCGACATAGCGGCGCTCCTCCAGGCCGGCGACACCTGGACGATCTAGGGGCTCATGCTCACGCTGCCGCCGAGTCCGTCTGCCAGAGGCCGATGGGATTCCCCTCGGTGTCCGACCCGGTCGCGAACCAACCCATTCCGGGCACCGGTTGCGGGTCATCGGCCTTCCCGCCCAGCTCTTTCACACGTGCGACGCCGGCGTTGACGTCGTCGACGTCGAAGTAGACGCGGATCGCGCCGGGGTCTCCCGGAAACACGGCTCCGCCGGTGTCTTCGCTGAGCCGGGTCATGTGGTACTCCACCGGGCCTTCCATCGACTCGAACTGCCAGCCGAACAGGTTGCTGTAGAACTCGCGCGCGCGGCTCGTGTCCTTTGCCGGCACCTCGAAGTGAACGGGCTTTCCAGCCATGGGGGCTCCTTCCGGACGCAGGGTCGAGACCCACGATATCCGTCCCTCTCTAGCGTTTTGGTTACGAAGTGGTGCTCGCCCGGCGCCGCGGGCGCGTCGCCAGGTACTTCGCCTTCGCCCGCGTGAAGAACTCCGAGTCCCGCTCGTGCTCGCCGATGAGCCAGTCCACGAACGCGTCGCTGTACTGCGGTGAGCCGAACTTCGGCACGTGCACGAACTCCGGTCTCGTTTCCTCGCTGATTGCATGCACTCGCCGGACGCTGAGGACGTCGAACGCATTCACGGTGGCGCCCCCAAGGCGCGTGTTCACCTCCCGGATCACTTCCTTCTGCCGGTACGGATGCGAGCGGTCCGGATCGACCTGGCCGTAGAGCGGCGCATGCGGATCCGTCGTCAGCCGGATCAACGTCGGGCGACCTTCGTCGTCACGCTCAGCCGTCTCGATCACGGCGACCTCCGCGCCGTCTGGCGCGTGCATCACCTGGCGGATGTTCGCGAGCCACTGTGACCGCGTCGCGTCGAGTTGCCGCTTGATGAAGTCGCGCACGTCCGCGCCCGTCGCGGGCTCGCTCTTCGCCCCATGCCGGAAATACAGGCCCCCGCGCACGAAGGCGACGTGCTCGTCTCCGTTGGCGGCGCCATATCGGCCCGTCCGCGTGAACACGAGGGGCGTGTTCGAGACGCCTTCGACGAGGATTGCGGTCGCGGGTCTACCGCTTCGCGTGATGTCGTGCAGCTCGAAGGCCTCGAACTCCGGCTCGGCGTAACGCGCGAGCTCCTCGTGGAGCTGCTCTTCTTCGATGTCGCCGTTCAGAATCACGACGACGCCGCCGCCGGAGTTCGCCATTGCTGCGACGTCTCGAACGAGCTCGAGCCAGACGCCCGGTGCCGCCGAATCGAAGCGCTCCTCGAGCTCGACGCGCTTCGAGCTCCGTTGGGCTTCCGCGGCCCTGCTCAAAAATCTGTTCGTGTCTGCCACGACATGCTCAATCTAAGCCGTAGCGCACCACGCTGGGAGAGTCAGCAGAGCCCGTCGTAATACACGGTGTGCGGGCCGAGGTACCCGATCGAATCCACGCGTCCTTTCCAGATCGCAAGCACAAAGATGCGGTCGTTGTCCAAACGAAGATGGAGATAACGCGGGAAGCCGCAGCCCGGGAGGAGCTTCCTGCCCTCGAGGCGTGCTGCTCGCCTTGCGCTCATGCCGACGTGTGATCCTCGCTCGGTTCTGAAGCGTGGTGACTGTGTCCAGTAGTCGGAAAGCCTGCCAGTCGCGTTGTTGATCGAATAGCTCGTCAGGCACTTCCGGCCGCAGCGGTACTCCAGGGAACGACCGAACTGACCCTTCTTCCCGGGCCAGAAGTCACGCTCGACTTTCGACGGTTTGCCTGCGAAGCGTCGGATCTGCGCCTCCGTGGAAACGTCGATCTGAAGTGGGCCGATTCGGCCGTCAGGGTGTACTTCCCATGACGTCGGCCCGGAGCCACCGCAACCGGCGGCCACGGCCGCCGCGATAATCGCGAACACTCTCTTCACACGACAAGCATTCGGCTCCCGCCGGAAGAGCCATGAGCATCGGCGAGTGATTTCTCAGACTCCGACCCGCGCCTCCATCATCTGGTGCAGTTCGTGGGCCGCAGAGTAACCGAGGCTCCATGGACGACTCGCCCGCCGTCTTTACTTCGACGTAACAGAACGCCGCTTCGTTACGCGGATCGATCGACCTATTTGACACATCTGGCGGCTACGGCGACGCTGCGCCCGGGTCATGGGGTCCTTTCGGAGAGTCATGGTCGGCGTGAGCGCCGTTGCGGCCGCGGTTGGCATCCCGACGCAAGCCGCCGCGGCAGACGCGCAGGTGTGTGGCCCATCCGGCTACAAGCTCTCCCTCCAGTCGCTCACGGGACCGCCACGCGCGGATCTCATCATCCGCATCAGCGCCAAGACCGCGGGCTGTGAGCTCCCAGCCACGCTGAACGGAGTCCAGGTCGCGGTACTTAGCTTCAAGAAGCTGCCGGCGCGCAAGCGCATCCTCGTCAACGTTCCGGCTCCCGGCGGGATCGCCACGGTCGACATCGGTCGCGTCCAGCGGCTGCGGCTCGTGCGCGCCACCGTTTCATTCGGTCCGCAGGTCGTGCTTGCTGCCAGGGCGAAGACGCTGCTCAAGCCGGACTTGAGTCTCACGCGGGCCTACGCCGGACGCTCAGCCGTGGTCGGTCGTCCGTTCTTCGTCGTCGCGATCGTGCGGAACCGAACGAAGGACGTAGGCCTCGGTGCCGTCGTGACCGTCTCCGCCGCCGGCGCCCCGCTCGCGACGAAGACGGTAAAGGTTCGCCCCCGCCGCCGCGTCGTGCTGCAGATTCCGGTCACACTGCCGCAGCTCGGCACGACCGCGTTGACAGTCACCGTCACTCCCTCGAGCCCGATCGAGACGACGGTCAAAAACAACACGCGCGGGCTCGCGGTCGAGACCGCCGAGTTCAGGGTGCAGGAGGCGGCGACGCTGGCGCAGAGCTTCGCCGGCTACGGGGGGCAGTTCAACCATCACGTGTACGCGGCGATCAGCCGCGCGGCCGGCGTCACCGACGAGAATGCGAAGGACATGGAGCAGAAGATGCGCGACCTGCATCCCCAGTTCTCGCGGATCTTCTTCAACAACACGGCGTTCACCGATCCGGACCGCATGCAGTCGTTCGTCCGTACTGCGCAGCTCGCCCAGAGCACCGGCACGACGATCAACGTCACCTGGCAAGGCGGGACGTTGAGCGTCGCCAACGGAACGATCCCGAAGTTCGCTGCCGTCCTGATCGACCTCGTCCACAACCGCGGCATCACGAATCTGCGCTGGTTGACGCTCCAGAACGAGCCGAACCGGACGCGGATTACGATGGCGCAGTACGAAGCTCAGTATCGGGCACTCGACCCATACATTCAAAGCATCCGCGGACAGGTGAAGTACATGGGTGGCGATCTCGTTCGTGCGCCCGATGTCGGACCTCCGAATCAGCAGGCGTGGTTCCAGTACATGGCCACAAAAATGTCGGACATTCTCGACGCCTACTCGATCCACGTCTTCTGGGACTACTTCGACACGCAGAAGCTGGTCGACCGGCTCACCGAGGTGCGCGCGATCGTCGACGCGCTGCCGCAGGCGGGCCGCAAGCCGCTCTACGTCTCGGAGTACGGCATCCGCGGCCTGCGGACCTTCAACGGCGCGAATGCGGGGGACCCGGGCGTCTGGGAGGACGGGACGGCGATGGCGCAGTCGAACATCAACGCCTTCCAGCACGCCTGGTTCGACGTGCTCGCTGCCGAGCTCGGCTACGTCGGCACGAGCAAGTGGGACTCCTACTTCGGCAAGTACGACAACGGCACGCAGGCCTATTACATGATCGGCAGCCCGGCCGACGGCTGGCCGCTCTACCCGATCTACAACTCCGTGCGCCTGCTGACGTCCTCAGTGGGGGCGGGCTGGAGGACGGTGAACGTCGCATCGGTGCCGAACACGTCTCGCCTCCTCGCGGCGTACGTCGGCAAGGCGGGCGAGCATACCGTCGTCGGCCTCGATACCGCTGGGGCGCAGCTGAACACGGTCTCACCCACAGTGATGTCGTACACGATCGGAGGCCTGCCGCCGTCCAAGAGCTTCCAGCTCACGATCTGGAACGCCGCGGGCGACGGGCTCGTGGGTCAGCCGACGCCGGCCGCGACCGACGCGGCGGGCGTCGTCACGATCTCAGTCCCGCAACAAGCTGTTTTTGCGCTGAGGAGTTAGCCGACGCCGAAGGTCACGTTCACTACGGCGGTCACGTCCTTGTCCAGGGTGGAGGTGTCGTAGACGCCGTAGTCCTCGACCTCGGTCGAGTTCGGCGAGGTCACCTGGAAGACGCCGACGTCGACGCCCCGCAGCCTGCCCAGACTGCTCCCGGTTGCCTTGACGATCACCTTGGCGCGGTTCTGGGCGTCCTTGGTGGCTTCGGCGAGAAGTTGCGGCCGGAGCGAGGAAAGCTTCGTGTACACGTACTGAGGCGAGTCGGCGGACAGGGGGATCCCCTGCCCGAGCAGCGTTGCGCTGTGATCCGCGACATCTGTAATCCCCTGCACGCGGGCTGAACGGATCTCGAATCGCCGCGTAAGGCGGTAGGCCCGAACCTGGCCTCCTTTCGAGATCGCCTCGGTAGAGATCGGCTGGACCGAAAGCTCGGCCGGCTCCACGCCTTGGCTCGTGAGGAACGATCGGATCTTGGCGGTCCAGCCGCCGAGCTGCGTTGCCGCGTTCGTCGCCGATGCCTGCGTGCTCGTCACGGAGAGGGTCCAGATGACGTAGTCGGACGTGATCCGCTTCTTCGCGGAGCCGGTCACGACGATCACGTCGTTCTGGTTGCGGTCGCGGATGCCATGGCCGATGGCGATCGAGCCAATTACGAAGGCGATCGCGATGAGCGCCAATCCGCCCAATAACGGCATGCGCTCACGCACAGGCGGAAGGTTACCGCGCGGTGTCCGGGGGAAGCTCTCTCATCCCCGACCCGCCGCTATAACGGCGGCATGGCCGACCATCCGGAGCAGATGCAGGAGCAGGCAATGGGGGCATCGCGATGAGCGTGCTGATGGCGCCGCCGCGGCTCACGGTGCCCGTCAGCGAACGGGATCATGTCGTCGGCTCTGAGACCGCGCACGTCACCATGGTGGAGTACGGCGACTACGAATGCCCGTTCTGCGGCGCGGCGTATCCCGTCGTGAAGGCGCTCCAGAAGGCGCTCGGCGACAACCTTCGCTTCGCCTATCGCCACTTCCCCTTGAGCCAGATCCACCCGCATTCGTTCCAGGCCGCCGAGGCAGCCGAAGCAGCAGGAGCCCAGGACCGCTTCTGGCAGATGCATGACATGCTCTTCGACCATCAGAATCGGCTCGGCACCCAGGACTTGCTCGCCTACGCGAGCGCCGTCGGGGTAGAGCTCGAGCCGTTCGCGGAGGATCTCGCGGAACACCGCCACGCCCCCAGAGTGCGCGAGGATTTCCTCAGCGGCGTTCGCAGCGGCGTTAACGGAACGCCCACCTTCTTCGTCAACGGCGTTCGTCATGACGGCGGTTACGATCTCGAGTCGTTGCTGGGAGCGGTTCGGCAATACACACGTTGACCCTTTCGGTCCGCTCCTGGGATAGTTTGGGGGGGAGCGAGACGAAAGGGGGCAACACCATGCCGCAGAACCCACCCTTGGGGTACCCGAGCGTCATGCCGTATCTGCTCTACGAAGACTCGGATGCCGCTGTCGAGTTCCTCGTGACGGCGTTCGGCTTCACCGAGAAACTCCGCATGACGGACGACGACGGTCGTGTCAATCACGCCGAGGTACAGATGAACGACGGCGTGATCATGCTGGGCACACCTCCCGGCGAGTACAAGAATCCGGCCAAGCTCGGCGGCAAGACGCAGAGCGTCTATGTCTACGTCGACGACGTCGACACGCACTGCGAGCGAGCGAAGCAGGCAGGTGCGAAGATCGTGCGCGAGCCCGAGGATCAGTTCTACGGCGACCGTAACTACGGTGTCCAGGATCCGGAGGGGCACGAGTGGTACTTCGGAACCCATGTCCGTGACGTCTCCCCGGAGGAGATGCAGACGGCGGGAGCAGGAGCGACCAACTAGAGGAGGAAGTCATGCACGCACGCGTAGCAAGTTTCAATCTCGGCGAAGGTGTCGACCAGACAGTCGATCAGATCCGCAGCGACGTCGAGAGCGGCAACCGGCCGCCCGGTCTGGAGGATGCGAAGGGGATGATGATGCTCGTCGACCGTTCGAGCGGGAAGTCATTGGGTATCACGCTATTCGACAGCGAAGACGCGATGAAGAAGGGCGACGAGGCGCTGAACGCCATGTCGCCATCGGGTGGGGGAACGCGGTCCGCCGTTGAGTTCTACGAGGTTGCCGTCCAGATGATGGAGTAGCACGGGAGGCTTGGCGGCCGCCGGCGCCCGAGTTGGACGGCGGCGGCCGCTTGCTCGTCAGGTGCCGCTGTTGTCGTGATCGCAGTGCGATGAGTTCGACTGTGAGGTCGTCGTGGCCGTCGTGGTCGCGCCCGACGACGTCGTGGTCGAGTTGCCGCCGCTGGCGGCGATCGCAACTCCCGCTCCGCCGAGTGCCATCGTCGTGACGACGCCGGCGAGCAGGGCGGTGTGCTTGGGTCGGAACACGTGAACCTCCTTTCGGTCGCGGTGCGTTCCGACCATGGAACCTCCGCCGCCTAAGAACAGCCCAAGACGCGATTAAGAACTCGCTGTGAGTTCTGCTGGGCGCGTCAGGAGCAGGTACGTCACGACCTCGCGGAACCCGAGGCGGCGATAAACCGATTCGCCGATCGCGCTCGCCTGTAGGTAGGCGAGCTCGGCTCCGGCCGCAAAGCCCTCGCGGACCGCATGCCAGGTGATGGCTGCGCCGTAACCGCGGCCACGGCGCTCGGAAGGTGTCGCGACGTTGAAGATCCCGACCTCTCCGTCGACGACATAACTCGCAGCCGTAGTCACACCGCGACCGTCGACCCGACCGAGGTACACCTCGAATCCGTCCAGGCCTGTGACCTCGAGCATGTATAGCGGCGCGAGAAAATCTGCCGGCACGCCGAATCCTTCTGCTGCGAGGGCGAGTGCATGAGCGAACCCGTCGGCGGTCTCGACGCGGACGACCTCGAGCTCCGATGCGGGGTCGTCGAGGTCGCCGGCGCTCGCCACCATTCCGGGAATCCGCTCCGCTGCGGTGAGCCCGAGCTCGCGCGCCGTCTCTTCGACAGCAGGTGTCTCCCCGCTCCGAGTGAGGACCCCCGCCGCAAGCCCTTCCGTCTCGACCTCTGCGAGCGCGTCGCCGAGCGCGACTGCGGCCGAGTCCTCGTCGGCCCAGACGCCGTTGAACGAAGGAAGCGGCAGGGTCGGAAACGTCATGAGGAGGTAACCGTCTCGCCGCTCGAAGCGAGCCCCTTCCATCACCCCGGCCAAACGCTCGGCCACCGTGCAGAGTGCGAGGTGCAGCCGGAGGCCCTCGTCCATGCGACGACTTTAGTTCGTGGCTTCCGTGGCTGCGACGACGAGCTGCTCGCGCCGGCGCGGGCGCGGCGGCGTGATGAACACCGCAACGGCAGCGCCGATCAGCGCGACGACGGCAGCGATCCCGAAAGCGATCTTGAAACCGTCCACGGATGGAACGTTCTTCGTGCCGGGAATCGTGTGCGCGGCAAGGAGCGCCGCGCCGACCTGACCGCCGACGACGCCTCCGACCGTGCGCATGACGGTGTTCATCCCGGTGGCGACGCCTGTCTCAGTGGGCCGGACCGCTTCCGTGATCAGCGTCGCCATGGCGGCGAACGCGAAGCCGACACCCACGCCGAGCACGGGCATCGCCGCGAGGATGTGCCACGGCTTGTCGTGCCATTCCGTCAGCGAGCCGGCAGAGCTGGAGACGAGCAGCATTCCGGAGGCGAGCGGCCACTTGAAACCGACGCGCCGGCCGATGAGCCCGGCGAGCGGGCCGGCGAACAGCAATGCGAACGAGCTCGGCAGCAGGTACAGCCCAGCCTTCGTCGCGCTTGCGTCGAAGCCGTAGTCCACGGCGTGCTGCACCGAGGCGGACAGCCCGTGCGGCATCTCGACGAAGTTCGGCACAAGCACGAACGTCCCGAACATCGCGAACCCGGAGATCAGCGCGGTGATGTTCGTGAAGAGGATCTCGCGCCTGGCCAGCATGCGCATGTCGACCATCGGCTCGTCGACGCGCAGCTCGGCGATGCCCCAGGCGACCAGTTGCACGACCGCGGCGGCGGCGAGCCCGAGCGTGCGCCCGGACGTCCAGTCCCAGCTCTCGCCCTCCGTCAGCGCGACGAGCAGCGCGATCAGACCTCCGGACAGCAACGTCGCGCCTAGATAGTCGACGCGCGAGGGCGTCTTGATCGGCGACTCAGGGATGAAACGGTGCACGAGGACGAGTGCCGCGGCGATCCCGACTGCTCCGACGATGAAGAGCCAGCGCCACGACACGTTGTCCACGATCACGCCGGAGAGTACGATCCCGAAACCGCCTCCGATCCCGAACACGGCTGAGACGAGCCCGATCGCCACGCCGACCTTTTCGCGCGGGAACTCGTCGCGAATGATCCCGTAGCTGAGCGGAAAGACGGCAGAGCCGGCGCCCTGCAAGGCGCGCCAGGCGATCAGTGACCAGATGTTCCAGGCTGTGGCCGCGCCGATCGAGCCAATGAGGAAGAGCGCCAGCGAGATCACGAGCAGCCGCTCCTTGCCGTATTGGTCGCCGAGCTTGCCGAGGATCGGGGTCGCGACGGAAGCCACCAGCAGGAACACGGTCAGCACCCAGGTCACCCAGGTCGTGGTCGTGTGCAGGTCCCGCTGCAGCGTCGGCAGAGCAGGGATCACCATCGTCTGCTGGAGTGCGAACGCGATCCCGGCCAGCGTGAGGATCGCGAGCGTCACGTTGTGGTGCTGGCGCTCGACTTCCACTGGGGCTCTTCAGCCTACCGACGCGCCTTAGGATCGCCTGGTGACCAAGCTCTACGGAGACGACGCAGAGCTTTACGACATCGCCTTCGACTGGGACATCTCGGACGAGGCGGATTGGCTCGTGGCGAGATTGGAGGCGACGACCGTTCTCGAGCCCGGCTGCGGCAGCGGACGCATGCTCGAAGCGCTTGCCGATCGAGGTTGTCAGGTCGTCGGCATCGACCGCTCGCCGCGGATGGTCGAGCTCGCCCGCCGGCGGCTCGGAACGAGAGGCGAAGTGTTCGAAGCGGACATGACTCATTTTGATCTGGGACGCGCCTTCGACGGCGCGGTCTGTCCGATCAACACGCTCCTCCATCTCACCCCCGCGGAGCTCGGCCGGCATCTCCACCGGATGTCGCTGCAGCTCGAGCGCCGCTCGCGCTATCTCGTCCAGGTCGGTCTCCTCGAAGTCGACCATGAGCCGCCTGCCGGTTCTCGTTGGGAAGCGAGCCGCGGAGACATCAGCCTGCGGGTCGAGTGGACCGACGACGAGCTCGACCTCGTGAGTGGCACCTCCCGCCAGCGATCCCGCATCGAGGTCCTGTCAGGGCCTCGCGCCGGCGAGGTCGTCGAGGAGGTGCACGAGATGACTGCGTGGACGCCGGCTACGTGGGCCGAGGCGATCGCGGCGTCTCCCTTCGAGGAGGTCGCCACCTACGACGGTGGCGCAAAGGGGAAGTGGCCTCGCGTAGACGCTACTGCGACAGGCGGCCTCCTCTGGCACGAGCTCACGCTCTAGTTGCTCTTCGTGGCATGCCACGAAAGGCTGGGGTCAGACCCTTGCTCTTCGGGACGTGCCTCTACGGACCGAGCCTGGTTAGCGACAGGCGCGCACAACCTGATCCAACGTCACGAGCCGGTCGAAGGCGAGGGCGACGCGGGCACGCACGACAGCCCGCTTCTTGAACTGCACCTTCGCGCGGAACGGCGAGCGGTAGTCCGTCACGACGCGCCGCCCGTCGACGAAGAACGCCGCGTTCTGAACGCCCTGGCCTGCCACGGTGGCCGTGACGACACCGCAGCCTCCCTTCCTTCCCGCCGTGAAGCGCACCGCCGGACGCGCACGACAAGCTGGGCCCGCGCAGGCGACGAGGTTGTGCAGCCGCGCCGCCAACGACGCCTTCAGCGCGTCGTACGCCGGATTCGCGTGTTGACTCTGCAGCTCGTACGGATCTTTGCGTAGGTCATAGAGCTCGCGGTCGCCGTTCGCGTACTCCGCGTACTTGTAATGCAGCGTGCGGATTCCGTCGAAGTGACCCGCTCCGGGCGAGTTGTCGAGCAGCAGGTCGCGGCCGATCTCCTTGCCGCGGTCGCGCCAGAACGGAAGCAGCGACAC
>Ga0070699_100001615_pt1 | contig 20557 bp, 27 predicted proteins | sample KBSK1503metaG_FD_65473 | JGI IMG/M metagenome (GOLD analysis project Ga0070699, IMG submission 65473) | Corn, switchgrass and miscanthus rhizosphere microbial communities from Kellogg Biological Station, Michigan, USA - KBS K1-50-3 metaG | ecosystem: Host-associated > Plants > Roots >...
GGTGCACGGCTCGTTCACATACATCGACGAGTTCGACGACGCGATCGAACTGCTCGCGGCGGGCAAGATCGAAATCGCCGACTTGACCACGGCGGTCGCTCCGCTCGATCAAGCCCGCGCGGCGATCGAGTCCCTTCGCGCCGCGCAGACGATGAAGGTTCTAGTCGATCCACACGCCTAAAAGAGCGTTCCTCTCATGTCCCCGCATCGCCATCATCCTTGGCGGCACACGCCCCGGCCGTCGTGGCGAACAGGTCGCGACGTCACCTGGCGGCTACTGCTGGCTTTCCACGCCGACCGAGCCAGCTATTTGTCGGCCGCCATGCGGTCGTCGGCTTCATGCTGTTCCACCAGGCGCTCGCACCCGCGTCCTGGGTCACTGAGTGGCGGCGGCCAGAGCCGTGCGGATCACTTCGTGCCCGCAAGGACGGCTCCACCCACTCCGGCAGCCCGCCGCTAGTAGCACCTCTTCATCACGCGAGGACCGAGCGCAAGCCGTGCATTCTCTCGTGCACAGAACTGGTCGATCTGATTCCTGGCAAGACAGATAATCTATGTAATCGATAGGAATTCATATTCGGCGATCCGGCGCTGACGAATGCTACGAGTCGCCTACCTCCTATGTCACGCATTGTGGTCAGCGCTGGCCATGCGTCCAAGCCGGCGGTTGGCCGGGGTCAGGCTGGCCGCGGCCGGCGCTGGGCCAGCAGGACCTGGTATGTGCACGCCTGCTCGCGGCCGGGGGTCGGCATTGCGGGCGCCAGCAAGTCCCTCTGCGGCGCCAGCAGCTGGCAGGACCGGCGGTCAGTAGCCGGTGATGATGGTCGTTATTGGCAACTCGAACCGGCGCTCGGCCTGATGTGGCAAGTCGGCCCTGAGCCAGCGCGAGATGGGCTGCGGCAAGGTGGCCACGATGATCTCGTCAAACTGATGGTCGGCGAGCACCTTCTCAATGGCCTCCAGCGGGCTGGGGCTGCCGAGATCGCCCTCGGCAGGCACGCCTATCTCCGCGAGGCCGGCCAGCATCAGGCTGAGGCGCTCCCGGGCCCGCGCGGTCGCCTCCTCATCGGTGGCGGGGCGAGCGTAATGCGTCGCCCACCACCACATGCCGGGCTGGGGGAGGACGCCGCCGGCCGCCACCGGGTCATACTGCGCGGCTTTGGTATCCGGGACTATCACGAAGAAGGAACAAGGCCCCGCACTGATCCGCTGGCGCAGCTCTTCCCGCAGCTCCGCCCCCTGCAGGGTCTGATTCGCGACAACAAGATACCTGCGCATGGACACCACCCGGTTCAACGTATCCCGCCGAACCGCACGCTGGGGACAGCACGGCGGCTCCCTGCGGTCTCCGGCATCCTGCGCCGGGTGCTCCGGGATCCCGCGACCGCCCACGCTCACCTGCCGGCCAGGTTAGCGTCACGCTTGGCGACTGGCCCTTTCGCCACTTGCCGAGCAATATCCGCCGATCTGCACGGTTCTCAAGCGCGGGCTCTCTGGGGTCGTGGCCGCGCATAACGGATAATCGGTCGCGCTCCCCAGGAATTCCTGACACGGCGGTGAACGCGGCAGCGCCTCCACTGCCCGATCGCGCCGCGGCCCGCCTGCGGCGCGGTTGCAGGTACCGGCTCATTCTCTCCCGGTCTCCCGCAGGGAACGCGCACCAGGCGCCGACATCCGGCTACCCGCCGGCGAGAACCGGGGTGGTCTCCCGGCCTGCTCGTTGCCGAGTGTCCGCGACCGCGAGAACACGGCCGCCATGGCACCCTTAGGCGCCGCCGCCGCGGAGCGGGCCGGCGATCCCACGACCGATAAGAGCTGTTGGTCCTGCCGCTGCAGCAGGTGGTCTACGGGCAGCTGCTGTACCTGGTCACCGTTGAGTCGGTGATCACCGCGCTGCTGGGAACCCGGCAGCGCTGGCAGCCCATCCGCCGGGCCGGGATCTTCGCCGCGCATCCCCGGCCCCGGCATCACCACAAACGCCCGCTCCGCTCCGATAGCACTTCCCGGCGCGCGTGTCCCGCGTCAGCGCGATCCACGGATGCCTAACGCGGCAGCAGTGAGGACACGGTTAGCCCGATGAAGATGACCGCCGGGCTGTCGATGGCCGGGGCTTGGCGGCCCTGCGGCCGCGGCGGACCGGGCGAGTGTAACGCCATGACCGCGCCCGGCGCTTCGTCTGTGAGATGCCACAGCTCCCAGTTCCAGCCCACCCAGGCCGCGGGCTGCACCAGCCGCTGCTGGTCATACTGCTGACCGGGCAGCCGTTCCCACCGAATGCCCGATGCCGCTGCAGACAATGGCGGGAATGCTCGCCAGCCTGGCCGGCCGGCTAGGTGGGAGCTGTCCGGGGAGGCGGAAGCGCGAACGGAGGTCACCCGCCCGGCGCGTGTCATCACCGTTTCCCCGGCGGGCATCGGAGGGGCGGTGGGGACAGGTGAGCCGCCGCGCGGCCCCTACCACTGTGCTCGGCCCCCGCTCCCCGGAGGCGCTTCAGAACCTCGCCGAGTCGGGCTCATCGCGGCGGGCGGTGCGCCGGACGCGGCGCAACGCGGCAGCACGGCGTTCGTATGCAGCCGCGGCTACCATCGTCGGCCCGCTTGATCGGTCAGCAGATCAGCGCGTGCGTTTCCGCCGCGTGGCGTCCGCTGGCCAAGTCGTTATGCTCACTGCGCTCGTGCTGCTCAACATGGCGACCGCCGCGGCCTTCATCGGCTGGCTCCTGCTGCCCGGGCATGTCCCTGGGTACGGCCACGCTGCGTTCGGCGGCTGGCGCCTGAACGCTGCCAGGGTGAGCTTCTGTGTCGTGGTATTGGTCGAAGTCATCCGGCTGGCCCAGAACTTCGCAGTCTGGATCTTTACATTTGCCGCCAAGGATCCGGTGCCAAAGGCGCTGCCCAGTGGGTTGCGGGTCGCGATGCTGACCACGATCGTGCCCTCGAAGGAACCGCTTGAGGTCGTGGAGCGAACGATTCGCGCGATGAAGAAGGTCGCGTACCGCGGCTACGTGGATATCTGGATTCTTGACGAGGGCAACGATCCGGCGGTGAAAGCCATGGCGGCGCGGATGGGCGTGCTGCACTTCAGCCGCAGGGGAATACCGCAGTTCAACCGGCCGGCTGGCCAGTTCCGGGCGAAGACGAAGGCGGGCAACCACAACGCCTGGCGTGCTCAGCACGAGCATGCCTACGACGTCGTGGCGCAGATGGATCCCGATCACGTTCCGCTACCGTGCTTCCTCGAGCGCACGCTGGGTTACTTCCGGGACCCGGACGTGGCGTTCGTCGTGGCGCCTCAGGTGTACGGCAACATGTACGACAACTGGGTCACGCACGGCGCCTCCGTGCAGCAGTATCTGTTCAGCGGGGTCGTCGAGCGGGGCGGCAACGGCCTGGCCGCGCCGCTGCTGATCGGCACTAACCACCTCTACCGGCCGTCGGCCTGGCAGCAGATCGGTGGGTACCAGGACTCGATCATCGAGGACCATCTCACCAGCATGCGAGTGCAGGGGACGATGAACCCGGCCACCGGACTGCGCTGGAAAGGCGTCTATACGCCTGATGTGCTGGCCATCGGCGAGGCGCCAGCATCCTGGGCTGACTATTTCAACCAGCAGAAGCGCTGGTCGTACGGGATCTGGGAGATCCTGCTGAAGGGCAGGCTGCGGGTCGGCATCAGGCTGACCGCTCGCCAGCGAATGATGTACGGCCTTGTCCAGTTCTACTACCCGAGCGTCGGCGCGGCGGTGCTGCTCGGCAGCATCGCCACCTCGATCTATCTGCTCTTGGGGGTGACGGCGCTGCAGGTAAACGGCCTGGTCTGGGCAGGCCTGTGGCTGGCCAACCTGTCGACCTGGTTCGCCCTCTGGCTATGGCTGCGCCGGTTCAACCTGGCCAAGCACGAGCGGCGCGAGATTGGCATGCCAGGCATGCTGCTGGCCTTGTTCGCCGGCCCGGTCTATGTGGCAGCCGGATTCCGGGCGCTGCTGCGCATGCCCCTGCGGTACGTCGTCACGGCCAAGGGCGCGCTCCGCAGCGGCGACTCGCTCGGCACGTTCCGGCTGCACATGTTCTGGGCTGCGGCCGCGGCCTCGCTGCTCGCTATCAGCTTCCGCCTGCACCACGACCTTGTTGTGCTGCGGATCTGGGCCGTGCTGGCGCTCGTGACAGGTGCCGGGCCACTGATCATCGCCGGTCCAGGCATGCTATTCGGCGACTCGGCTGACCGGGCTGGATCGGCCGGCCCGGACGCGCACGCGTGGCAGCAGCAGCTGCTGGCCGAATTCAGCGATCCTTCGCTCCGGCTGCTGTTCGACCTGGCGGTCACCCAGCGGCAGGGCGCTCTCGAGTCCCTTCCCGCAGCCCAGCCTGGCTGGCCGGCGCTCGACCTCGTGGCTCCCGGGCAGCCGCAGCCTGCCGCACTCCGGCGGGGCAGCGGAAGCTGGATGGAGCGGGACCGTGACGGTCATGTCACCGTGCCGCGCAACCGCGAAGCGGCTCAGGCGGGAAGGCGTCGGGGCAGCGCGATGGCCGGTGCGGTGCACAGTCATGTGCGCGGCTAAGCGACCAGCCGGCCCGCGGCCGAGGGAGGGCCGATGCGGCTGACGGTCCCGAGGTTCCTGGCCGTCGTGTTCGGTGCTGCACTCGGCGGTTACGTCTTCCTGGTAGCGCCGCATATGCCAGGAGGCACCCGGCCGCTGGCAACGCGCCACGCTGCGCAGAACGGCAGTATTTCCGTCAAGCCCGACAAGAAGGCTGGCGTTTTCCCGCCGGCCGGGAAGAAGTTTGTCGGCATCATGACGAGCGACGGGCCGTACAATTACGGAACGCTCGATAAGTTCACAGAGGCGATAGGCCGTGCGCCGTCAGTATATGAGTTCTCCCAGGGCTGGGCCGTCAACAAGTTCAACGCAGGCGTCATCAACAGTGTGGCCGACCGCGGCATGCTGCCGCTGATCTCATGGGAGCCGTGGAATTACCACCTGATGCCGATAGTTGACCCGCTCCGGGACTATCAGCCCGCGTACCGGCTGTCGCACATCATAGGCGGCCGTTACGACAATTACATCCGGTCGTGGGCAGAAGGGATTAAGGCACTTGGTTATACAGTCGCCATCCGCTTCGCCCAGGAGATGAACGGCTTCTGGTATCCATGGGGAGTGGCGAACGGGAACAGGCCTGGGCAGTACGTCCGGGCTTGGCGCCATGTGCATGACATCTTCACTCAGGTTGGCGCCACGAATGTCATATGGATCTGGGCGCCGAACGTCGTGTGGAATAACTCACCGAAGCTGGTGCAGTTCTATCCCGGCAACAACTATGTCACATGGATAGGGCTGTCTGGCTACTACGGCACGCCTGGGATGGGCAACTACGAGACATTTAACGAGATCTTCGGCCCTACCATTTCCGAGGTCCGGGCGTTCACGCACAAGCCTATTATCATCGCCGAGACAGGTGCCACGGAAGTCAGCGGCCTGATGCCAAGGTGGATTAAGGAAATGTTCCGGGAGCTGCCAGCTCACAAGGGCATCATCGGTATCGTCTGGTTCGAGGCCGTCGACGTGGTGGACTGGCGGGTAGCCAGCTATCCGGAGGCGGCGGCTGCGTTCGGCGCTGGCTATGCCAGTCCGCTCTATCATGTGCGCTGGTCACCCGGGATGACGGCGCTGCTCACGCTGTCCGGGAAGTAGCCCAGGCAGCACCGCCCGGTATGCGCTTTCCGGGAATGCTGCCTATTTTCGGCGGCCGTGAGCGGGAGCCTTCGCGACTGGCGCGAGGGTAAATATTTTGTACTCGCCACGACCGGACGACGTCTGGTACGGGATGATTTTGAGCAGGCGATAGGTTCGATAACGGCTGATGTCCTGCAGGATGAGCTGGTCAACTGTCTGGGTGTCGCCGAATGCGAGTACGATCGTGGTGAAGTAGCGGTTGCGGATCGCGGCGGCATAAGCTGGCTGGTTTGAGACGTACTTGCCTGTCTTCGTGTTCACATAGCCAAAGTAAAACGTATTGTCAATCTCTGCCCATTGAATGCCGGCGCGCAGGTAATAGGCAGCTACGTTCGAGTCCTCAATCAGGTAGTAACCGCCGGGCCGGGACATCCCGCTGAGGGTTGCTATCATCGCGCTTGAATTTGGCCAGTCATGGTACTGGGCGTCCGCCACTGACGCTCCGATGGTCCCGGCCAGGATGACCATCGCGGTGCAGACGGCGAGCGTGCCGTTGAGCAGGGAGGCCCTGACGCGTGCATGCACGCTGAGGCGGGGGAGCAGCACGAGAAGGTAGCCGGCAACCGAGGAGGCGAACCAGGCGCCGTAGCCGACGTGCTTGAACGCGCTCACGGTCGTGTGGACTCGCGCCTGTTCGGCCGGCGCGAGGAATTCCGCTGCCGCCATCGTCCAGGCCAAGGCTGTAGTGGGCGCGTTGCGCTGCCGACCGAAAGTTACGGCTGCGGCGCCAAGGATGGCGAGCACGGCGATGACCCCCGTGGCCTTGACGCTCAGGGTGAGGACCGCCGTGACCGAGTCGGCGCCGGTGGCCCTGTGCAGCGTCGTCGACGCTATGCCCTGAGCGTAAGAAGGCCCAGCCTGACGATAAGCGACCGCCAGCAGGGCCCCGGTGAGCAGCGTCATTACGGCACCGGCTGTCAGGCCTGCGACGCGGCCGCGCGCTTGCCACACAGCAAGCGCCACGACCATTACGACCACCGGATCGAATAGCGTCGCCGTGTACTTCGTGGCATCTGCCACAACGAGGGCAACGCACCCGCAAGTGATCAGCATGAGCCGGGCGGGCAGGCGGGTCGATGCCGCGCGTACCCCAAGCCAGGTCGCCAGCGCGAGCAGGGTCAGAGCCAGCGCGTCGTAGGTGGCGAAGGCGCCGAGAAACTGGGCCGGGCCGATCCAGCCGAACAGAGCGGCGGCGAAGCACGCAGCCGTGCGACTGGACAGCACTCTCCTAGTAACCCCGTGCAGCAGTACGGTCGCGACGAGCATGAATGCCAGGCTGAGCAGCCTGGCCGCGGCGAGACCGCCAAGGCTGTCGGCGATGGCTCCGAGGGGCGGGTACAAGACCGGCGCGCCGGAAAGGTAGGTGGCGAAGTCCGGGATCGGCGTGTGGTGCTGGAGGTGGGTGAGTTCAAGATGGCCGACGGCGAGGTAGAGAGCCTCATCCTGGAAGGCGGTTGCGGTCCACACCAGCCGGAGTGACAAGGCCGCCTGGATCGCCAGGATTATTATCAGCGGCCATCCGCGCGCGGTCAGCAGCCGGGCCAGCCCGCGTGCGGGCTCGTCAGCCCAGCGGGCCTGCTGACGGTCCGCCGCCAAGGGATTCAGCGGTGGCGTGATGCCGAGCATGGATTCCGTTCCGTCAGACTTTGCCCCTAGGAACAGAGCGCAGAGAGGCCCTGCCGCGTTACTGCGGCTCGCCGAGGCGCTGCCGCACGTCGGCCGCAGCCAGTTCTAACCAGTAAATCGCCTGGGGCCTCAGCCACAGCGCGGCAGCATCCGGCGGAGCCGGGTTCTCTGAGCCTGTGGTCAGGCGGCAGGGGCGAAGGTGACGGTGAATCCGAGGGCCTCCAGCTGGCGGACGTGGTTACGGGTCTTGCGGTCTTTGTCGATACGGCTGGTGTAGTGCCCGGGCCCGAGGTCGCGGTAGCGGGCGGCGCGGTTGGCCAGCAGGTGCCAGATGAATACCAGGATGGAGCGGGCGACGGCGACCAGGGCCTTGAGCTTGCCGAGGCGCTTGACGATCCGCCGATAGCGTTCACCGAGAAAGGTGTCGGTGCGGGCGGCCGCGGCGGCGGCCTCGCCGAGTGCTCCATTGAGGTAGGGGTTGCCCTTGCCGGTCCGCCCTGTGCAGTTCTTCGCGCCGGACTGGATGGTCCGCGGGCTCAGCCTGGCCCCACGACACCAGGTACTCGGGGTGGGAAACCGGGTCATGTCCAGCCCGACTTCGGCGATGACCTCTTGGGCGGCATCCGGCCGATGCCGATGATCTCATCCAGCCGGTCAACCGCGGGCAGCACCGGGGCGCCCGCGCCCAGCCCGGCGCCCGGGCCGGTGGTGCCGTCCGGGTCCACCGCCTGGGCGGCGGGGCGGCGCCCGATGCGTCGCGAGCATCGCCGTCGCCGGTCACGGCACACTCGAGCTACCCGACCGAGCGCACCCGCGGGGGCGGGGGCAGCTGCCAGGATCGACGGCCAGCATGGTGAGACGTGCGAACGAAAACACCGGCCCGTGAGTCGATCCGTTGCGGGGCACCCGGCTCTGGTCAACCACGGCCACGGAGCGAACATAACGACGCCTTACCGAGCCGAGGACGCGGTCGAGCCCTTGCGCCCTATTCGGCGATATGCGGCCAGCGCGCAAGGACAAGCCCCAGGCGGATGCTCACTATCCGTGATGGCCGGGCCCGCTGGATAGCTGCGGCTGCCTGCCTCGAGGTCTCGCCGCGCGCCAGTCAGGAACGTGTGCCCGGGCAGCATGTCGCGCGTGGCTGCTTGCTGTATCACATGCCTCGCGGTTCATGCCTCGGCGCTAGTGTCCAGGGCAATCCACGATGGCGGCTCGCCGAGGCCTGAGACGCGTCCGGCTTCCTGCCAGCGGCCGCGTGGCTTGCCCTGGGTAAGCACGTCGTACTCGCGTTCGCCGTGGTCGCGGCGCCGGTACCTGATGCGCATGGCTACAGACCTGCCTCGCGGCCTCGCTGAGCGATGGCCTGGGCGTGGTCGACGGTGAACAGCTCGGCCAGGAATTCGAGGGGCGACTCGTGCATCCCGAACTCCTGCTCGGCGTACTCCGGTGCCCGGTAAGGCGTGAGTTCGCCCGGGCTGCGAGACGGTAGCACGATGCGGTGAAGGTGCCAGTGGCCCGGGTGCTTGTCAGTCTCGTAGCGGGGCGGCAGTCCGTCCGGTGTCTCGTGCAGTGGCATCAGGCTCCTGCCTCCCTGTCCGCGTCGCGGCTGCCGAGTGCGTCATCGACTCTGATGTTGCGGCCGTACAGGACGCCGTAGATGAGTTCCCTCACCGTTCGCGAGGCCGCGCGGCATGGCCTCGATCTGGCAGCCGGGGCAGATGCCGTCGCGCTCGAACGCCATGCCCGTGCATCCTGGCGTCCTGCAGGTGCACCCGGCGGTCATCGTGGATCCCGGTGAAGCTGTAGTGCCTTGACGGCGCTGATCGCCATGTCTACCGTCACCGGGCTGAAGCCTGCGAGAAACTGCAGTACCTGCTGGCTCTCTGCGTCGGTCAGCGCCGCCACCCGCAAGGTCACAGCGTCTGGGTCACCGACGCTCGTCTCGTAAGAACGCTGGAACCTGGTCGCCATCAGGCACCTGCCTCGATCTGGCCTGGTGGCCAGGCCGTCAGATGCGGGCATGGCCAGTCCGACTGGGGCCCCGCGCACACTTCGCCGGGCATTTCTGTGAGCTTGTGCTGGTGCCTGCGCAGCGCAACTTTTAGCGACGCCACGCGATCGTCGCTGGAGGCGGTCAGGACGGCGTAGAGGCCAAGTGCCTCACTGGCCTGCGCCTCGTCCAACTCGTCGCCGTGCTCGCGGGCCACGGCCCGGATCCTGGCGGCCTGCTCAGCCGGAGGCCGACCCGCGAGGTCGTCAGTGAACGTCATCTCAGCCCGCCTCCAGCTGAGCCTGCGGCTGGCGGACGTACAAGCCACCGTTTGCCTGCCAGCCCCGCTCGGCGAGGTAAGGATCCGCGTGTGGCGTGCCGTCCGGCAGCGTCGCCGCCACCAGCGCCCGGACCGGGCTGACCTGGTCGGCGTCCAGGACGCGGCGCAGCGGAAACCGTCCCGCGTCCTCCGGCTCCGCCCCCGACCATGCGAAGTGCGCCGTCTCGGGGTCGGCCTCAGTGCACTCCGGGGAGCCGTACAGGTGGTCAGGGGCATCCCGGTCAGCGTCCGCCCCACGCCCGTGCTCCCCCATCCGCCCCGGCAGATCCCGATTGATTCCGGCGTAGCGGTGGGCGTGCCGGTCCGGCTGGCTGGCGGGCTCGTCCGGAAGCGGACTCCAGCGGGCCCCGTCGGGCCCGGGGTCTGGGCCCGGGGGTTCCAGCTCCGAGTACAGCTCGGCGAGGCGGTCAATCTCGGCGTCGAGTTCGGCCCCCGCCAGCGCCGGGAGGGGTTCGCGCGCCTCCCGGGTGAGCGGTTCGCCGAGCTGGGCCATGATCCGCGCGGCGCGCTCGGCGGTGATCTGGTGCAGGTAGCCGGGCCGTTCGCCGGTCAGCTCGTCGAGCCCGTCCGCCTCGGCGAACAGCGCGTCGGCCTCCGCCTGCAGCCGGGCTTCTTGCTGTGCTTGTTCCCGCGCGGCCGCGTGGGCGTGCCGTCCGAACATCTGGTCCTCCTGTAGTTGCTGTGGTGTGTCGGGCCTGGTGCTGGTGATCCACTCGTCCACGGGCTGGCCTAGCTCGCGGCCGTGGAACTGGACAGTTTCCAGGGCGCCTTTCTGCGCGACCCCGTCGGCCTCGAGCGCGGTGTCGAACTGCGCGAAGTACTCGCCGGGGTGGGCCACTGGCGGATGGCCGCCTGGTGGGCGGCGCGGGCTCCGCTCCGCAACCGACGGGTGAACTCGGCCGCCTGAGCGGCGGTCGCGGACGCGGTCAGGCTCCGACAGGCCCAGCGCCCTGCTGAGGGTTACCAGGTTGATCACCGGCGGCAGCTCGGGGAGTTCCGCCTTTCTCAGTGGCTGCGTCACTGCGTCTCCCGTTCAGCCCGCCTCGAGGTCCGCTTGGACCTCGTTAAGGGCCTGCTCCCTGGCGTGCTGCAGCGCCATCTGCTCGGCAGTGGCCCGGGGCCAGCCCTCCTTGACCATGAGGTCCCGGTCGAACTCCGGGGATGACCAGTAGTCGCTCAGCGGGTCCGCCCCGGTCTCCCTGCCGCGCTCGACGGATTCCCGGATCACCTGGTCTGACGGGTGCACGTCGTAGACCGGCCGCCACCATGCCCGGCCGGTCACGGTCCCGCCTCCCTGACCAGTCCCTCGCCGCGGCCGCGGGCGGAGGTGAAGTCGGCCCGCGAGTAGCGCGGGACCGATGCTGTGACTGTCCAGCCGTAGTCGTCGACCTCTTGGCGCAGCCGCTCGAGCGAGGCCTTGGTGTAGACCGGGCCGATCGCCAGCTGGTAGCCAGCATCGTCGGTGACGAGGACTACGCGGCCCGTCATCGTCCTGCCTCCGGGTCACCCGGCCGCGGTCCCGGGTTCCCATTCCGCGAGCCAGGCGGGCCCGCATAACGCGGAGGCTCGCCGGTGTCCGGGTCAAGCCCGAGCTCCCCGCAGTGCGCTTCATACAGCCCGTCCACCCACGCCTCGTACCTGTCGGCCTCTTCGCTGTCGAACTCCCTCTCGGGCTTCCGGAGCTCGACGGGCTGTGTCCAGCAGCCGGGGTCACTAGTCAACCCGCGGTCGTAGGCCTCGATCTGGCTCAGGTCCGACTCCGGCGGCGGCGCCGGCTCGTATTCGCGGTAGGTGCTCAACTTCCTGCCTCCCTGCCTGCTTCGGCGCCGCGGCGCGCGGTGCCCGCGGCGTGGTCGATGCCGACCAGCTCCGCCAGCCACTCAAGGAGCGGCTGGTGTACCGCGTGCTCCTCCTCGGCGTAGTCCGGCGCCCGGTGCGGCGTGAAATCCCCGCTCATCCCGCCGGGGAGCGCGATGTGGTGCGAGTGCCAGTGTCCGGGATCCGGGCTCGCGACCGCCGCGGCCTGGACGTTCGCGCGCAGGTGGGCGCGCGCGGTCTTGTCGTCGCCGGGCCGGGGAACGCGGTGCGGAAGCATCAGGCCCCCGCTTCCCGGTCGCCCCGGGCGGCCAATGGCTCGCCCGGGCGCGGCTCGCGGCCATTCAGGGCGGTGTAGATGACCTGCCTCAGCGTCCGCCCAGCGCCGGAGGGCATCGCGTCGATCTCGCAGCGCCTGCACCTCGCGCCCGGGTCGTAGGTGATGCCCGTACATCCCGGGGTTCTGCAGTTGCATCCGGTGGTCATCAGGCACCCGCCTCAGCCTCGCGCGGCCATGCAGCCCGCATGGCCCGGGCACGGTCCGCCTGCTCCTCGATCAGCTCTTCCGGCCAGCCGGACCGGCAGGCCGGAAGATTGCAGCGGCATGCGCCCCCGGGGAGGTCCGGCGGCGGCCAGGTGGCCCCAGGGCCGCCTGGCTCAGCTGCTCCGCGGCGACCCGGGATGTCATCGGCGAAGGCCACGTCAACCCGCCTCCCTCTCGCATTGCGGCATGGCCGTGCGCTGGTACAGCCCGCCGCGGGCCTCCCAGCCGCGTGCGGCCAGGAACGGATCCATGTGCGGGGTGTGGTCCGGCAGCGTGGCCGCTACCGGCGCCAGCGCCGGGCTGGCCTCCCTGGCGTCCAGGACGCGCGGGAGGGGGAACCGGCCCGCGTCCTCGGGCTCCGGCTGGGACCAGCCGAAATGTTCAGTCTCCGGATCCGCCTCGGTGCACTCCGGCGCACCGTACAGGTGGTCCGGCGCGTCCGCCTCCGCAGTCCGCCCGGCCGCGTCCGGGCCGGGCTCGTGTCCCAGCCTGTAGAACCCGGCTAGCGCCGGATCGTTCCGGCAGCCGGGGTCATGCCAGTCTCCGGCGGCTTGGCCGCATTCGCTGCAGGGACGCTCCGCCGCGGTGCACTCCGGGTCGCCGTAGAGGTGGCCCGGTGCCCAGAGGTCGCGGTCGCCGCACTCGTCTCCTGGCTCAGCGGCCAGCGTGTCCGCCTCGGCCTGGTGCTGCGCCGACTGCAGCTCAGCGGCCCGGCGGCCGTCTGCCGGTGACAGCCGGTCCCCCCACGGTACGAGCTCACCGGGCCCGTACTCGGGGTACTGCAGCGCCAGCCGGCCGATCTCCTCGTCAAGCTCCGGACCCGTCAGCGGGTCCTCCGCCTCGCGCTCGACACGTTCGCCGAACTCGGCGACGGTCTCCGCGGGAAGCCGCGCCCCGGTGTCGATGGTTTGCCATAGGCCATCCCGGTAGACCCCATCAACCTCGGCCGCGTACTCCAGCCGGGCGCCGTGCTTCTCCGGGTCGCCCCGCGCGGCCTCACCTGCGTAGTGCCAGGCCGCTAGCGATCCTTCCTCGAGCACCCGCAGTAGTTCCCCTGCCTCGCGCGGCGTGGCCTGCGAGGCGATGTCCACCTCGGTCAGGTCGTCTGTCATTTCCGTTTCCTTTCTCGGTTCGGCTCCGATGTCTGCCAGGAAGCGGGCCACCGCCCGCTCTCGCTCGTCGCATTGCGCGGTGTGCGCGGTCCTGCCGCGGGACTCGCAGCCGGGGCAGGGCGCGTCCGGCTTGCCGGGCCAGCACCAGCCCGGCGGCTGAGCCTCTGCACCCGGCGCTGCGGCCGCCTCGCGTGCTTCCTGCTGGCGCGCCTCGCGGGCCCGCCTCGCCGCTTCTCGCTGGCGCCTGGTCAGGTACTTCGCGCCAGGCCGCCGCGGCCTGGTACCCGGCTCCGGGTGCTCACTGCACTCCGGGCAGTAGAGAGCGCCGGACCGCGTTTTCAGCTGCCGCGCCTTGCTGGCGCCGCCCGGCCAGGTGCGGGTGATCACGAAATCCAGCCCGGCCCGCCGGGCCGCGGCGGTCAGCACCGCGCCGCGGCCCTCGCGGTGCTCCTCCAGGCGCCCGTCTTCCCGCCCCTTCTCGGTGTCGCCGATGTAGTGCCCGGCGTGCTGGTACCTGGCCGGCTGCCCGGTCTCCGGGTCGATGAAGTGCAGTAAGTAGGTCGTCCGGCGGCTCATGAGCCTGCCTCCGCCCACCGCTCGCGCTCGCGGAATGCTGTCGCTGCCGCGCAGGCCTGGCAGATCGTCCGGCCGTGGGTGAGGCCGGCTGTGCCGCAGCCCGGGCACTTCGGTGCCGGATCCCCGGGCGGCGGTGTTTCCGCGCGGCGCCAGGTGGCCTGCGGCTTGTCCTCGTCGCAGCGGATGCCAGCGGGGTACGGGTGCCCTGGCCTGCAGCGCTCCGGCGTCCCGCATCCCCGGCCCTGGCGTGCCCCGGGCTGTGGCCCCTCGCGGGCCTGGCGCTCTCGGGCGTCCCACAGTTCCGCCCGGTCCGGCGCCATCGCGCGGGCGGCCGCCAGCCAGCGCAGCGCCTGTGCTGTGTCGCCGTCACGCCAGGCACGCCGGGCGGCGCGGTCGGCCTGATCGGCGGTCAGGGTGTTCGCGGCGGCCTCGTGCCGGACCTTCATGAGCGCGGGCATGTCGCGGGCGCTCACCTGCTGGGCGCCGAGCGCGAGCGCCTGGCGGACCTTGCCCTCGGTCAGGTCGTAGTGCCAGAACGGCGAGGGCTTCGCGCCGACCAGCTTGCCGGGCTGGAAATACGAGCGCCGCAGGCCCAGCCGCGCGGCGAACTCGTGCAGTTCCTCCTGCGTGTCGGCGGTCAGGTGGCACCAGGTGGACGTGTGCGACTGCGAGCCGTTCCGGACCGTCGCCGGTATGCGCGCGTCGTCGACGTAGACGGTCACTGGTCCGCCTCCCCGCCGAAGATCGCGTCAGTGATCTGGCCGGCCAGCGGGACGGCGGACCCGGGCATGGTGAGGATGACGACCGCGCCGTCCTTGACCACCGGGCAGGCGTCGTCGTGGTATTCAGCAATCGCGTGCACCTCGCGGCCGCCGGGCTGGCCGCAGGTCACGTATCCGAACGCGGACTCGCCGCACTCTCCGCACGGCTCGCGCATGATCACCGCGTCTGCCGCGCCAGGGTCCGGCGGCAGCGGCTGAGGTTCGCAGTGATCCATCTCAGCCCGCCTCCGCCTCGAGGCCGGGATCCGCCGCCGCGGCGGCGAAGCGGGCGCGCTGCACCTCGTGCTCGCTCTCCCGGGCGTGCCGGGTGCGGCTCAGCGCGGCCTCCAGCGCGCCCAGGGAGACGCCGAGGCGGGCGGCCGCGTGCTCGCGGGTGTAGCCCTCCTGGCGGATCAGTTCCCCGGCGTCCTCGGCGAGCTCGGCGCTGCGCCGCTTCGACCGGGCGCGCCGCTTCCAGCCGTCCGCGGGCCGACCGTCCGGGTCGTCGATGACGTCGTCGTCCCAGGCGAGCGGTGGCACCCAGCCGCGCGCGGCCGCGTAGTTGCGGGCGCGAGATGCCGCGATCCTTGTCCGCTGGTCGTGCCCGGGCGGAGACTGGTTCCACAGCCGGTCGTACAGCTCGCTGACCGCCCGGGCGGTACCCGCGGTGACCTGATCGCAGCGCATCATGGCGCCGAAGTTCGCCCCGGTCAGCCCGAGCTCGCCGGCCAGCCGCGCCTGAGACCACCCCGTGGCCACCAGCGCCTGCAGGCGCCGCCTCGTGCCGGTGATGCCGGTCAGCGCTCCAGGTGCCAGCTGCCCGGCCGATGGCTTCACGGCCAGGATCGCCCCGGCGGTCTGCGGCCGGATCCGCCGTGACGGCGGCCGCTCACCCGGGCCGCCGTAGAGCAGCTTGCTCACGGCGCTGGTGGACAGCCCCGCCAGCTCGGCGGCGCGTTTCCACCCGATGCCCGCCGCGCTCAGCGCTCGCAGGTGCTCCCGCGCCGGCTCAGCGTCCACGTACGGCTGCCAGCGGCCGTAGAGGATCTGCCGGTCCCGGCGGCTGGCGGCGGCCCGGTTGGCTGCCCTGCAGTCGTCGCAGCGGCAGCCCGGGCCCTTCCCGGGCCCCGGGCCGAGGACGTACCGCGCCCGCGTGCCATGCGGGCGCGTGGTGCTGGTCATGTCAGCCCGCCTCCCGCTCGCGCTCGGCAAAAGGGCGCGTGGTGCCTCGCTGCGCCGACCGGATAGTCCGGTCCACCTCGCGCTCGGGCAGGCCTGCGGCCTGTGCCGCCCGGGCCAGGGCGTCCAGGGTCGCGGTGTCGCCCGCCTCAACGGCGCGGTTGGCCGCCCAGAACAGCCCGGCGTTCCGGTTGCCCTTGGGCAGCTGGGCGACCCACGCGGCCAGGTGCCCGACCCTGCGCGGGCGGCCGGGCTCATGGTCCTGCCACGGCGTGCGCTCAGGCTGCGGGTCGAGCAGCTGCCGCGCCGCGCCCCAGTCGAACGTGGCGTCAGACGGCTGGTGGCTGACGATCTCGTACTGCCTGCCGCCGACCGTGCTCGGCGGGGCGACAACGTAGCCGCCCCGGCCGCGGTAGTCCAGGTGCTCGGCGGCCAGGTGGCCGTTGCGCTGCTGCGTGCCGCGGTAGTAGGCGTGCACGCCGCCGCTGGGCGTGCGGACCCAGGCGAGCGGCTCGGGGAGGAGTCCTGCTCGCTTCAGCCGGCTGACTGCCGCGAAACCCGAGCCGGTCTCGTTCCGGTCGACGTCGAGCACGTCCGGTCCCGGGTCGCCGGTGGCGATCGCCACATTCCGGCCGGGATTCCGGAACCACCATGAGGCGATGCGATCCGGGTCGGTGGTCGCGTCCTTGAACCCGTTCCGGGTGACGGGAATCTTCTCACCGGGGACGCAGGGGAACACCGGCCACCCGGCAGCGGCGTACTGCTGCGCGGCGTCCAGGCGGCCGCCCTCCCGGCTCACCGCTCAGCCCGCCAGTGCCGGGCGGAATGCTCGCAGCCCCGCGCCTCGGCCACCATCTGCGCGACGTACAGGGGCAGGATCCGCGTCTGCCACTCGGCCTGCCCCGCCAGGGTCGCCGCGCTGCGCCTCGGGCTGAGGTAGACCACCATCCAGAATTCGGACAGCGCGTCGAGGGAGTAGAGGCACAGGTCGTGCTCGGCCCAGCACTCGGGCAGCGCGGCCGCCAGGTGGCCGTAGCCCGGCAGGTACACGTCCTCAACCCAGGCCCGCAGCCGTGCGATGGCCGCCGCCCGCTCCTCGCCGCGCAGCTCCCACCAGCGGGCGGTCTTCGCGGGCCGGTACGGGCGCGGGCCGTCTTCCTTTTCGCCCTCCCCGCTGCCCTGGTTCTCCGCGAGCGCGGCGACGTGGCGCGCCAGCTCGATCACCTGCTGATCGAGGCCGTCCATGGCGGCGAGGATCTGGGCCTGGCGGCCGAGCCGCGCGTCCGTGCCCTGGACCGCGCCGGCCAGGCCGCCGAGCTTTTCCGTCAGCTGGCCGAAATGCTCACCCTCGCGGCTGTCCAGCGCGCCGAGCTTCTCCGCGAGCTCGGCGATCCGCAGCAGGGCGCCCATGTCGGCGGCGCCGGTCACCGCGACCTCCACGGCCGGGCGACGTCGCCGGCGGGCCGGATGTCGGCGATCTCGCGGTCACCGGGAACCAGGGCGCCGTCCCGCGCGGGACGCAGCCGGGCCGCCACCGGCGGCTGGCAGGCGAGCCCCGGCTGCGCGGGCCGCGGCAGGCTCGCGCGGGCGGGCGCGGCTGTCAGGGCGGCGACCTCGTAGCCGCGCCGCCGGGCCTTGCGGTACGCGCGGTTGCGCCATGCCCGCGGTACCCGGGCAATGACGGGGGACAGGCCGCCGCGGATGACCAGGCCCCGCCCGGCGGGAAGCTGGCGGATCATCTCCGGGCTCATGACGGGGTGGCGCGAGTGGCGGTCTTCGCCGTGCTCCTGCAGCGCGGCGTCGCCGCAGAGCTTGCTGAAGGTTTCCAGCGTGCGGACGTCGGTGACGCCGGACAGGACGACCTTGACGCCGGCGGTGTCCAGGATCACCTGCCTGCCGTGGTCACCCCACCGGCTCGCGAGCTGCGCCTCGCCGTGGGCGACGGTGATGATCTGGATGCCCTTGCCGCCCGAGTCGGCGCACCACTTGTCAACCGGGCAGGGGCAGACCTGCACGATCTCGTCCAGGGCCATGAGCAGCGGCGGGTCGAGCCGCCCGCCGGGGGACGCCTGGCCCTGCAGGGCCGCGACGTAATGCGCCTCGCTGGCCAGCGCCGCGAACAGCGGCGCCAGCGGGCTCTCATCGTGGTCGCTGTCGGCGATCAGGTACAGGGTCCCGCGCTCGCGCAGGAACTGCGCGAAGTCCAGGCCCGCGCCGTCCGCGGGCAGCACGGCCACGGCCAGGGCCGGATCCGACATGAAGCCGAGGGCCTGGCCCATCACCATCTCGTTGGTGGCCGCTGTCCGCTCGGCCGCGCCGCGCAGCTGGGCCAGCTCATCCGCCCAGGTGGCCGCTCCGGCCCGCCGCAGGACGTGCTCCGCCGGCTCGGCGCCGCCCCGGGTCCCGGTCAGCGCCCACCGGCTCACCAGGCGCATGTCGCCGCCGGCCAGCGCCGCGGCGTGGAACATCGCCCGCAGGTAGGCCCGGGCGGCGTTCTGGAAGAAGGCGTTGTCGCCCTCCACCTTGATGGCGTTGGCGAAGCCGTCCGCCCGCCGGATCGCGACCGCAGGGTCCTGGCAGCCCTCCAGCGGGTTCCACCGGAAGGTCGACGGGACGCCGCCGATGCCCTGCGGGTTGAATACGTGCACCGGGCCGGCCTGCGCGCGGACGCCGCTAGTCAGCTCGAAGACGTCGTGCTTGGTCGTGGTCGAGATGACCGGCCCCGGGTAGCCCAGGACGACGTCAGCCAGCAGGGCCGTCTTGAACGCCCTGGGCGGGGCGATGATCAGGCCGTGCTCCTCCAGCGGCACCCGCAGCCCGTGGCGGTGCTGCGCGCGGCCGAGGAACACGCTGTGCTCGCCCGGGTGGCACAGGCGCTGCCAGGTACCCAGCGACCGGCGGATCCGGCCGCTCCGGCGCCACGCGGCGAGCCGTCCCCAGCGCAGGTGCAGCTCGGCCACGGACGCGTGGCCGCGGCCGGGGTGCAGCCGCAGCGCCAGCCGCAGTCGCATCACCCGCACCCGGAACCGGGGCAGGCGGGACGACGGCCAGAGGGCCCACCGCAGGTAGGCCAGCGCCAGCAGGGCGGCCAGGACAAGAACGGCCAGGTACTCAAGGGCGGCAGGGTGCCTGATCACCTGGCACCACCCTCACCGGCAGGCAAGGCGGCACGAACCGCCCCGAGAAGCTCGCGACGGGCCGTCGACGGGTGCAGGTCAGCCTGGGGCGCGATCGCCGTGGCGATCCTCGAGACCTGATCCAGCGGGATCCCTGCCAGCTCGCCGTGCCGCTTCCGCACGAGTTCCAGGAACCGCGCAGTCTTGGTCGGGCCGCCCCGCCCGGGAGAGGGCCCGAACGGGCGAAGCTTTGCGGCGGCGGGCAGCGGAGCGCTCCCGGCGGCGGGTGCCGACCGCGCGGCCGCGGCCTCCGGCAGGGGCGTGGACGCCAGAATCGCCCTGCGCAATCCTGAGCACGTGCTCGGCGCGGCCAGCACGAACCGCAGCCCGTACAGCGTGACCAGGCCCAGGAACCGCAGGAGCCGCGCCGCGCCGTCCGCCAGGACCGCCCACGGGGACCGCCCGTCGCGCATCCCGAGCACATGCCGCCGGACCGTGCTCGCAACGCGGTCGACGACGAACGCGAGGAACACTGGCGGCATGCAGAAGGCCAGCACCGAGCGAGGGCTCGTCACGTCAGCGGCCGCGTAGTTCATCGCCGCGCTGGCGAGGGCGCACAGAACCACCGCCGCGCGCTCGGTCTTGGACGCCAGGCCGGCCAGGGCAAGGCCGAGCGCGAGCAGCGAGAAGATGATCAGGCCGACGTCGACCGCGCCGGCCTCGATCAGGCTCGCGACCGCCTGGTGCCGCTGGGCGAGCACGTACCGGTACTGCGCCGCGTACGACACGGTCAGCAGGCCCGCGCCCAGCAGGACCAGGAGCCCCGCGCCAGTCCCGATAAGGCGGAAGCCGGGCCGCTTCTCGCGCGGCGCGCGCTCGCGCTGCCCGCCGAACAGGCGCGGCCAGAAGTGGCGCGGCCGGGTTATGAGCAGAGTGCCACGGCTGCTCGCGTGGCCGGCGAGCACATCATGCCCGTTGAGCACGTCGCGCCCGTTCAGATCGCCGCCGCCGCCGAGCAGCGCCCGGGCCTGGTCAGCGGTCAGATTCGTCACCGGATGCTCCCTTCTGGCGCAGTTGCTCGGTCAGGTGGTCGGCGTCGGGCAGCGCGCCGTCCAGGACGTCGTCCAGGACCGCGCCGAGCTTGCCGCGCCGCACCATGACCAGGAGCCGCAGCCGGTGGTCCCGGTCCGGGGAGATCCGTGTCCCCAGCCGGGCGGTCAGTCCTGCCATGAGCCCTCCCTCGTGTCTGTGTGACAGCGCCCCGCGGTGCTGTCCCTCTGTCAGCTTTACTAGGTTATGGCTCATATCTAGGTAAGTGTCAACAGGCTTTCGCTAGATGAGGGATTTGATCTAGGCTTATGCCGTGCCAGCACCCGACCTCGCTGACCCGCGAGACCCTTACCTGCAGATCGCCGACGACCTGCGGGAGCAGATCAGGGCCGGGCGGTACCAGCCGGGGGACAGGCTCCCGTCTATCGCCGCGATGGTGGCGGAGTACGGCAGCGCGTCAGAGACGATCCGCAACGCGCTGCGCAAGCTCCGGGATGAGGGCCTGGTCGCCACGCACTCGACGCGCGGGACGTTCGTGCTCCGGGCGGTCGCCGAACCCGAGCCTGACCCGGACGTTGTCAGGCTGGAGTCGGCGCTCCAGGAAGTGCTGCGCCGGCTGGACAAGGTAGAGGACCGGCTGACCGGGCTGGAAGCTGGCTCATGATGCCGGCGGCCGCGAGCGCATCGAGCCGGTGCTCGGCGTTCTCCAGCCGCCGG
>Ga0070699_100001616_pt1 | contig 20542 bp, 27 predicted proteins | sample KBSK1503metaG_FD_65473 | JGI IMG/M metagenome (GOLD analysis project Ga0070699, IMG submission 65473) | Corn, switchgrass and miscanthus rhizosphere microbial communities from Kellogg Biological Station, Michigan, USA - KBS K1-50-3 metaG | ecosystem: Host-associated > Plants > Roots >...
CACTGGGTCCTTCTTGTCGTCGGCCGCCTCGTTGCCGGCAATCGCTTGTTCAATATCCTCGCGTGCCAGAAGCAGCTGCTCGGGATCGAGCTTCTCCGAAACGCCGGCCGAATTGCGCACGCTGCAATTGGCGCAGCAGATGCCGCAGGCGATCAATCTGCGAAAGGGCATGATCGCGCTCTACGATCCAGGGGCCGCGCTCGGGACTGTGAGCCAATCGTCGGGGTCATGAAAACCAGCGTGAAATATTCGGATAAAATCCTGGCCCCCAGACGTATCGAGGATCGTCCCAGCGCGCAGCACTTGCCCCTTCGCGGCCGCGTCGAGCTCGTGCTGTACCGCGACACCGTACCGATTCCAGATCTGACCACTCAGGGACTCGGGATTCTTCGACAGGATAAAATCAGTCTGCTCGCTGCTGACGATGGCATCGACCTTCGCGTCGAACAGGTCACCGGCGGCAAAAGTGAATTCTACACGTCTCAACCTGCTTCGGTGGATCACGTTTATGGGTTTATCGAAGTGTGCCATGGCGGAGCGTCCTAATCGTTGCGGTGGGCGTGGGGCTCATGCGTCAGGTGGTCTCCAAGCTGATCTGCCCCGACAGCAGATGCGAAGAGCATCCCAAGAGGGGAAGTCACTGCTGTAACTATTGTTGAGCTGCCAGGGCATCTGCATGCCCGCACGGCGTAAGCCTTGGCTGAGCGGTCCTCCGCCGAAGCAGCAAAAAATGATTTTGATACTGTGCGTTCGTTGGTGCCAATTTCAGAGCGGTCTCGTAATCAACCAGCGCACGCTGACATTAGATTAGACCCCTCGAACGACAAGTTGCGGCGTGCTGTCCAAGTGGAACTCGCGGTACTGGCGAACCCTCCATCCACTTTTCCTCCATCGCCTCCACACGCACCGCCGCAAAAACAGGCGGCTCCTGCGCAGCCCCGAGATCAAGAAAAAGAAATTTCATAGGGTACTGCCTTTGTCGTCTCGCATCAGGGTCATTTCCCGCGCGCTTCACCTCGCTGCTGAAGTCGAGCCGTATTGTTCATACTGAAGCCACGTCAGCCGCAAAAGTCCCGCCCCAGACAACCGAGTTAGCTCATGGCGTGGCTCGACTTCAGCAGCGATAGTGAGGAGCGCGGCCTAGCAATACAGCTTGCAGAAGCGAATCTGACACCATGCGAAATTTGCAAATTGTTGCCAGGAAAGTTGCCAAACTGCGTTTTTGACGTCATGGAAGAGCTTAGGGATTGCGCACAGGCCTTTGATTTTATTTGGCTCCCCGGGCCGGATTCGAACCAGCGACCAACCGGTTAACAGCCGGTTGCTCTACCGCTGAGCTACCGGGGACTACTCGCGCGAGCGTCTATAACAAAGGCGCTTGGGCTTGCAAAGCGTGAAATCGGCGCCGGCGGGGATCGTTCGCGAAGGGAGCGGCGGCGCCGGGGCGGCGCTGCTCTCAACATTGGACGCGTCCCGCGTTCACGGCCACCTTCGCGACGCCGGCGCCGCGCGCGGGCGCGAACTCGGCCACGCAGCGGGCGAGGTCGCGCAAATGCAGGTGCAGCTGATCGAGCGCAAAGCCGAGCGCGAAGATGCGCTCCACCGCCTCGTCCGGCAATTCCCGCGTCAAACCTTGGCGGCGCAGCGCGGCGATTTCCGCGGCGTAGCCGTCGAGCGCGGCTTCGACGTCGTCGAGCGGCGGCGGACCTTGCCGCGTGGATAGCGCGGCGGCACTCGCGCGCAAATACTCGGCGACGGTGTCGCACACGCGCGCGAGCCACGGCCCGAGCCGCGCCCCGAATGCCCCAGGCAGCGGCGCGAGCGCGGCCCGCCCGACCATGATCAGATCGTGCCGCAGCCGCAGCAGCGTGCGTAACAGCGGCGCCTGGTCGGGTTCGGCGCGCAGACGCGTCATCCGCTCGTGCTGGGCCTCGAGCGCGGCGTTGTCCAGCCGCGCGAAGGCTTCGCCGATCCGGCTCTGGATGCTGGTCAGCGTCGGCCGATCCAAATTCTGGGTGAACCCCATGAACAGCTCGGGCAGGAACCGCGCCATGAGCTCGAGCATCTCGGTCGCGGCCTTGACCGCCAGGTCGTGCGCGCGCGCCGGCAACACCACGAGCGAGACTGCGAGGCCGACCACGCATCCGACCGCGACTTCGATGACGCGCTCGAAGGCCGCGGCGATCGGGCCGGTATGCGTGATAGTGGGGCCGAAGAAGACCATCACCGCGGTGAACGGCGCGGCGCTGAAGCGCGGATTGAGCGCGGCGAGCAGAACCGCCGGCGCCAGCGCGATCGCTAGTGCCGCGAACACTGCGAATTGATTGTCATGGGGAACGAGCGCGCCGATCGCGCCGGCGTAGACGGCGCCGCCGAGCGTGCTGGCCAAATAGTCGATCGTCGCCTTGAACGACCGGCCGACGCTGATTTGCGTCAGGATGACGGCGGTGAGCACGGCCCACAGCGCAACGGGAAGATTGAGCAGCTGCGAAGCCGCCAAGGTCACCACCGCGGCGGTCGTGCTCCGCACGCACAGCCGAAGCTCCGGGCCGTGGCTGGCGCTCCATGCGCGCAGCCGGCTCCAACCTGTCGCCAAGTGGCTCATGCCAAGCTCCCGGGTGATGACGTCAGCCTGCTCGCAGCGGGCGCAAAGCGTAGCCCCGCATGACAATCCCTGTTGCGCGCGCATGGCTCAATGCGGGGGGCCCAGTATGCAAGCCCGGGGGAATGTCGTCGGACGGCGCCGCACCCGCACGCTCCAGTTGTATAATCCATTGTAAAGAACAGTCCGAAACAATGGGAATCGACCCGGCGCCCGTTCCTACAGCCGCAGGTTGGAAAAGCGCGACCCCGGCGGGGCGGCCTGAGGCATGTCCACGTTCCTGTCCGAAGCGGCAGTCACGACGCGCAGAGCGCGTCTCGCGCGGCAGCGCTCGTGCGCGCAACAAAACCCGGCGGCGGCGTGGTGCCCGGGCCGGCTGGCGTAGTTTTGGTGAATACGCTTTTCTGGAAGATTCTCGTTACGCGAGTCAACGGGAAAATGCGCGTGCCAGAAGCCGACATTGGGGCTCGTCCATCCTCCTCACGCCCACCCCCGGTGTGCGGCGGCGAGTGTTTCTGACGGGCAACAATCGCCAATATTTTTTGTGCAAGGCGATTATGGGGTGCGCTGGCCGCGCTCGCGCGCGCGGCTCTCCGTATAGTTGGAGTGCGCAGGTGTCGGTTGAGTGAGCGGCTGCCGCGAGCGCCTTTGGGGGCAAAATGGGGACGGACGGATCGGGTGTGCGGCACGGCTTTTGGTCGCACTGCCTGGCAGGCGGGACCGTTGCGACGGCGCTTGCGCTCGCTCCGCAGCTCGCGTCGGCGGATGAAGTCGGGGAGAGCTTCTGGACCCCTGGATCGTTCGGGAGCCTCGCGGCCACGGCGTCGCAGCCCGGTTTCTCCCTGACGTCTACCTATTACCACACCGCGACGACGGCCGGCAGCGAAGTCGCGCGCGCCCGCCTGATCAGATCGGACGCGCCGCGGTCGATGAACGCGTGAGCGCAATCTCGATCTCACCTGAAGATCTGGCAATGGTCACGCCGTCGTACGCGTTCGCGACGCCAGTTCTCGGCGGCCAGGCGGCCGCGGCGCTGACGGCGACTTATGGCCGCAAGCGGACAACCAGCGATGCGGTCATCACGACCGCGCGGCAGGACGGACCACACCATCAGCGACGTGGTGACGGGCTTCGGGGACCTGTCTCCGCAGGTCTCGCTCCGCTGGAATGCCGGTGTCCACAACGTCATGACCTACCTGACCGGCAATATTCCGATCGGCGTCTACAACGTGGCCCGCCTCTCGAATGTCGGCATCGGGCACGGCGCGTTGGACGGCGGGGCCGGCTACACCTATTTCAACGAACAGACGGGGTATGAATTTTCGGCGGTGGCTGGACTGACTTACAACTTTGTCAATCCCTCCACCGACTACCAGAGCGGCGTCGACGTCCATCTGGACTGGGGCGCGTCGCGGTTCCTGACCAAGCAGCTCCAGATCGGCTTGGTGGGCTACATCTACAATCAAGCGAGCTGCGATGGCGGGTCCGGCGACCGGGTCGGTTGCTTCCAGTCGCGCGTTGCGAGCGCCGGCGCGCAGCTCGGTTACACCATCCCCATGGGCGAGCTCGAGGGAAACGTGAACGTCAAGGCGTATAAGGAGTTTGCCGCCGCGAACCGGCCGGAAGGCTGGAACGTGTGGCTCACGTATACGCTGTCGCCAGCCGAACCTACGCCGGCGCGGTCAGCGGCGCCGACGCGGCGCATGCCCGCGAAGTAGCGGAGCTACGACACGACGACACTTGGGGGCCGCGGGCGCAAGCGGGCTGACGCGACTTGCATATCGGCCGATGTCGTGTCGTGCTAAGCTTTCCGCGATGAACCCCCGGCGTCGCCGATTTCTGCATTTTTTGGCGGGTGCAGCCGCGCTCGCGGCCGCGCCGGGCGCCCGGGCGCAGAGCTGGCCCACGCGGCCGGTGCGCGTGATCGTTCCGTTCCAACCGGGCGGCTCGACCGACATTTTCGCGCGGCTCGCCGCGCAAAAGCTCACCGAGCGTTTCGGCAAGCAGTTCTATATCGAAAACATCGCGGGCGCGACCGGCAATGTCGGCACCGCGCAGGCGGCGCGTGCCGCGCCCGACGGCCACACTCTCCTCATCGCATTCAGCTCCTACGTCGTGAATCCGACGCTGTTTGCCAAACTGCCGTTCGACCCCGACAAGGACCTCGCGCCGGTCACGCTGGCGGTCTCCGCTGCCAACGTCGTCTCGGTCAACCCGTCGCTGCCGGCGCGCAGCCTCAAAGAGCTGGTCGCGCTGATCAAATCCAATCCAGGAAAATACAGTTACGCCTCGGGCGGCGTGGGGACGCAGGCGCATCTCTTGGGTGAAATGCTGCGTCTGTCGCTTGCGCTCGACCTCGTGCACGTTCCCTTCAACGGCGCGGCCCCGGCGATTGCCTCCGCCGTCGCCGGCCATACCCCGATCGCCTGGAGTACGGTGGCCTCGGCTGCACAGGCGCTCGAAGCCGGGCAACTGCGGGCGCTGGCGGTGACGAGCAAGACGCGCTCGCAGCTCTTGTCCGACACGCCGACGACCGCCGAGGCCGGCTATCCGCAGATCGAAGGCGACAGTTGGGTCGGGCTCTTGGCCCCCGCCGGAACGCCGAACGACATTATCGGCGCGCTGCGCCGCGAGATCGTGGCAATTCTTGCCTTGCCGGACGTGAAAGAGCGCTTGCCGGCGCTCGGCTTCGAAGCGGTCGGAAGCACGCCGGAGGAATTCGCTCACCGCATCAAGGTCGAAACCGAGATCTGGGGCAAGGTCATCCGGGCGGCGAACATCAAGCCGGAATGATCGGGTGCAGTGGGCCAGGGGGAGGCGCGGGCTTGTGGTTCTTAGGCTCGATCTGTGCCGCCATGCACGGGTGGCGATCTTGCAGGGCGGCAGCATAATAAGGGGACGTCTCATGACACGCATCGTGCTCGCGGCGCTCGTGCTGCTCAATTGCACGGCGTTTGCATCCGAAGTTTTCGCTCAGGCCGGTCAGACCGTGAATCCTGTGCCCATCACACCGCCGAGCATAAACACGACAACCCTTACATGTCAGATCAATTGCGACACGCAGGCCATGAACTGCCAGAATTCCTGCGTTCCGACCACCGCGGCGGTAACGGCAAATCCCGCGGCGGGGGCGGGTAGCGGCGCTTGCAATCTCAGCTGCACGACGCAGCAGCTTGTTTGCAAACAGCGGTGCTGAAAGAAGCCATCTCGGGACGAACGGCTTTCGCGCCGCAGCGCTTGAGCCGACTCGTTGATTGATTTGGAGGCCACGCCCGGAATTGAACCGGGATACACGGTTTTGCAGTCGGCCGGGCACCGTTTTCCTAAGCCTTTGACACTGCCGAATGATTCTTACCGAGCGCTGAAAATCCCCCGTCCCACCCGCTATTTTTCGCGGAGGTACACGGAAAGCTATTGCATTTCGCGGCCCTCAGTGACATCTGATTACACTGCCGAAACACTACCGAGAAAATTTCGACCATGGCCGAAAAACTGACCGAGACCCTGATCAAGGGCCTCACCCCGCCCAAGCGCGGCGAGCGCTTCATCTACGACTCCGAAGTCACGGGCTTCGCCGTCAAGATATTTGCCGTCACCAGGACCAATCCCAAGGGCGCGCGCACGTTTGTGCTCACCTATTGGCTCAACGGCAGCGAGCGCCGCTATCGCATCGGCGCCTGGCCGGAGTGGTCGGTGACGGCAGCGCGCGCAGAGGCGAAGGAAATCCGGCAGCGGGTCGACCGCGGCGAGAACCCGGCCGACGAGCGGCGCGAACGGCGCGAGGCGCCGACTATGGTCGAGCTGGCCGAGCGCTACCGAAGGGAGCATCTGCCGCGCAAATCCGAGCAATCGCAGCACGACGACGGCGTGATGATCGGCCATATCCTGCGCCATATCGGCGCGGATCGCCGGGTCGCCGACGTCCACCACGGCGACATCGTTGCCATGCATCGGGCCATCACCGACAGCGGCCATCCGGTGCTCGCCAATCGCACGGTGGCGTGCGCGTCGCGGATGTTTGCGCTCGCGCTCCTGCCGATGGCCGGTGAGGACAAGCCCTGGCGCGATCAGGCGCAGGGCAATCCCTGCAAAGGCATAGAACGCAATCCGGAGCAGGCGAAGGAGCGATTTCTCAGCCCGGCCGAGATTGCGGCGGTGGTCGAGGGCCTCGATGCCTATGGCCGCACCTCGGCGGCCGACTGCCTCCGCCTGATCATGCTGAGCGGCTGTCGGCCGGGCGAGGCGATGCTCGCCACTTGGGCGCAGTTCGACGCACAGCCCGGATTCTGGATCAAGCCTTCATCCCATACCAAACAGCGCAAAGAGCATCGGCTCCCTTTGAGCGCACCAGCGCTACAGCTCATCGCCGATATCCGCGTGCGGCGCGGCGAGGTTGATCCGGGCGATTACGTTTTCCCCGGACAGCGACCAGGACAGCCGTTGCAGCAATTGCGCACCTGCTGGGATGCCGTGTGCAAGCACGCCGGTCTACGCCACACGAGAATTTATGATCTGCGGCACACGTTCGCGGCCATGGGCGCCGGTGGCGGGCTCGGCCTGCCGCTGATCGGGCGCTTGCTCGGACACACGCAGGCCCGGACGACGCAACGCTACGCGCATCTGGCGGACGATCCGCTGCGCGAGGCCGCGGACAAGATCGCCAGCGCCATCATCGGGGCAGGCAAAGGGGGCAAGATTGTGCGGCTGCGGGAGGGCGGCGCGTGAAGGCGGACGTTTCCCGACCGCTGCGAATCCCGGCTTGGGTGCCCAAGCCAGTCGCTGCCAAGGCGCGCGAACTCTCTCAATGCTCCCCGCCGATGGTGTCGCCCGCATTGATGCATGCGCTCCTCGCCAACAAGCGGATGCGATGGGTGTGGATTGAATTAAGCAAGCGTCAGGGCGATGGCTATCTGCATCCAGCGCGCCGGCTCAAAGGTTCGGGCATCGATCCGCAAGGCTTCGGCATGGCGGCGCTGTTCGCTGCCACGATTACGCTCATGCAGGATGCAGCCTACCGGGTGTCATATGAGAACCGCAAGGAAGCCCAAACGGCGCGCGATGCTTACGCCCTGACGGCGCAGAATCTGCGAACTTTGGCACGGGTCTTGGCCGAACTTCTTCCCTCGAACCATAGACTTTACCAGCGCTTTCAACAGGCCAATAGCGAGGATGTGCGCAAACTCAATGATGCAGCAGGCGTGCTCGAACAACTGGCACAGGAAGGGCAGGGGGCCATGTTGGAGTTGCCAGCGCGCGACCGCGGCAACGCATTGGTCCGCAATATCACGGGTGAGCTGGTGGGCGTCTGCCGCAGGATTTTCAGCACGCCGCTCTATGGGAGCGTGGCCATCATCGCCAGCGTGGCGCTCGAATCCGACATTTCCGAAAGCACCATCCGGACCTGGCATCCCCGCGGATAAGATGCCAAATACAAGTTCTTATTCGCGTACTTTTCAAACGACTTAAATTTCCGCATCTCTCCGTGAAATGACCGGAGAGAAGATGCTCGACGAATGGATGTCGGAGGCGGAAGCCGCCGCCGCGATCGATAAGACCGTGCGGACCTTGCGCCAGTGGCGCCGGCGACGAACTGGGCCACCCTATGCCCAGTTCGGACGAACAGTCAAATATCACCGCCCGACTTTCGTGGAATATTTCAAGTCCATTCAGGTGATGCCCGCTCGCACGCGAATCCCGCTGCGGAGGGCAACGCGATGAAGACGATCGCCTGCAAGAAGTGCAATCAGCCGTTCGAGTCTCACAGGGGCTGTCTCTACTGCTCGGATGAATGCAGGCATACGACAAAGATAATTGCTTGCATGACCTGTGGTCGACCGTTCGAAACCCAGAGGGGATGTCTTTACTGTTCGCCGGAATGCCGAGACATAAAAGCTCCCGCCGTTTATCGCTTCATCTGCCCTGATGGGCGCAGCTACGTTGGTGCCGTTCGAGATATTCGTTGGCGCGGCAACAGCGGTATTCAGCGCTCCAATCCGCGGCTGCTCACGGCGTTCAAGCAATACCCGCCGGAAAACTGGACGTTTGAAATTCTGGAATGGCTACCGGCCGCCTGCTCTAAGTGGCAACTGCGTGAAGCCGAACAGCGTTACATCGATCGCTTGCAATCGCGGTCGCCCGAATCTGGCTTCAACATCCTTCCGGCGGTGTGGGGAATAGATGGGCCGGCGCAGCGGGCAGCGCGCCATTGGCGCGCGGCAGCAAACGGCGCGGCATCACGGCGAAAGACGGCAAGCTCAAACTCGCGCCTGCGCAGGCCCAATCCACGGCGCGAGGATGCTTCCGTTGAGTGAGTGAGCCCGGCGCCGCTGTCGATCGGCGACCGGGCCCCTTTTCTTCCCGCGCGTTGGAGGCGCGAGACGTGGCCAGCCTAACCGACGATTCCCTCGACGCGCAAGCGTTGCTCGGCGGCGCGCGCCGTGTGCGCACGCGGGTGCGCTGGTTCCTGGTCACAGGTGGTCACCCGTATTTTCTTGGCGCAAGGAAGTTCGACGAAATGGTCAAAGTGATCAATTTGCCGGTCCCGGCGTCATCAGAGGCTGATGAACACGCGCGAACTGATACGCAGCGCAACCAGCGGCTTTTCGACTGGGCCGATGCGGTGCTTAAGAGGCTTCGCCTAGACAAAGCAGTGGCCGCCGCGAGGTCGATCGAAGAGTTGCGCGCCGTCACGTTCAATGCGGATAGCGCCGAGGTAGCCTTGGCGATCCGCGATGCGCTCCATCCCGCGAGTGGCCACCGTCGGGAGCATTTTCGCGGTCTCAAAGAGGGCGGCCTGAAGCTCATTCTCAGGAACCGCTTCGCCGAGTTGAAAAAGACGCGGGAAGCGGCATTACGGCGTAGACGACCACCGGATTGGACCGATCAACTAATTCTCGACAAGCATGGCAAGATCATCGCCAACCTTGCGAACTTGATCTTGATCCTACGCGAAGCCCCAAAATGGAAGGGCGTGCTTGGCTACGACGAATTCAACGTGCGCGTTGTTGTCAGAAAGCGCCCGCCGTGGGGAGAAGAACTGCCCGACGCGCCCTGGACCGACCATCACGAGTCCCTGGCGCGGGTCTGGTTCCAAAATGAGAAAATCAGTCCATCGGCTGGCGATGTTGGGCGCGCGGTACAGGCAGCTGCTCGAGACAACCCGTTCCACCCGGTCCGAGACTATTTCGAGTCACTTGTTTGGGACGGAATACCCCGCCTGGAATCCTGGCTACAAACGTACTTCGACGTCGAAGACAGTGAATATGTTCGCGCAATCGGGCCTCGATATCTGATCTCAGCGGTCGCTCGTATCTATCGGCCCGGCTGCAAGGTCGACCACGTGCTCGTTCTCGAAGGTCCGCAGGGCAGGCAAAAATCAGAAGCACTGCGGACACTGGTCAAAAACGATTCGTGGTTTACCGATCGTTTGAGTCACCTCGCGAGCAAAGATGCCGCCCTAGAAATAGCTGGCGTATTGCTCGTCGAGATCGCGGAGATGGACGCACTCACGAAGGCGACATCGTTCGCCACAAAGTCGTTTCTGACTCGCCGTCGCGATCGCTTTCGCCCGCCTTATGGCAAGCACGTGATCAACCTGCCACGGCAATGCGTGTTTGCGGCCACGATCAATCCGACCGTGGGCGGCTATCTCAAAGACCCGACCGGTGCGCGGCGTTTCTGGCCAGTTGCTTGCCAAGGCATGATCGACCGCGATGGCCTGGAAAAGGCGCGCGACCAGCTTTGGGCCGAGGCGGTGCATCGATTCAGGACGGGCGCGCCTTGGTGGCTCGAGACGCCGGAACTCGAAGCACTCGCGACCGCCGAGCAGACTGCACGTTTCGTCGTCGATGCCTGGCAGGCACCCATCGGTGAATGGCTGGGAGACCGCATCGACGTCAGTGTCTGGGAGGTTCTCGAAGATGCGCTCGGGCTCGCCCCCGAGCATCAGACGCAGTCTGCCCAGAGACGAGTCATTGGCATCTTGACGCGCATGGGCTTCGCAAAGCACCGACCACGCACGCCCGAAGGGCGCGAGAACCGCTGCCAGCGAGACCCCATCCTGCAAAAAGGTGACCGATTGACGGGTGACCACGGCTGACCAAAAGGAAACAGGCGGCATGACTCATCAGGACGCACGCATGATCCTCGCATTCGCCGCCGAAGCCAATGACGAGTTCGTCTGGAATCGGGTTCAAACGCTCCAAAGTGAGATGTTTGCGGCGGGACCTGTCCACATCAAGTTTGCTTATTTCGGCCGCGAAGGTGCGCTTCAGGCCCGGCCGTATATTACGACGAGCTGGGTCACAGACGCTGACAGCATGGCCGACATCGTGGACCGTGGCCGGGCCAGCTGCGTGTGCGGCTGTTATGTTCAGATAGGCGATATCCTCGAGCAGGCCCTACGGGAAACGCGACAAGGGCCTGTTCAGGCAGTGGTTATCATCGGCGACCATTTTCATGGCGAACTTGATGACGCGGTTGCTATCGCTAAGCAGTTGCACGCGGCGGGAACCCGACTGTTCTTGTTTCAGCAGGGGTGCTCGGGTCCTGCGGAGCGTGCGTTCAGGATTCTCGCCGAAGTGACTGGCGGCGCCTATTTCCCACTCAACCCGCACATAGAGCGGGTAGCGGAACGACTGCCGGGGATGCTTAAGGCCATTACACATTTCGTGATCGGCGGCATGGCAGCTCTGAAAGCACGGGACAACGAGTCGGCTGTCCTGTTGCTCGAACAGATGAACGCAGCGGGCCAAATCGCAAAAGGCGCTCCGCAGACGGATGAAGCATAAGCACGGTTCGTCGCGCAACGCACCTCAACGCGCCAGCTCTCGACCGCGCTGCACGAGCGCGTCGGCGTGCTCCCTCATATCGTCGAGGCGACCTTGGGGCACGTCGGCGTTTTCAAGGCCGGTGTCGCCTCGGTTTACAACAAGGCGCTGTATCTCGATGAGCGCCGCCGGGCGTTGGGGAAATGGGCCGAGCATATCGAGACGCTGGTCAGCGGCAGGAAGGCCGCGGGTAGGGTGGTGAAGCTGCGAAAGTAAATTGAAGCGGCCGGCCAGAATGGGTTCGACATCCTGGCTCGGCCTGACCGAAAGCCACGGGGTAAGCGATGGCCAAGGCTGAGACGTCACCTACCGCCATTTCGTGGCCGCCGGAAGGGCTGCCAATCGACGTCGCGTGCAAGTCGATCATGCCCCCGCTTTGGGCGGCTTATGTGAAGGCCCAGGACGCGGCACGCGGCGTCGACGATCTGCTCTCGCGCATCAGGATTCTCAGTCTCGGTGCCGACAGGGAGCGCCTTCTGGCCGAGCGCGAGAAGGCACGGCGTGAACTCGACGCTGAACGCGACCGCCTCCTGGAAGAAGGCGAGTTTGAACTCTGGGGACGCCCGGAGAACCCATGGGCCGAGCCGCAGCGCATTCCGGCTTCGGCGCTCCGATTGTCATGCCTGGATTACGAGCGGCGAACCGCGGCGGGAGAAGGTTGGCTCCTCCATGATCTGCGCCTGGCCGTGGGCGAGCCGCTCGTTTACCTAGAGGGCCCCACCTCAGTACGCGCGCGACGCTATCAGGGCCGTCGCCGAGACAATCCTTCGGAGCGGTGTACCCTCCAAAAAATCCCAGTTTTTTGACGACGTGCGGGAAGAGTGCAGCAAAGAGCGCCTCGTCTGCCCGCCTCCCGGCAATGACAAAACGATGCGAGCGATTTGCGGCGACCTGTATGACGACCGCAAGGCCGATGCGCGTAATAAGGGCTCAAATCGCTAAACCAATTGTGCCCCTTCTGATCCTTTACGCCCCTCCTCAAATTTGACCTTTCTCCGCACGACTGGCGCAACGCCCGCGCCACACGCAGCGGAGACCTTTAATGCCGAACGATTCCGATTTCCCCCGCGATCGCGAACTCGATCGTGTCGTCAGCATGCAAGAGGCCTCACGCCTCATGGGGATCAGCCCGGAGACAATCCGATGCCGCTACCGTGACAAGATTTTGCAACTTTCGGAGCGCCGGCAAGGGATGCGCCTGCGCGACGCATTGCGGCTCGACGAACCCAACACCGCCGCCTGACTTCAACCCCGCCCCGGCGCGCCGCCGCCCGGCGCCGGATCGCGGACTGCACAGGGCACAAGGCTGCGGCCCCAAAGCGTTGTCACCGCCGGGGCCGCGAAATTGTCTTATAAGAGGTAGGCGTCGTAGTCGTCAATCTTCGAGACGACATTTCCGTAATGGGCAACGGGCTGCGGTGGTTAGGGCGGCCACCGCCGCCAAGCTCTATCTCGAAAAGTCGGTCCCAACCCTCGCCGCGGCTGCCGAGGCTTGTGGCACGAACGTAGCGTACGTCCGCGCCGCCGTCGCCTTACTCAAGGCCGAGGACCCGTCGCTGCTCAACTTGGCGATGGCGGGATGGATCTCCTTGACTGGAGCCGCCGCCCAGATTGGGCGCCGCGCCAAACTGGTCAACGCATATCGCTCCAAGGCTCCGCTTCGTTTGTCAGCACTGTTGTCGTGATCTGATCGAGATCGAATGTGCGGGAGGCGGCCGTGGGTAAGGGGTCTCGAGACAAGGGCGGAAGAATAGAGCGCGAGCTCGTCGCGCGGCACAAGGCAATCGGGATCCATGCCGAGCGCTATCCGTTGTCAGGCGCCACCCGCTTTCGCGGCAAGGGGCATGACGTTGACGTCTATGTCTTCGGCTTGGAAGAGACGCCGCTCGTTTGCGATCGAAAGCCCGCAAAGACGGCGCCGGCTTCACCACGTTGGAAAAGTGGCTCGGCGAATACGACGCATTGTTCCTCCGTCGCAACAACAATGAGCCGTTAGTGCTGTTGCCCTGGCCCACTGGGCCCGGCTGCTCGAAAAAGGTGCGTCGATGAAAATCATTTCCGCCGATGAACGTCTCGCCGAAAGACGCGGTGCCAAGATCCTGATCGTGGGTCCAACCGGCGTCGGAAAAACGTCGCTGTTACGAACGCTCGATCCTGCACGCACGTTGTTCATCGATATCGAAGCCGGCGATCTTTCCGTGCTTGATGTGCCGGTTGACACCATCCGCATCGACGTTTGGTCAGCTGCCCGCGATCTCGCGTGCCGCATCGGCGGACCTAATCCAAGTTTTCCTCCAACTGCTTGCTACAGCGAGGCGCACTATCAGGCCATCGGCGGCCCACTCGAGAATCTTGAGCGCTATTCGACTGTTTTCGTCGACAGCATAACTGCCGTGAGTCGGCTGTCATTTCGCTACGCCGAGCAGCAGCCGGAGTCGCTGACCGCGCGCGGCGCCAAAGACGTGCGCGCCACGTACGGATTACATGCGCGCGAAATGCTGATGTGGCTGCACCAACTACAGCGCGCGCGCGAAAAAAACATCGTCCTCGTCGGCATCCTCGAGAAGATCGTCGATGAATTCAATCGCGCCGAGTTTCAGTTGCAGATGGAGGGCGGAAAGACCTCACGGGAACTTCCCGGAATCGTCGATCAGATCGTCTGCATGAACTGGATCGATTTCGGCGACGGCAAGCCGGCTCGCGCCTTCGTATGTAGCAATCCCAATGCTTGGAATTTCCCCGCGAAGGATCGCTCCGGCCGCCTCGAGCAAATCGAAAAGCCGCATCTTGGTGAACTGATCGCGAAACTTATCCCGGTCACAGGCAGTCCGGTCACCAAAACTGTCTAAGCCATAGGAGAGAAAAATGGCTTACGACTACTCGGATGCTCCCCCGCCGCGTGATGTCGAGCTCATTCCTCGCAACACGCTCGCCACTGTGCAGATGCGAATTCGTCCCGGCAATGCCGGCGAGGGCGGTCTGCTCAAACGCAGCAAAGACGGCGGTTGCGAAATGCTCGACGTCGAATTCGTCGTTGTCGATGGCCCTTACGCGAAACGAAAATTTTGGGAGAACATGATCCTGGCTGGCACGACCGACGGCCACGCCAAGGCCGTCGAAATCAGCCGCGGCAAGTTGCGACAAATCTTAGAAAGCTCACGCGGTATCAAGCCCGAAGATATGAGCCCGCACGCGCGCACGGCTCGCACGGCCGAGCTCAAGGACTTCGACGACGTGATCTTCATCGCCAAGATCGGAGTTGAGAAGGGCGAGCCACGCAACGATGGCAGCGGCGACAACTACTCGGACAAGAACATCCTCGCCGCAATCATCACTCCGGACAAAAAAGATTGGCATCCAGTCGAGCAACCGCCGCCTTGGAACGGCGGAAGTGGCGGGAGCACCGAAGCCCCGGCCGCGCCGGCGGCAAGCGGTGCGGGGCCGGTGACGAAGCCGGCGTGGGCGTCATGAGAAAAGCTTGCACCGTGGGACAGGTCTCGCCGTCCGCGCTCGAAGACGAGTGGCAACGGCGAGCCACCGCCGCCGCCATCGAGGCTGCGCGCAAGGTCGTGAAGGTTGATGGCGTCATTCCGCCCGGCACGCCGATTGGGCGCCTTGGCGATGTCGAGTGGGGCTGGCTCATCGCCGCTGTTTTGTTCGCCTGGATCTCGACGCGCGCCGAGCACGCTGCGGCCGAAGAGATCGATACCGAGCAAGCAATACGGCTGACAGGGCTTGACCCCAACCCGTGGGGCGCCGGCGCCATCGCAGTGATCCTGCCCGAGCTCGCTGAGGTTCCCGGCCTCGATTGGGCAAGGCCACTCAATGACTGGTCACGCGAGGAGATGACACTGTTCCTCGTTGAAGCGCTGCGCTTAGCGCGTAAGGCGCTGATCGCACGCGATCCCGGCGGCGGCGTCACAAGGCGATCGAGCGCGACCGTGATCGCGGATGAATTCAACGACGAGATCAGCCTTTGAGCGGAGCCCCTCGATGCTCAACCTCAATCGCGCAAGCCTATCGATCGAGCCGATCAACGGCGCGATCAACGACGCGATCGAACGCGCTGCGGCGACGACGGCTGAGCGTCCGCGCCCATATCTCGGTGCAAGCATCGTGGGCTCGGAATGTCTGCGTAAGGTTCAATTTGATTGGTGGTGCAAACCTGTTCTTGCGGCGCGTACGCGTGAGATCTTTGCGCGCGGGCACTATTTCGAGACACAGTCGCGGGAACGTTTAGTCGCAGCCGGCTTCAAGTTCGCACCCCCCGAAGCATTGGCATTCACCGCCGCTGGCGGCGCGCTACGCGGCCATGCCGACGGGATCATCATCACGGGACCGCACTTGCCTAGCGCGTACGTCATCTTCCCCGCATTGTGGGAGCACAAAGCGATCAACGCAAAGAACTGGCGGGCATTGGAGCGCGACGGGTTGGAAAAGACCTTTCCGCAATATGCCGCACAGGTTTCGCTCTATCAGAGCTATCTCGATGTAACTAACCCAGCACTTTTCACCGCCACGAACGCTGACACGTGCGAGCGGTTGCACTTTTTTGTGCCGTTTAACGCCGAACGTGCGCAGCTTTGGAGTGACCGCGCTGTTACCATCATCGAGGCAACGCGAGCCGGCGAATTGCTGCCGCGTGCATACGACGATCCAAAAGATTGGCATTGTCGCATGTGCAGCCACGCCGAAAGGTGCTGGCGATGAGAAACGAACTGCTTGATGACGCGGTGGAAATGATCCGTGCGGCCGGATTCGAGTCGCGCGTCGTGTGTAATCGCCACTGGAAGATCTGCTGGACTGACCAGCAGGGCCACCGGCACTGTCTTGTGGTGGCGGTCTCACCTAGTGACCGCCGCGCCAAGCTGCAGTCGCGTGCCGTACTGCGCAGGCTTTTGAGGGCCGCGTCATGAGCGCCAAGCCCACCACGCCTGAAGGCCGATTGGCGCAACTCATTCGCTTGTCGCGCTCGAACCACGAGGGCGAAGTCATCGCCGCGATAAACGCTATCGTGCGAACACTGAAAGCCGCCAGCGCAAACGACATCCACGCGCTCGCCGAACGGATCGAGAAACCGAACGGGAGCAGCCTGTCCGAGACGGAGATGCGAAAGCTTTACGACGCCGGTTATCACGCCGGAGTGCAAGCGACAGAAAATAAATACCACGGCGTCAATGATTTTCTGAATGCCGACGGCAAACCAAATTGGGACGCGGTCGCGCTCTTCGTGCAGCGCAATAAAGATCGGTTGGATGCCAAGCATCACGAATTCATCGACGACATGGCCTCGCGCACGGTCTGGGGGCGCGAGCCAACCGAGAAGCAGCACAGATATCTGCACTCCCTCTTCTTCAAACTCGGCGGAAAAATCAAATGAGCGTGCAGGCCGACGAGGCGACGGTTCGCCAGTTCCTCAAGATCATCAGCAGCCATGCGGCGCACGTCATCAACGGCGTCGCCGAAAAGGGCGTTCTGCAGCTATGCCGGCTCAATCCAGCTGACGAGAAGATTGTACCGAGCCGATTCAGCATCGACGACGTCGACGAGATGGTGAAGACGGCGACCGGCGATGCTGCGGCCGGACACAACGTGTATATCGAAGCGCGTACCGTGCGCGCCGACCTCCGTGGCAGCAGGCGTGGCGGCATCGATGATACCGCATGGGTGTTCGGACTTGTCGCTGACTGCGACGCCGACAAGAACAAGGGCGGCAACATCACTGCTCGGCCCAGCATTGCGGTCGAGACGTCGATCGGGAATTTCCATCTCTGGTACCTGCTCGATCGCGCCATTCCGGCCGCGCAGGCAAAGCTGATCGGCGACGCAATCCGCGCGAACTCGGGCGCCGACCAGGACACCGCGTCATCACGCAATGTTACCGTGTGGCCGGCACCCCCAACTTCCCATCGGCGGCGAAGCGCGCCCGCGGACGCACCGCCGTGGAGCCAACCAGGATCTTTGAATATACCGGACGGCTGTGGCATCCCGACGAATTGTTGGCGGCGTTTCCGATGCCCTCGCCGTCGCAAAATGCCGGATCGGGCGCCGGCGGCGACGAGGTCACGCTCCCGGACGATCAGCTGGAAATCATCCGCAAAGGCGGCGACAAGACCGCGGACCGCTCGGCGCTGTTTCACAGTGCGGTGGCGCAACTCAAGCGGCGGCGCTGGAGCATCGAAGCCATCACTGCGCTGCTTGAAAAATATCCGGACGGTATCGCCAAAAAATACATCAAACGCCTGCGCAAGGAGGTCGAGCGCTCATACGGCAAGGTCGCGGCGGCTGCGACAGGCGCAGCTGCCAGCGCCGGCACAACCAGCGCCGGGGTTGGCAGCGGACCCGCGCCGGGAGCACGCACTGCACCCCACATCATCCCGACCATCCGTCTAGTCGATGGTCAACTTCCGCGCGCCGTCGATGAAACCGAGCGGGCCCTGCTTGCCGCCAACTCGCCGATTTTCTCGCGCGCCGGCACTCTGGTGGAGCCCGTCTCCGAAACGATGGTTGCGGCCAACGGACGTAAGACCATAATCGCGCGGCTGCGCGCTTTTTGTCCTGACTCGCTTCTGGAACCAGTCGCCGAAGCCGCGCTATTCCAGCGGTTCAATCGCAAGCGCAATTTATGGGCCGATATCGATCCGCCGCTACAGCTGGTGCGCATGCTGTTGGTACGCGAGCGACGATGGACCATCCCGCGCGTCGGGGGCATCATCACCACGCCAACCTTGCGCGCCGACGGCTCGCTGCTCGCCGCCCCCGGCTATGATCCGCGCTCCGAGCTCTACCTGTTGCCGGGGTTGCAACTTCCGTGCCCAACCCGGGAGGAGGCTCCGCGCCGCGCTCGAACAGCTGATCGACCTGTTCTCCGAATTCTCCTTCGTCAGCCGGCTCGACCGCGCAGTCGCGATCTCAGGCCTGCTGACTGCCCAGGTGCGCGGATCATTGCCAACGGCACCGGTCTACTTGGTCCGCGCCCATACGCCTGGAACCGGCAAGAGCTATCTCGTCGACGTCATCGCCACGATCAGCACCGGCCGGCTGTGTCCTGTGATCACAACGTCAAAGAATGCGGAAGAGACCGAAAAGCGCATTGGCTCGGTGCTCCTAAGCGGGACACCGATCGTCTCCCTCGACAACTGTGTCCACGATCTTGCCGGCGAACTTCTCTGTCAGCTGACCGAGCGGCCGATCATTAAAATCAGGATCCTCGGCCGCAGTGAAATGCCGGAATGCGAATGCCGCACCGCCGTCTTCGCAACTGGCAACAACATCGCTTTCAAGGGCGACATGGTCCGGCGCGGCCTCGTATGCAACCTCGAGGCGTTGGACGAGCGTCCGGAGCTGCGAGCGTTCAAAAGTGACGCGGTAGACCGCGCTGCCGCCAACCGCGGCGCTTACGTTGCGGCCGCGCTCACAATCGTCCGCGCTTATCTCGCCGCAGGGACGCCGCAAGTGTGTGGACCATTCGGAAGCTACTCAGCTGGTCGACCATGGTTCGTAGTCCGCTTGTCTGGTTGGAAGAGCCGGATCCTGTCTCAAGCATGGAGACGGCCCGCGATGAAGACCCGGAGCTCTCCGATATTCGCGAGTTCTTCGATCTCTGGCTTGCCTATGAGCTCGATCTCGATACGCCCACACGACTAGCCGTATCATCGAGATCGCGTGCGCGCCACCTGCCCCAAATGATCTCAATCCTCGATTTTTCGAGCAGTTCTTGTTGCGGATAGCCGGCGGACAAGGGAGCCGTTTCAGCCCATCGTCTGGGCATGTGGTTGCGCAAGATCAGCGGGCGGGTCGTTGCCGGATATCGACTAATTCGTGGTCGCGAAAGGAACGTGGCAGCGTTTCAACTGAAAAAAGTGTGAAAAATCAAATGTCGGAGTTCGGAGTTGTCGGACTTTTCCTATTAGTACGCGCGCGAACGCCAAGGCATTTCATATGGGACTAATAGAAACGACCCGACAACTCCGCAACTCCGACAAGAACAAAACGAAGGGGCGTTCAAATGACTGACAAATCTGCACTGACCTCATCTACAGGCAACGCCCCATCCGTGATCGATGCCTTTCTTGCCCGAATCAAGAAATCTCAGGCACCGTCTGGAGGATGCGGACGGCTCATCTTCGCTCTCGACGCGACCGCAAGCCGGCAACCTACCTGGGATACCGCCTGCCAACTGCAGGCCGAAATGTTTCGCGAGGTCGCAACGATCGGCAAGCTTAGCGTACAACTCGTCTATTACCGCGGCCTATCCGAATGCCGATCCTCTCGCTGGGTCTCACAGCCAAAGCACCTGGCCGGGCTGATGGAGCGCATCGAATGCCGCATGGGGCATACTCAGCTCGGCAAGATCCTGGCCCACGCCAAGCGTGAGACCCAGCTTCTGAAGGTGCAGGCCTTGGTCTTCGTCGGTGACGCAATGGAAGAGAACCCCGACACGCTTGCCCGTGACGCCGTCGAGCTTGGGCGATTAGGCGAGCCGGCCTTCATATTCCAAGAGGGGAGCAGTCGAGAGGTTGAGCACGTGTTTCGCGATATTGCCCGCCTGACGCATGGCGCCTATTGCCGTTTCGATCCAGGCGCAGCGCGACAGTTGGCTGAGCTCCTACGCGCAGTGGCGGTCTATGCCGCTGGCGGAATGAGTGCGCTTGAGGCCCGGCAGGACGCCGGTGCCGTCAAGTTGCTCAGTCAGATGAGATAGGTGGCGCGTCTCATGAGCCGTCGCCCCCGTTGCCCAGTTTACCTCACCAATTGCGCCGACTGCGGCGTTGGTACCAGTACGCTGCGTGAGTGGCACGTGGTCAAGCGTGAAGTCTGGGCGGGAGGATCAGAGAGAATGACAGCGCGAGATTGCATATAGGAGAGTGCTAGCAGCTTGCCGGGCTTGATGGCCGTGTCACCGCAGGAGACCGGGGGGTATCAAAAAAGGTATCCCAAGCACGGGGGCCGTACCGCGCGGGCCCTCCGTTCGCAGTTTTCTCCCGCAAAACGTCAAAACACCAAAATCGCGCTCGCGGTCTGGCACCCCAACTTCATCAAATCACCGGGCCGGTAGTACTATGTGACGCGGAGGTCATGCCATGTTGAAGGACAACCGACCGGCAGGTGA
>Ga0070699_100001618_pt1 | contig 20525 bp, 21 predicted proteins | sample KBSK1503metaG_FD_65473 | JGI IMG/M metagenome (GOLD analysis project Ga0070699, IMG submission 65473) | Corn, switchgrass and miscanthus rhizosphere microbial communities from Kellogg Biological Station, Michigan, USA - KBS K1-50-3 metaG | ecosystem: Host-associated > Plants > Roots >...
GCGGTGTTGAAGTGCAGCCGCTCGACGACGTCATCGGTAACCCGCCGGATCGTCTCGTGCGTGAGGCGATGGAGCTCGCGATCCGGCCCGGTGAGGTCCGCCGGCACTACGGCGCCGGGCGCCGGAAGGCGGCCAGCGACGGTATGCACGAGCCGCCACAGACGATGGAGGAACCGGCTCATGCCCTCCACCCCTTGGTCGCTCCAGTCGAGATCGCGTTCGGGGGGGGCGGCGAACAGGCAGAAGAGCCGCGCCGTGTCGGCGCCGTACTGAGCGACGAGCTCGTCCGGTTCGACGACGTTGCCCCGCGACTTGCTCATCGCGGCGCCGTCCTTGATCACCATGCCCTGGGTGAAGAGCTCCCGGAATGGCTCGTCGAGGCGGAGGAACCCGAGATCGCGCAGCACCTTCGTGAAGAGGCGCGCATAGAGGAGATGGAGCACGGCGTGCTCGATGCCGCCGATGTACTCGTCGACGCCTCGGCTGCCGAGCCAGTACGCCGTTTCGTCCGGGTCGAACGGCTCGCGCGCGTCGCCCGGCGAGCAATAGCGGGCGAAGTACCACGACGACTCGACGAAGGTGTCCATCGTGTCGGTCTCGCGCCGTGCCGGACCGCCGCAGCGCGGGCACCGCGTGTGAACGAAGGCCTCGTGCGCGGCGAGCGGCGAGCCGCCCCGACCGCTGAGCGTGACGTCCTCGGGCAGGACGACCGGCAGCTCCTCCTCGGGTAGCGGCACCATCCCGCACCCCTCGCAGTAGACGACCGGAATGGGCGTGCCCCAGTAGCGCTGCCGCGAGATGCCCCAGTCGCGGAGCCGGTACGAGATCGACGGCCCGCCCTGCCCGCCTGCTGCGAGCGCGTCGGCGATGCGCCGCTTCGCGGTCTCGCTGTCGAGCCCGGAGAACTCGCCCGAGTCGACGAGGGTGCCCGGCCCCTCCCACGCCGCCGGCATGGTCGCAGGATCGAGCCGCTCCCCGGCGGGCTGCACGACGACCTTCACCGGCAGGCCGTGGGCACGCGCGAACTCGAAATCGCGCTGGTCGTGGGCCGGGACCGCCATCACCGCGCCCGTCCCGTACTCCATGAGCACGAAGCTCGCCACGTACACCGGAAGCCGCGCCGCGGTGAGCGGGTGGCGGCAGAAGGCGCCGGTGGCGACGCCCTCCTTGCCGGCCGCGCGCTCGGCCCGCGGGGCCGCCCGGACACGCTTGACGAAGGCCGCGACCGCCGCCTCCTGCGGCGTGCCGGCGGCGAGCACGGTGGCGAGCGGGTGCTCGGGGGCGAGGCTCATGAAGGTGACCCCGAAGAGCGTGTCCGGCCGAGTCGTGAAGACGGCGATCTCGCCGTCACGGCCGTCGAGCGGGAAACGAATCTCCGCACCCTCGCTACGCCCGATCCAGTTCTTCTGCATCGCGACGACGCGCTCGGGCCACCCCTCGAGCCGGTCGAGGTCCGCGAGCAGCTGCTCGGCGTAGGCCGTAATGCGGAGATACCATTGGTCGAGCTCGCGCAGCTCCACCGCCGTCCCGCACCGCCAGCACCCGCCGTCCACCACCTGCTCGTTGGCGAGGACCGTCATGCAGGTGGGACACCAGTTGACGGACGACCGCCGCTTGTAGGCGAGGTCCCGCGCGAGCATGCGCAGGAAGAAGAGCTGCTCCCAGCGGTAGTAGCGCGGGTCGCAGGTGGCGAGCTCGCGGTCCCAGTCGTACGAGAAGCCCATGCGCCGGAGCTGACCCCGCATGTGGGCGATGTTGTCCCACGTCCAGCGCGCCGGATGCACTCCGTGCTTGATCGCCGCGTTTTCCGCCGGCAGTCCGAACGCGTCCCAGCCGATGGGATGCAGCACCGCGTGGCCCTGCATGCGTCGCTGGCGAGCGATGACGTCGCCGATCGAGTAGTTGCGGACGTGCCCCATGTGCAGGCGCCCGGACGGGTACGGGAACATCTCGAGGACATAGTAGGGCGGCCGGACGGGGTCCCGACGCGCCCGGAACGCGCCCGTCTCCTCCCACCGCCTCTGCCACTTCGTCTCGACCTGATGCGGGTCGTAGCGCGCCGTTCCCTCGCCCGCCTTCATCTCCGCCCCACCCTACTCGGCTCCCCCCGGCTTCTCCTTCGCCTTCGCGCCGACGAGGGTCGCGATCGCGTCGAGGACACCGTTCACGAACGCCGCCGAATCCTCGCCCCCGAAGCGTCGCGCGATCTCGACCGCCTCGTTGATCGAGACCGAGCTCGGGATCTCCTCGCGCGCGAGGAGCTCGAAGGTCGCCAGCCGTAGCAGGTTCAGGTCCACCCGCGACAGCCGCGGCAGCCGCCAGTGCTCGGCACACTCGCGGATGAGCGCGTCGAGACGCTCGCGCTCGGCGCAGACGCCTTCCACCAGCTCGTGCGCGAAGGGCTGCGCGTCGTCGCGCCCGCGGAAATGCGACCAGAAGAGGGCCAGGCTGCGGGCCGGGTCTTCTTCACCGCACATGTCGAGCTGGTAGAGCGCCTGGAGCGCCAGCTCGCGCGCTTCCCGTCTGACGCCCATCAGAACTTCTGCACGACGCGCAGCAGATGGACCATCTCGAGTGCGGTCACCGCCGCCTCGTAGCCCTTGTTGCCGCGCTCGCCGCCGGCGCGCGCGAGGGCCTGCTCGATCGTGTCGGTGGTGAGAACACCGAACGCGACCGGAAGGTCGTGCCGGCGTGCGACCTCCGCAACGCCGCGCGCCGCTTCGCCGGCCACGTACTCGAAGTGCGGCGTCTCGCCCCGTACCACCGCGCCCAGGCACACGAGCGCATCGTAGCGCCCCGTCTCCGCCATGCGCTCGGCGCAGAGCGGCAGCTCGAAGGCGCCCGGCACCAGGGCTACGTCGATCGCGTCGTCGGCCACGCCGTGGTGGCCGAGCGCCTCCAGCGCCCCCGCGAGCAGGCGATCGGTCACGGCCTGGTTGAAGCGCGCGAGCGCAACGCCGATGCGGAGCCCGTCGCCACTCGGTTTGGCCTGCAGAGTGCGGGGCACGGTCAGGTTGCCGGAAAGGAGTTCAGGCGCTCCGCGTGAGCCCGGACAACAGGTGGCCGAGCTTCGCCTGTTTCGTCCGGAGGTAGTCGATGTTGCCGGAATGGGGCACCACCTCGAGCGGCGCGCGCGCAACCACGTCGACCCCATAGGTCTCGAGCCCGACGATCTTCTGCGGGTTGTTGGTCAGCAGTCGCACGCGGCGGACGCCGAGGTCGCGCAAGATCTGCGCGCCGATGCCGTAGTCCCGGAGGTCTTCCTTGAAGCCGAGCTCCAGATTCGCCTCCACCGTGTCGCGCCCCTGGTCCTGGAGCGCATACGCGCGGATCTTGTTGGCGAGGCCGATGCCGCGCCCCTCCTGGTGGAGGTAGACGACGACGCCCCGGCCGGCGAGCGTGATCTGCTCGAGCGCCTGCCCGAGCTGATCGCCGCAGTCGCAACGCTCGGAGCCGAACACGTCCCCGGTCAGGCACTCGGAGTGCAACCGGACGAGGACGTCCCCCTCGCCCTGCACGTCGCCGAGCACGAGGGCCATGTGCTGATGCCGGTCGATCGTGTTGTCGTACACGATGGCCCGGAACGTCGGCCCGGCGTGCGTCGGGAGCAGCGCCTCCGCGACCCGGCGCACGAGACTGTCGGAGCGGAGCCGCATCTGGATCACGTCGGTCACCGTGACGCGCGGCAGGACGTGGTCCGCGGCAAGGGCGTCGAGCTCGGCCGGTGTGGCGAGGTTCCCGTCGCGACCGAGGACCGCACAGAGACCCGCCGAGGCACCGAGTCCAGCAAGACGGGACAGGTCGCTCGCCGCCTCCGGCAGCGCCGCCCGCACCAGAACGCCGCCTGGCGCCCCTTCGATCGTGGTCACATGACCCGGCATCACGAGGTCGGCCGGCGTCGCGTCGTCTGCCACCGCCGCGCGCACGGTCGTGGCCCGGTCGGCAGCGCTGATGCCGGTGGAGACGCCGTGGCGTGCCTCGATCGATGCTCCGTAGGCGGGCAACGGCCGGGTCGGGTCGGTGGGCATCAACGGGATGCCGAGCTGCCGCATGCGCTCGCGCGTGAGCACGAGGCAGACGAGGCCGCGGGCATGCGTCACCATGAAGTTGACGGTCTCGGGCGTGACGCGCACCGCGCTGCACGCGACCACCGCCTCGGGTGGCTCGCTCGCGCTGTCGACGACCAGCACGAGCCCGCCGGCACGCAGCTGTTCGAGACACTCCGGCGTGCGATTCGACGCGCTCACGCGCGCACAGTACCGCGCGGCCTCCCCCGAGGCAAAGGGCTCTTTCCGCTCGCGGATCAGGGGCGTGGCCGCACGCGACCCTCGAGGACCAGATCCCGTCCCGCGCGCCCCACCGCCAACCCGTCGATGCGGAGCGCGTCCGCGACGCGCCGGAGGCCGAGCGGGGCGACGGCGGGTACGCCGTCGCCCGCCAGCAGGAGCGGAGCCACGAAGAGAACGAGCCGGTCGACCACACCGGCAGCGAGCGCCTGCGCCGCGACGGTGGCTCCCCCTTCGACGAGCACCGTGGTGAGCCCGCGCCGCCCGAGCGTCCGCATGATCGCCGCGAACGGAATGCGCCCGCCGCGGGCCGGCTCGAGGATGACCTCGACGCCCCCGCGGCGGAGCGCCCGGACCCGCGCCGGCTTCGCCCCGGCCGGCGCCACGACCCAGGTCGGCGGCCCGCCGGGCGCGAAGAGGCGCGCGCCGCGGGGCAGGTCGAGGCGGCGGCCCGCGACCACGACGCGCACGGGGTCGCGGCCCCCGCGGAGGCGGCAGGTGAGCCGCGGGTCGTCCGCCCGCACGGTACCCGCCCCGACCAGCACGGCGTCGGAAATGTCCCGCAGCGCGTGCACGAGTCGCCGGGCTGCCGGTCCGGTGATCCATTCGGGACCGGATGGCCGGCGCCTCCCGCGGGCCGGCGCGATTCGGCCGTCGAGCGTCGTGGCGAGCTTCAGCGTGACCAGCGGCCGGCCGCGCAACACCCGCGAGCGGTAGCCCGCGGTCAGGAGATCCGCCTCCGCCGCGCCCACCCCCACGACGACAGGGATGCCGGCGCGCCTCAGGCGGGCGAGCCCACGTCCGTGAACGCGGGGGTCGGGGTCCGCGCTCGCCACCACGGCCCGCCTGAGCCCGAGCGGCAGCAGCGCGTCCACGCACGGCGGCGTGCGCCCGTGGTGCACGCACGGCTCGAGCGTCACGTAGAGCGTCGCGCCAGACGCACGCTTTCCCGCGGCGCGGAGCGCCTCGATCTCGGCGTGCGGCGCGCCGGCGCGCGTGTGAAAGCCTTCGCCGACCACCCGTCCGCCGCGCACGAAGACGGCGCCGACGGGCGGATTGGGAAAGGTCCGCCCGAGGCCACGCGCGGCGAGCGCGACCGCGCGAGCCATGAAGCGGCTGTCGGCCGGAGTGGGGCGGCCGGCCGCGCCCCGGACCGTCACGCGCTGCGGCGCCGGGCGTTGCGCGTCGCACGCCGGCGGCGCGGCGCCTGTCGCCGCTCCGCGATCAGGTCCTCGAGCTCGCGCATGAACTCGTGAACGTCGCGGAAAGAGCGGTAGACGGAGGCGAAGCGGACGTAGGCCACGGCGTCGAGCGCGTGGAGCTCCCGCATCACGGCCTCGCCGATCTCGCGACTTTTGAGCTCCCGTTCGCCGCGCTCCTGCAGCGCTCGCTCGATCTTGTCCACCAGGGCCTCGATGGCGTCGACCGAGATCGGACGCTTCTCGCAGGCACGCTTCAAGCCGTTCACGATCTTCTGGCGGTCGAAGGGCTCCCGCCGGCCATCCTTCTTGACGACCATCGGCAGCACCTCGTCGACCCGCTCGTAGGTGGTGAAGCGGCGGGTGCAGCCGCCACAGTGACGACGCCGCCGGATGACGTCGCCTTCCTTGGCGAGGCGGGAGTCCACGACCCGGTTCTCCAGGCCGTGGCAGAAGGGACAGCGCATCGCGGCCGGTCAGGCGGTGCGGGACGGGTAGATCGGGAAGCGGGCGCAGAGCTCGCGCACCTCGGCGCCGAGCGCGAGGAGCGCACGCTCGTCGCCCACGTGCTCCAGGCCCCGCCGGATCAGCTCCGCGATCAGGTCCATCTCCGCCTCGCGCATGCCGCGGGTCGTGACCGCGGGCGTCCCGATGCGGATGCCGCTCGTCACGAACGGCGGGCGCGGGTCGAACGGCACCGCGTTCTTGTTCACCGTGATACGGGCCTTGTCGAGGCTCTCCTGGGCGACCTTGCCGGAGAGCTCGGTGCCACGGAGATCGACCAGCAGCAGGTGGTTGTCCGTGCCGCCCGTGGCCAGGCGGAAGCCGCGGCGCACGAGCCCGTCGCCGAGCGCTCGCGCGTTGGCCACCACCTGCCGCTGGTAGGCACGGAACTCGGGCGACGCCGCCTCTTTCAGCGCCACCGCCTTGGCGGCGATGACGTGCATCAGCGGGCCGCCCTGGTTGCCCGGGAACACCGAGGCGTTGATCGTCTTCGCATGGGCGTCGCGGAAGAGGATCATGCCGCCGCGCGGCCCGCGCAGCGTCTTGTGCGTGGTCGTGGTGACGAATTCGCAGTGGGGCACGGGCGACGGATGGATGGCGGCCGCGACCAGGCCCGCGAAGTGCGCCATGTCGGCCATGACCGTGGCCCCCACCTCGTCGGCCGCCGCCCGGAAGGGAGCGAAGTCGATCGCCCGCGGGTACGCCGAATGGCCCACGACGATCATCTTGGGTCGCTCGCGTCGGGCCAGCTCCCGCACCTGATCGAGGTCGATGCGCCCGTCGGACTCGCGCACGCCGTAGGGCACGACGCGGAAGAAACGGCCCGAGAAGTTGACCGGGCTGCCGTGCGTCAGGTGGCCCCCGTGGGCGAGGTTCATGGCGAGGATCGTGTCGCCCGGCTCGAGCTGGGCGAAGTACACGCACATGTTCGCCTGGGCGCCCGAGTGGGGCTGGACGTTCGCGCCCTCGGCGCCGAAGAGCGCGCGGGCGCGGTCGATCGCGAGCTGCTCGACCTGGTCGACGAACTCGCAGCCGCCGTAGTAGCGCTTGCCGGGCAGCCCTTCGGCGTACTTGTTGGTGAGCACCGAGCCCTGCGCCTCGAGCACCGCCTCGCTGACGACGTTCTCCGAGGCGATCAGCTCGAGATTGTCCCGCTGCCGCTCGGTCTCGCGACGGACGGCCGCGAAGATCTCCGGATCGGTCCGTTCGAGTGCGCCGGTCATCAACCCTTACTTGTGGCTCTCGATGTAGTTCACGACGTCCCGCACGGTGCGGATCTTCTCCGCCTCCTCGTCCGAGATCTCCATGTCGTACTCTTCCTCGAGCGCCATCACCAGCTCGACGATGTCGAGCGAATCGGCGCCCAGGTCCTCGATGAAAGACGCCTCCGGCGTGACTTCCTCTTCGCTCACGCCGAGCTGTTCGCAGATTATCTCCTTCACTTTTTGCTCCACGCTCGCTGCCATCGTACCCCTCCTGACGTGCCTCTCTCGACCCGGCCCGCCTCACATGTAGAGGCCACCGTTCACGTCGAGGACGTGTCCGGTGATGTACCCCGCACCCGGCGAGGCGAGAAAGGCCACCGCCGCGGCAATCTCGTCGGCCGCGGCCATCCGTCCCGCGGGAATGACGCTCGTGTAAAAGTTCTTCTGCTCGTCGCTCAGCGTGCCGACCATGTCGGTCTCGACGAACCCGGGCGCGACGGCGTTGACGGTGATGCCGCGCGCGGCGACCTCGCGGGCGAGCGACTTCGTGAGACCGATCACCCCGGCCTTTGCGGCCGCGTAGGCAACTTGCCCCGCGTTCCCCATCTCGGCGACAACCGAGGTGAGATTGACGATGCGCCCGTAGCGCGCGCGGACCATCGGCCGGAGCGCCGCCCGCGTGCAGTGAAAGGCGCCGGTCAGGTTGACCCGCAGGGCGCGCTCCCAGTCTTCCGTCTTGAGACGCAGGAGCAGGGCGTCGATCGCCAATCCCGCATTGTTCACCAGAATATCAATTCTACCTCGTCGGTCAACGACGTTTTGCATCGCACGCTGCACGGCTTCCGCGTCGCCCACGTCGAAACGGACCGCGGCCGCGGTCCCACCGCGCGCGCCGATCAACCGAACCGTCTCCTCAGCGGCCGCGTCGTTGGCGAGATAGTTGACCACGATCTCCGCTCCCGCGGCGGCGAGCGCGAGCGCCGTCGCCCGGCCGATGCCGCGCGACGCGCCGGTCACGACTGCGATCTGGCTGTCGAGGACGCCGCTCATGCCGTCCTCACGCGAGCAGCTCCCGGGCCCGCGCGATGCCGTCGAGGTCTCCGACGGGGACGCCCACGAGAGCGGGCTCGATCCGCTTCATGAGTCCCGAGAGCACGCGCCCCGGGCCGACCTCCAGCGCGATCTTCGCCCCGAAACGAGCGAGCGCGCGGACCGTTTCCTCCCAGCGTACCGGCGCGGTCAGCTGACGCACGAGCAGCGAGGGCAGCTCGGCCGCGCTCGTCACCACGCGCGCCGCGACGCTCGTCACGACGGGGACCGCCGGCGTCCGAAACGACACACCAGCGAGAAACCGCCCGAGCCCGGCGGCGGCGGGCGCCATCAGGGCGCAGTGGAACGGGGCGCTCACCGCCAGGCGCTGGACCCGCGCCCGCTTCGCGCTCGCCAAGTCGGCGAGACGCGCCACCGCGCGCGCGTGACCCGCCACCACGATCTGCCCCCCGCCGTTCAGGTTCGCGGGGGCGAGCACGTCGGGGCCGGACGCCTCGGCACAGAGAGCAGCCACGGCATCCGCCTCGAGCCCCAGCACCGCCGCCATCGCCCCCTCGCCCGGAGGGACGGCCTCCTGCATCAGACGGCCGCGCTCGCGCACGCCGCAAACGGCCTCGCCGAACTCGAGCGCACCCGCCGCGACCAGCGCCGACCACTCCCCCAGGCTGTGCCCGCAGACCGCTGCTGGCGAGAGCGCGGTGGTCTCGAGGAGGACTCGGTAGACGCATACGCTGACCGTGAGGATCGCGGGCTGAGCGTGCTCCGTGAGCTGGAGCGCCGCCTCGGGGCCGTCGAAGCACAGGCGCGAGAGCGGCATTTTGAGCCGCGCGTCGGCCTCCTCGAACGTCCTGCGCGCGACCGGAAACGCCGCGGCGAGATCGTGCCCCATGCCGACCCGCTGCGATCCCTGCCCCGGAAAGAGGCAGACGGCGGACCCCGCCATCAGACCGCCCCCGGGGGTGCCACGCTCACCCTGGCCCTAGCCTTCCTCGACCTCGACCACCTTGCGACCACGGTACGTGCCGCAATGCGGGCAGGCGCGGTGTCGCTGCGTGTGCTCGCCACACTGGGGACACGCGATCACGTGGGGGGCCTCGAGCGCGTCGTGCGCGCGCCGCTTGTCTCGCTTGGTCACCGACGTACGGCGCTTGGGGACGGCCATCGGAGTCTCCTTCTCGTGCAGGAGCCTACTTGGCTCGCGGATGGAGGGCGGGCTCGGCCACCTGGCCGCACCCGCACGGGCCCTCGTTCAGGTTGGCGCCGCAGCGCACGCAAAGACCCCGGCAGCTCTCCGCGCACAGGGGGCGAGTCGGCAGCGCGAGAATCGTCTCTTCGTAGACGAGCGGCGTCAGGTCGACTTCTTCGCCGGTGTAGGTGCTGAGCTCGAGCTCCTCGACGGACAGCTTCCCGCTGGCGACACCTGCCGCGGCTCGCGGCGTGAGGACGAAGGAGAATCGGCGGTCGAGCGAGAAATCGTATTCTTCGAGACAGCGCGCGCAGGTTCCCACGACCTCGCTACGCACGGAGCCCTGGAAGAAGAGGTCGAGACCGGCTCGGTAGTACTCGACCTCCACCGCCATGCCCCGTCCGACCTGGAAGTCCCGAACGCCGCGACCGAGGTGCTGGTTCAGCTCCTCGACCTCCTCGACGTACGAGCGATGCTGTGGTGTGGCCTTGATGTCGTTGATGGCGATCTTCATGGCTGGGCGACCGAGGTCACGGTCGAAGTCACTATAGCCCGGCGGGATCCGCCGACAAAGGGCAGCGACGGCGCTCATCCGTCCTCGCCGGCCGACTCGTCGGGGGCCGCGATCCCGAGCGCCCGCTCCACGCGACGCAGGCGGCGGAAGAGCCCGGGCAGGCGGGACACGCACGCCGACGTGCGCCGCCACTCGCGCGCCTCGACGGCGGGATAGCCCGCGTACGTCCCACCGGCGGGCACGTCCCGGTGCACGCCGGACTGGGCGCCAATTCGCGCACCATCGCCGACGCACAGGTGGCCGGCCGAGCCGACTTGCCCGCCGAGCATCACCCGCGCCCCGAGCGTCGTGCTCCCGGCCAGACCCACCTGCCCCGCGATCAAGCAGTGCGGCCCGATGCGGCAGCCGTGTCCCACCATCACGAGGTTGTCGATCTTCGTGCCGCGGCCCACCACGGTGGCGCCGAGCGTCGCGCGGTCGACCGTGGTGTTGGCGCCGATCTCGACGTCGTGCTCGACGATCACGGTGCCCACCTGGGGGATCTTGCGGTTGCCCTCGGCGAGCGGCAGGAAGCCAAAGCCGTCGCTGCCGATCACCACACCCGCGTGCAGCGTGACGCGGTCGCCGATCCGCACCCCTTCCCGGACGACCGCGCGCGCATACGCCGTGAAGGCATCGCCGATACGGACGTCAGGGTAGATGACGACGTGCGCATCGAGCACCGCGCCGCGTCCGATCTCCACCCGTTCGCCGATCACGACGTACGGACCGATGGCGGCCTCGGGACCGATCGCCGCCGATGCCGCGACGACGGCCGTCGGATGCACACCGGGCGCCGGGCACGACGGCGGATGGAAGAGCTCGACCGCGGCGACGAACGCGGCATACGGCTCCGCGCTGCGCAGCGAGGGCAGCGGCACGTCGGGGGCGTCGGGCGGGAGCAGCACCGCGGCCGCGCGCGACGCGGCGAGCTCCCGTGTGCGACGACGGTCGGCCACGAACGTGAGCGTGCCCGGCGGCGCGTCCTCGATCGCGGCCACGTCCGCGATCTCGACGTCGCCGTCACCTCGCAGCTCGCAGCCGAGCACTCGCGCAATCTCCGAGAGCTTCATGCGGGTCCTTTAGCCGACGCTCGTGGCATCGTCCAACTCTCGCCCGCGCGCGCCCGGCATGGTAGGACCGAGCCATGCCGGAGCCCGACTTCGAGAAGCGGGGCGGCCTCGTGCCGGCGATCGCGCAGGACGCGGTGAGCGGCGAGATCCTGATGGTCGCCTACATGAACCGCGAGGCGTGGCAACGGACGCTCGCCACCCGCAAGGCCACCTACTGGAGCACGTCGCGCAACGCCCTCTGGGTGAAGGGCGAGACCTCGGGCCACCTCCAGCACGTCCGCGAGGTGCTCGTCGACTGCGACGCCGACGCCGTCCTGCTGAAGATCGAGCAGGTCGGAGACGTCGCGTGCCACCTGGGCTACCGGAGCTGCTTCTTCCGCCGCGTCGAGGCTGAGGGCTGGCGCGTGATCGACGCGCCCCGAGAAGCACCGCGCGACTGATGAACGTCCTCCGCCTCGGCATCCCGAAGGGCAGCCTCGAGGCCGCCACGATCGAGCTCTTTCGACGCTCGGGCTGGAAGATCAACGCCGATGCGCGCAGCTACTTCCCCACCGTCGACGACCCGAGCCTGCGCTGCCTCCTGGTGCGGGCGCAGGAGATGGCTCGCTACGTCGAGAGCGGGACGCTCGACGCCGGCATCACCGGCCGCGACTGGGTCCTCGAGCACGACTCGGACGTGGTCGTCGCCCAGGAGCTGGTTTACTCCAAGACGAGCCTCCGCCCGACGCGCTGGGTGCTGGTCGTCGGTCCCGACTCGCGGGCGCAGCGGCCCGAGGACCTCCGCGGCGGCCGCATCGCCACCGAGCTGGTCGGCTACACGCGCCGCTGGTTCGCCGAGCGCAACATCGACGTGCACATCGAGTTCTCGTGGGGGGCCACCGAGGCAAAGGTCGCGGAGGGCCTGGTCGACGCGATCGTCGAGGTGACCGAGACCGGCTCGACGATCCGTGCGCACGGGCTCCGCATCGTGTGCGAGCTGTTCGAGTCGGTGCCCCAGCTGATCGCCAACCGCGCCGCCTGGGATGTCGGGTGGAAGCGGGAGAAGATCGAGCAGATCGGCCTCCTCCTGGCTGGCGCGCTGCGCGCCGAAGCGCAGGTCGGCCTCAAGATGAACGTGCCGGCAGCCAGGCTCCAGGAGGTGATCGCGCTCCTGCCCGCGATCACGGCGCCCACGGTTTCGAACCTCAACGCGACCGACTGGTTCGCGGTCGAGAGTGTCATCGCCGAGGCCACCGTGCGGGACCTCATCCCACGACTCCTGCGCGCGGGCGCGGTCGGGATCATCGAGTATCCGCTCAACAAGATCGTCGGGTAAACTGCCCGCGCTCCCTTGCGTCGTCGAGTAATGCCGTGGGCCACCCCGATTGACCGCTGGCGTGGCTGCACGGTGCGGGCAGGACGATCTTGACGACTTGCGGGTCCGCTCCACAACGCGGGGTTCCGAGCGGCTCTCTACCGACGTCGATCTCGCGGCACCGCCGGTGAATTCCGGGTCAATCGCTTCGGCAGTGGGGAACGGGCACACCCGGCGCTCTCTTTGGACTTGGCGCCGCTCCGTACCACGTCTTCGCCGGCGAGGAGACCGCCACCGTCGCGATCCAGGCCATGATGCGCGCGTTGCCGTCCTCGGCCCGGGTCTTCGGGCGGCTCGAGGCGGATACCCGGAGGACGAGCTGCCCTCGCTCGACCGCCGCGACGACGATCTGCACTGGGTCCATCGCTCGGGGCGACCCGCCGGCCCGGACAGCGGGCTCGTGGACGCGATCAGGCGGTTGAAGCTGCCGACGGAACCCGGGGTCGCCTACGTGGCCGGTGAGGCCGCGACCTAAGTCGCCCTTCGCCACCACTTCGTCGCGGAGCGCGGCTGGCCGCGGCAGGCGGTACGCGTGAAGCCCTTCTGGGCTCCGGGTCGCAAGGGTCTCGAGTAGGGTGCGCGGGTCCGGAGGCTACGCGGCGCTCTCGTCGAGCTCGTAGCCGAGCGACCCGAGGAAGGCGGCCTTCTCCTTGCCGGGCATGATGTAGATGCCCTCCCAGCCGCACACCTCCTCGCACAGCTTGCAGCCGACGCAGGTCTTCTCGTCGACCTCGACCTTGCCGAGGTACTGGGCCTGGTTCTCGGGCGACGGATAGATGCAGTCGAACGGGCAGACGTCGATGCAAACGCCGCAGCCGTTGCAGTTGTCCGGGTGCACGATCGCGATCGGCCGTTCCTGGCGCTTCAGCACCTTGGTGACGTTGCCGTAGGTGTCGAGGATCGCCTCGTCCGGGCAGATGACGCCGCAGGCGCCACAGTCGATGCACAGGGCAGGCTCGATGAAGAACGCCTTCTTCGGGTCACCGCTGATCGCATGCGTCGGGCAACGCTTCTCGCAGGCGGTGCAACCCGTGCAATTCTCGGCGACGATGATGAAGGGCATCGTGAATTCGGATACCAGAGTCGCAGTGCACGGACAAGCACGAGCTCGGCCGGGCGTCGTCGCGGACGGCCGGCCTCGTGGCTTGCCTCCGCGCGCGAGCGCCCGGTAAGACTGATGACACGACGATGGGCGCAACGGTCGTGGCGTTTTGGGTGGCGGTCGCGACGGTCGTCTACGTCTACGCCGGCTACCCCTGCCTCATCCTCGCGCTCGGTCGCCTCCGGCGCTGGCCGGTGCGGAAGCGGTCGCACCTCCCGCACGTCTCCTTCATCATCTCGGCGTACAACGAGGAAGCCGCGATTGGCGCCAAGCTCGAGAATACGCTGGCCCTCGACTACCCCGCCGACCGGCTCGAGGTGATCGTCGTCTCGGACGGCTCCACGGACCGGACGGAGGAGATCGTCCGGTCGTTCGGCAAGCGCGTGAAGCTCCTCTCCCTGACGGGCCGCAACGGAAAGACGATGGCTCAGAACCGCGCCGTCGAGCAGGCAACCGGCGAAGTCCTGGTCTTCTCCGACGCCACCACCGTCTACCAGCCCGCCGCAGTGCGTGTCTTGATGGAGAACTATGCCGACCCGAAGGTGGGAGCAGTGGGCGCGCGCGCCTTCATGGGCACCGAGCGGCAGGCGAGCATCGTCAAGGGCCGGTCGATCTACGTGGACTACGAGCACTTCCTCCGCCGTTACGAGAGCATGTTCCATTCGACGCTCGGTTTGGGGGGATGCGCCTACTCTCTGCGTCGGAGCCTCTACACCCCGCTGCCGGCCGACGTCATCAGCGATTTCGTGGAGGCGGTGAAGGTCCTCGAGAAGGGATACCGTGTCGTGCTCGAGGAGGAAGCGATCGTCTACGAGCCGAGCGAGTCGTACTCGATCGCCGAGGAGCTCCAGCGCCGCACACGCATCATCGTCCGCGGGCTACGGGGCTGGTACTACATGCGTGAGTTCTTTCACCCGCTCCGCCACCCGTGGTTCTGCTTCCAGATGCTCTCCCACCGCCTGCTTCGCTGGGCGGCGCCGCTTTTCTTGATCGCCGCCTTCGCCATCAACGCGGCACTCCTCGCCCACCCCGTGTTCCGGCTCCTCTTCGTGGCACAGGCGGCGCTCTACCTCCTGGCCGCGCTTGCGTACCTCCTCGAGAAACGGAACGTGCGCCTCCCGGGACTCTTCATCCCGCTCTACTTCTTCGTGGTGAACCTGGCGCCGCTCCTCGCGGTGCGCGCGCTGCTACAGGGCGAGAAGAAGGTGACGTGGGAGACGGGACGTACGTGAGAGTCAAGATCAATGGTCGGAATCGATCCAGGTGAGGTGCCAGTTCGATTCGTCACCCAGCAGGCGATCATCGACGCGACTCGAAAGCGGCTTGTAGATGAACCGAAAAACGAACGGCGTACGCAGGAATCCAGCGCGCAGAAATCCATAGCGTCGTGCCAGCCGCGCCGATATCATCGCGACGATTCCTTCGAGGCGAAGCTCCTCACACTTGATTCGCAGCATGCGGTGCATGCACTCGAGCACCGCCGGGGCAACGCCGCCACCACCCGTGGTCAAGAACATGACGTCGAGCACGGCGAGCACTGGAATGCCGCGGAGGACCTCGGGTCGCGCGACGGCGACCGCGGCCGGCACACCCTCCTGCCTGACGACGGTGATCACACACCGTGCTTCCGGGGCGCCGAGCCGCCACTTCATGAACTGCGCATCCTTGCACAGCGCCAGGGTCTGCTGACTGGTCCAGGCCGCTATGAACTGCCGATACTCGTCGCTCTCGAGCCAGGCCTGCCGCTCCGAAGAGGCCGTCACGGCGGCACTTCGCTTCGCGCGCAGCAGCACGGCTTCGCATAGCGCGCCGTACGACCGCAGTCCGGGACCCAGCAAGCGGGCGAGCCGGCGTCGCCAACCCTCCGCGAACACATGCTCGACGTTCAGCAGCCTGACGTACATGGGTAGCTTGAACGCCACGCGCCACCCCACCCGGACGTGACCCGGGATGACGGGCGCCCGGATGGGATACCCGGTCACGAAGTCGACGCCATGCGCAGCAAGCGAATCCGTGGCAAAGCGGCCCAGCTTCGTGAATATGCCTTGCCCGCGCCGCCCCGGATGCGTCATGACGTCGCAGACGAGGCCGCCGACGAGCCGCCGGTCCTGATGGAGGTAGCGATACGGCAAGGCCGCGTAGTATCCGACCAGCTCCTGCTGGTCCTCGGCAACGTACTCGCACACTCCGTCGGCGGGGAAGCGCTCGTACTTCCACTGATAGTGCCCGGCGGTCGCGCTGATGCGATCAGCCGCTTCCGGGAAACAGAGCGCAAAGAGACGCCGCTGTTCTTCTATGCGAGCGCGTTCGAACGGACCGAGCGCCAGGGTCACGAATACAGGCCGCCGTTGATGTGCAGCGATTGACCCGTGACGAAGCCGGCTTCGTCGCCCAGCAGATAGGCCACGGCGGCCGCCGCCTCCCGCCCGCTGCCAAGCCTCCTGAGAGGGGTCCGGGTGCAGATCTCGTCGCGCATCGCTTGCGGCACATCCGAAATGACGCCCCGGTCGAAGTAGCCGAGGGCCAGGGCATTCACCGTGATGCCCCTCGACGCGAGCTCCTGCGCGAGAGCCTTCGACCAGCCGACGATGGCGGCCTTCGCGGCGCAATAGAGTCCGGCACCCACGGTCCCGGTGAAGGCAACCACGCTCGCGGCGGTGATGATCCTTCCGCCGCATTGCTCCCGCATGGCCGGGATGAACGCCCGGCAGGTCAGGAAGGTCGAGAGAAAATTCGCATCGAGGACATGACGGAAGTCGTCGACGCCCGCCTTCCAGCTCATGGCGTTCCGTGACGCGCCAGCCAGGCACACGATGCCCCAGGGCGTGCCGAAATGGGATTCGACGTGCTCGCGCAGACTCTGTACGTCACCCTCTTGCGTCAAATCGACCCGGAAGGAGTGCACGTTGGGGTCGAGGTCGAAGCGCTCGAGCAGCGCAGCCAGCGGCGCTGGATTCGTCCGGTAGCAACAGATGAGGCGCCTGAAGCCCTGGTCGAGCAGGAAGCCGATCACCTCGAGCCCGATGCCACCGCTGGCGCCCGTCACGAGGACGGGGCGATTGACGACCGCGCCGTTTGCGGTGCCGTGCGGTGCCGTCTCCATGCCCCTCACACCCACCGCATCACGAGCGAGCCCCAGGCCCAGCCCGAACCGACCGCGGCGAAGACGATCACGTCACCCGGCTTCAGGCGACCCTGCCGGTTCGCCTCGTCCAGCATGACCGGCACGCTGGCCGCGGACATGTTGGCGTACTTCTGCATGCTGATGTGGAACTTCTCGAACGGGACGTCGATCAGCTCCGCCGTGGCCTTGAGGATGCCGATGCTCGGCTGGTGCGGGATCACATGATCGACGTCCGCCGCACCGAGCCCCGCTTTCTTCAGAGACCGCTTGACGGTGAGCGGAATGCGGCTCGTCGCCATCCGGTAGACGGCCTTGCCGTCCATCTGCCAGTAGTGCAGCTGCTGCGCGAGCGTGTCGAGCGAGGCGGGGAGCTCCGAGCCGCCGGCGAGCACGGTCCAGCCGTTCTCCCCGGACCCGTCGGCGCCCAGGTCGCAGGACAGGATCCCCTGTCCAACCGGGCAGGAGGTGAGGACCGCGGCCCCGGCCCCGTCGCCGAAGAAGACGCAATCGCGCCGGGTCCAATCGGTGATTTTCGAAAAGCAGTCCGCGCCGATGAGCAGGACGTTCCGATACACACCTGCGATGATGAACTGCAGGCCGACCGACATGGAATAGACGAAGCCCGAGCAGACGGCCGCGAGGTCGAAGGCCGGGCAGTCCGTCGCTCCCAGGTGATGCTGCACGTAGCAGGCGGTGGACGGCGCGATGCGCCGCGGCGTGGTCGTCGCGACGATGATCAGGTCGATGTCGCGCGGCGACAGGTTCGCGTCGCGCACGGCGCGTCGAGCCGACTCCAGCGCCAGATCGGCGGTCGACTGGTCATCCCGGGCGATGTGACGTTCACCGATACCGAGCTTCCGCTGCGTCCACTCCGCGCTCGTTCCCCGCACCGTCCTCTCGATCTCTTCGTTGGTCAGGACACGCTCGGGAACGTAGGAGCCGGTGCCGATGATGCGGGCAGACTGCTTGGGGTTACAGTCCATCGTTCAGGCCTGGAGGGTGTTCGTCGCTTCGGAGCGGGGGCGCCGGCCCTCGACCAGCAGCGGTGCGGCCCGACCCCCGGCAGCGCGCCGACTCGACATGGCTATTCGGCGGGCAGCATGGCGCATGCCAAGGCGAGGCGCGCAGGGGCCCGGCGCGCCGAGCGACGGGCATGCGATTGATTGCAGGAATGCAAAGACGCCGTCCGAAGGTGCAAGGCTGCAAGTCGGCCCCGGTCCCCACCCACCACGACGTCCAGGCCCGTCGGCGGCCGCCGGGCCGCCCCGCCGCCGCTCGGTCGGGTGCCGTTCGAGCCCCCGTCGCGACACTGCTCACACCCTCGGCGACGCTTCGACCCGCGAGCCGTCAGTCGATCACCGAGTCTGCCGTGACGTGACCCGAGCGCTCGCGAAGGAAGGACTCTCTGGCGGTCAGCCGAAGCGACGGCTTCGGCGATCGGCGGGGCGTCCTCGAATGGAAGCCCGCGAGCCGTACTTCAACCGGGACTCTGAAACCCGCCTACTGCTGCATCTCCTTCAGGATCTCGTCCTCGCGGCCCTGCTCGATCAGCCGATCGTTGCGCAACGCCTGACGAAAACCGACCCACGTGAAGAAGAGCACCAGCAGCAGCATCCCGGCGATCGGGATGTTGTCCGGTTGCAAGAGGATGTGCAGAAACTGCCGGACGGCTGCCATGCGCGTCCCGTACAGCGGCGCTCCGGGAGTGTCAACCGCGGGCTTCCGCTTGCTCCGTGGGGGTCTTCGCGATAAGAGCCTCGCGATTCAGCGTCAACGGGCCGCGTGATTCACGGATGAACCATTCTCATTGGCCGGCCGGGACGGACACGCGCGACGAGCGCCGGAGCGGCGGCCGCGACGGGTAGGAGGGTCATGCTGAGCTGGTGGCTTCCCGAGAGCGTCTCGACCTACGGGCCGGACATCGATCGCCTCTTCTACGCCATCTACTACGTCACCAACGCCGTCTTCTTCGCCGTCCAGGGAACGCTCATCGCCTTCCTCTTCCTCTACCGGCACCGCGACGGGCGGCGCGCCACCTACACGCACGGCAACACCACCCTCGAGATCGTCTGGACGATCATCCCGGCGATCATCCTCGTCGTGCTCGCGTTCGTCAGCCGGGAGACCTGGGCCAACATCAAGGGCCGGGTGCCGCCGAGCGACGTGGTCCTGCAGGTGACCGCCAAGCAGTTCAACTGGGAGGTCGCCTACCCGGGGCCCGACGGCAAGCTCGGCACCGAAGACGACTTCACGCAGGACAACGACGTCCACGTCCCCGTCAACAAGACCATCCGCATCATTCTCAAGTCGAAGGACGTCATCCACAGCTTTTTCGTGCCGAGCCTGCGCTATAAGCAGGACGCGGTACCGGGCCACGAGATCCCGATCTGGTTCAAGGCGACGAAGCCGGGCAAGTACGAGGTGCCGTGCGCCGAGCTGTGCGGCTTCGGCCACTCCGGCATGCGCGGGTGGCTCTACGTCCACACGCCAGAGGAGTACGAGGCCTGGGCGCGGGAGCACCATGCGGGGAGGGCACCATGAGCGAAGCCGTCATCCCCCACGCCGAGCCGGGGGTGCACGCCGCGCACGAGGTCGGCTTCATCCGCCACTACGTCTTCTCGACCGACCACAAGATGATCGGCAAGCAGTTCCTCACCCTCGGCCTCTTCGGCCTGCTCATGGGTGGCGTCCTCGCGATGCTCGTGCGCTGGGAGCTGGCCTTCCCGGAGCAACCGGTGCCGGGCCTCGGGTGGGTGCCCGAGCCGCTCATGTTCGGCGGCGTGATCCCGCCCGACACCTACAACGCCTTCTTCACCATGCACGCCACCATCATGATCTTCTTCGCGGTCATGCCGATCATGGTGGGCTGCTTCGGCAACTTCCTGATCCCGCTCATGATCGGCGCGCGGGACATGGCCTTCCCGGTGCTCAACATGCTGTCCTTCTGGGTCGGCGCCGGGTCGGCCGTCATCATGTTCTCGAGCTTCTTCGTGCCGGGCGGCGCGGCCGCGGGCGGCTGGACGTCGTACGCGCCGCTCTCCGCGGTGCCGAGCTACACGGGCGTCACCTGGGGCCAGCATCTCTGGTGCATCAGCCTGATCGTCCTCGGCATCTCGTCGCTCATGGGCTCGATCAACTACATCACGACGATCATCAACATGCGCGCGCCGGGCATGAGCTGGTTCCGGCTGCCGCTGGTCATCTGGTCGCTCTTCATCACCGCCATCCTCCTGCTCCTGTCGCTGCCGGTGCTCACCTCGGCGCTCGGCATGCTGCTCTTCGACCGCATGGCCGGCACGCACTTCTTCCTGCCCGAGGGAGGCGGCGAGCCGCTGCTCTGGCAGCACCTGTTCTGGTTCTTCGGCCACCCCGAGGTCTACATCCTGATCCTGCCCTCGATGGGCGTCGCCTCCGACGTCCTCTCGGTCTTCGCCCGCAAGCCCATCTTCGGCTACCGCGCGATGGCCTTCTCGATGATCGCGATCGCCGGCCTCTCCTGGATCGTGTGGGGACACCACATGTTCCAGAGCGGCATGAGCCCGGCGCTCGGCACGAGCTTCATGATGTCGACCATGGTGATCGCGGTGCCCTCGGCCATCAAGACGTTCAACTGGCTCGGTACGCTCTGGCGCGGCAACATCCGCTTCACCACGCCGATGCTGTTCGCCATCGGCTTCGTGTCGATGTTCGTGATCGGCGGCCTGTCGGGTATCTACATGGCGTCGACGCCCGTCGACATCTTCATCCACGACACCTACTTCATCGTGGCCCACATCCACTACGTCGTGTTCGGCGGCAGCCTCCTCGGCGCCTTCGCGGCCATCTACTTCTGGTTCCCCAAGATGTTCGGCCGCATGATGAACGAGACGCTCGGCAAGCTCCACTTCGC
>Ga0070699_100001619_pt1 | contig 20514 bp, 14 predicted proteins | sample KBSK1503metaG_FD_65473 | JGI IMG/M metagenome (GOLD analysis project Ga0070699, IMG submission 65473) | Corn, switchgrass and miscanthus rhizosphere microbial communities from Kellogg Biological Station, Michigan, USA - KBS K1-50-3 metaG | ecosystem: Host-associated > Plants > Roots >...
GCCGTCCGCAACGCGCTGATGCAGAACCCGGCGCGCGACACGTTGACGTTCCGTCACAGCCCGTCCGAGCGCGCGCTGCCGATGCGGCAGCTTGGCTCGTTCCTGCCGGGCGAAGGGCTCGGCGGCGCCGGCGTGCACTGGAACGGCGTGACGTGGCGGTGGACCGGCATCGATCACGCGCTGCGCTCCCACTACGAGCAGCGCTACGGCAAGGCGTTCATCCCGGCCGACATGCCGGTGCAGGACTGGCCGATGACGTACGCCGAGCTCGAGCCGTACTACGACAGGTTCGAGCGGACGGCGGGCGTGAGCGGCAAGGCGGGCAATCTCCGCGGCATCAAGCAGCCGGGCGGCAACTTCTTCGAGCAGTCGCGCGATCGTGACTATCCGCTGCCGGCGCTCGAACCAAGCTACTCGCAGATGCTGTTCGGGGAGGCCGCGGCGCAGGCGGGCTACCACCCGTTTCCACGCCCGTGCGCGAACGCGTCGCGCGCGTACACCAATCCCGACGGCTCGCGGCTCGGCGCCTGCGTCTACTGCGGGCACTGCGAGCGCTTCGGCTGCGAGGCCAACGCAAAGGGAAGCCCGCACATCACGGTCATCCCGAAGGCGATGGCGCAGCCCACCTTCGAGCTGCGCACGCACTCGTGGGTGACGAAGGTGATGCTCGACTCGTCGAGGAAGAAGGCGACCGGCGTCGCCTACACCGACGTCTCGACCGGCCAGGAGTACGAGCAGCCGGCGGCCATCGTCGCGCTCTGCGCGTACGCGATCAACAACGTCCACCTGATGCTGCTCTCGGGCATCGGTGCGCCCTACGATTCAGCGACGCAGAAAGGAATCGTCGGCAGGAACTACTGCTACCAGCCGGGCGGCGGCGGCGTGACGCTGTTCTTCGAGGACAAGATCTTCAACCCGTTCATGGCGAGCGGCGCCTTCGGCATGGCGCTCGACGACTTTCACGCCAGCGATCAGTTCGATCGCGGGGCGATGCGCGCCATCGGCGGCGCGACCATCGCAGTCGGCCAGAGCAACGGACGGCCTATCGGATACCGTCCCGTGCCGCCGGGCACGCCGCGATGGGGCGCGGAGTGGAAGAAGGCCACCGCGAAGTGGTACCTCCGCGCGATGAACATCGGCGTGACGGCGAGCAACATGCCGAACCGCTACAACGCGTACGACCTCGACCCGACCTACAAGAACGTGTTCGGTCAGCCGCTGCTCCGGCTCACCTACAACTTCCTGGAGAACGACCGGAAGGTCGTTGGCTACGTGGGACAGAAGGCGGCGGAGATTGCGCGCAGCTTGAAGCCGACGAGCATGACCAATTCCGGCACGCTCGGCGACTACAACATCGTGCCGTATCAGTCGACGCACAACACCGGCGGCGCCATCATGGGGACCTCGCCGAAGGACAGCGCCGTGAACCGCTACCTGCAGTCGTGGGACGTGCCGAACGTCTTCGTCGTCGGCGCGAGCGCCTTCCCGCACAACTCGGCGTACAACCCCACCGGCCCCGTCGGCGCGCTGGCGTACTGGACGGCGGACGCCATCAAGACGAAGTTCCGCACGCATCCGGGGTTGATCACATAGATGCGCGCGCGGGCTGGTTGGTGGCTGGTGGTTGGCGGTGTGGCGGTCCTCGTCATGGCCGCAGCGCCGGTCGCTCGTGCGGCGGATCCCGAGAAGGGCAAGGCGGTGTTCGAGCAGTGCGCCGCCTGCCACTCGCTCGACGGCACGGGCGATTACGACGGTCCGACGCTGAAGGGCATCATCGGACGCAAAGCCGGATCGCTCGAGGACTACCGCTACTCCGCGGCGATGAAGCGGAGCGACGTCACGTGGGACGCGGCGACGCTCGACAAGTACGTGGCCGATCCGCAGGCGTTCATTCCCGGCAATCGCATGGCGTTTGCCGGCATCGGCGACAAGGCCCAGCGCGACGACCTGATCGCGTACCTGGCGATCGCGACCAAAGACGCGAAGGCGAACTAACTATTTGAAGAAGTAGCCGAGCGCGGCGCTGGCGACCATCAGCAGCATGCCGACCTGGATCCCGATCAACCAGGTGGCAGGTTCTTCTCCGTGGGCTTCGTGGGCGCCGATTAGGCCTTCGTGGTCGCCGGGAACGCCGCCGCCTCGAGCACGCGGCGGGCCTGCCAGAGATGCCGGCGTTCGTGCGCCGTCATCGCCATGAATCCCGTGCCGAGCGGCACCTGGATCCACGACGCGGCGGGAGACCGGACGCGCGCCCGCGCGAGGTCGAGCCCGTTGGCCTGCCGGAGCCGATCGACGTACTGCACCTGATACGCGCGGAACGCCGCCATGATCTCGCGCCGCATGCGCGATGGTGGAGGGTGGAACGCCGCGGGCGCCTTGACGCGCATCTTCGGCGGCGGCTCGAGCATCCGCACGAACAGCCGCGCGAACCACCAGTACTTGAACGGCCCCTCGCCGTACAGGCCCTGGCGGATCGCGTTGGCGATTCCCTCGTCGAGGCGCGGCAGATAGAGACGCGCGGTGACGTTGAGGTGATCGATGCACTGCGCGATGGACCACGACGCCGGCGAAGGCTGCCAGTGGAACTGCTCGTCGGTCAGCGGGGTGACGAGCGCGTCGGCTTCATCGGCGAGCCGTTCGAACTCCCGGCGGAACTCGTCGATCTGCGGCGTGAGCGCGAGATGCGCCGGTGTCGGCATCGTGGCTGACGGATTGTAACAGCCACGAAAATCCCAAATCCCAAATCCCAAACCCCAAATCCCAACCAAATCCCAAATCCCAAATCCGAAATCCCAAATCTGAAATCCCAAATCTGAAATCCCAAACCCCGAATCGCAGGGCCGAATTCAAAACCCCCCTAAGCAGTCAAGCGCCGCCTCGGACTTGAGATTTCAGATTTGGGATTTGGGATTTGGGATTTGGGATTTGGGAATTGGGAATTGACGCCGAACGCGCTCCTGAATCCTTGCGCAAAGGCGTATGGCGGGCCGGTCGTCCGGATACCGTCCACACGCGCTCGTCGTACCAGCTGGAGTCGCGGAACTCGACCGTATGCCGGCGGCCTCGCGGCAGCGCGCGCAGAAACATCTCGAAGCGCTCCAGGTTCAGCGGCGATCGCGGCGATAGGGCGATAGAAGGCGGTAGAAGCTGTTGTTGAGCTCGACCGTATCGAACGTCAAGGCGTCGTGAAGTCGCCCCGCCAGTGCCCGTACTGCCATCCCGAGCAGCCGATGCGCACGGTCCGGTAGAGCGACGGCGCGATGGCGATTCCCCTAATACCGTTGGGCTCAATAAGTTCTGCGCTCACCACTGTTTACAGTCTGGCAACCGTCCGATACAATTCCTGAGCGCGTTCGGCTCGCACTGGCGCGCTCCCACACAACACAACGGGGCCTGTTGCACCCGGTATGCCCCGGCTGCTTGGCTCTACTGCAGAGGGAGTACCGTGTTCGGAGGCAAACTTCCACGCACCCGGCTGTTCTGGATGGTCGCGGGCGCGCTCATCGTCACCCTTTCCGTCGGCTCCTTCTACGTGCTGCGGCCCTCTGCGCAGCAGGCGCGAACCAGCGCCGCGTTTTCCGATTTCCTCCACGACGTCCAGGCAGGACGGGTGCGCCACGTCACGCAGACGCAGGACACGCTCGAGTTCGATCGCGCCGACGGCGCGAGGTACGTGACGATTGCGCCGCAGGGCTACGTCGCGTCGAACCCGACCTTCGTGACCGACCTGGCGCAGCGCGGCATCACCTTCGATGTGAAGGCCACCGAGGACACGCACGCGGCGGGCAGCTACGGCGCGATGGCGTTCGGCCTGCTGCTGCTCGGCTTCGCGGGGCTTGCGCTGTTCCGCGCGATGACCGGCCGTGTGCCGACGCTCGAGAAGGCGCGCACGATCGATCCGCAACTCGTCAAGGTGACGTTCGCGGACGTGGCGGGCGTCGACGAAGCGAAGGACGAGGTCAGCGAGATCGTCGACTTCCTCAAGGAGCCGCAGCGCTTCGCCGACATCGGCGGCCGCATCCCGCGCGGCATCCTCCTGATTGGACCTCCCGGCACGGGCAAGACGCTGCTGGCGCGCTCGATGGCGGGCGAGGCCGGCGTGCCGTTCATCTCCGCGAGCGGCTCCGACTTCGTCGAGATGTATGCCGGCGTCGGCGCGTCGCGCATCCGCAAGCTGTTCAAGGAAGCGCGCCGCCACAAGGCGTGCATCATCTTCATCGACGAGCTCGACGCGGTCGGGCGCAGTCGCGGCGGCAACTCGCTGAGCCACGAAGAGCGCGAGCAGACGCTCAACCAGCTGCTCGTCGAGATGGACGGCTTCACGCAGTCCGAGAGCATCATCATCGTCGGCGCGACCAACCGTCACGACATCCTCGATCCGGCGCTGCTCCGCCCGGGCCGCTTCGATCGGCAGGTGATGGTCGGCAACCCCGACATCAAGGGGCGCGAGCAGATTCTCCGCGTCCACGCGCGGAAGGTGGCGCTCGTGGCCGACGTCGATCTGCGCTCGATCGCGCGCGGCACGCCCGGCTTCTCCGGCGCCGACCTGGCGAACCTGGTGAACGAGGCGGCGCTCCTCGCCGCGCGGGCCGGCCGCAAGACGATTGGCAACAACGATCTGGACGCGGCACGCGACAAGGTGCTGATGGGTGTCGAGCGCAAGTCGGTCGCGATGAGCGAACGCGAGCGCATCACGTGCGCGTACCACGAGGCCGGTCACGCCCTCGTGGCGGCACTGCTCCCCGATGCCGATCCGCTGCACAAGGTGACGATCATCCCGCGGGGACGCGCGCTGGGCGTGACGATGCAGCTGCCGGAAGCGGACCGCTACACGCACAGCAAGCCGTTCATCGAGACGCAGATCGCCATCCTCATGGGCGGCCGCATCGCCGAGGAGCTGTTCCTCCGGCAGATGACCAGCGGCGCGAGCAACGACATCGAGCGCGCGACGGAGCTGGCGCGCAAGATGGTGTGCGAGCTCGGCATGTCGCCCCTCGGCCCGCTGCACTACCGCCGCCCGTCGAGCGCCTTCGACAACGACCCGCGCGCGTCGGGCTTCAGCGAGGAGACCGCGCGCCGGGTGGACGACGAAATCCGCACGCTGGTGATGCGCGGCTACGAGACCGCGCGGCAGATCATCGAGCGGCAGCGCGCCGCGGTGAAGGCGCTGGCCGAAGAGCTGCTCGAGGAAGAGTCGGTTGACGCCGATCGGCTTCGCGAGATCCTCGCCGGCTCGGTCCTGCCTGCGGCGGCGTTCCCGCCGGCGGGGCGGGACGGATTGATCGAAGCTCGGCTCCAGTCCTAGTAAATCCCAAATCCCAAATCCCAAATTCCAAACCCAAAACGTTTGGGGTTTGGGATTTGGGACGTCCGTAGCTACGATTGCGTCTTAGGCTTACTGAGGCGCAAACCGTACTGTGATTCGTCAGACCACGACTGCGTTCCCTCTCATTGCAGCGTTTCTCCTCCTGGTCGCCCCGGTGGCGGCACAGCAGGCCAGCGGCCCCGCGCGGCAGCTGCCGCCGAACAGCCCCTTTGGCGGCGGCGTCCCGCAGGGCGTCGCGACAAGCGAAACGCTGCAGCTGAACGTTGGCGACATCATCCGCCGCGCGCTCGAGCACAACCTCGGCGTCCTGCTCTCTGAAGAGTCCGTGTCGCACGCAGGCGGCGTCCGCCGGCAGGCGCTGAGCGAGCTCCTCCCCAACGTCAGCGGACGGATTGCCGAGTCGCGGCAGCGGAACAACCTCGAGGCGTTCGGCTTCTCCTCCTCGACCTTCGGCGTCCCGCGCGTGGTCGGCCCGTTCAACGTGTTCGACGCGCGGGTCTCGCTGTCGCAGGCGCTGGTCGATCGGCGCGCGACCAACGAGACGCGCGCGGAGGGCCACAACCTCGAGGCCGCCCGGTATTCGTACAGGAGCGCGCGCGATCTCGTCGTGCTCGTGGCGGCCAACGCCTACCTCGAGGCGCTCGCGGCCGACGCGCGCACGCAGTCGGCGCGCGCACAGCTCCAGACGTCCCAGGCGATCTACCAGCAGGCGCAGGACCTGAGGCAGGGCGGCATCATCGCCGGCATCGACGTGGTGCGCGCGGAAGTCAGGCTGAACGGCGACCGCCAGCGCGTCACCGCCTCGCAGAACGAGCTCGAGAAGGCGCGGCTGCAGCTGGCGCGCGTCATCGGACTCCCGATCGGCCAGCCGTTCGCCGTCAGCGCGCAGCTGCCCAACGTGCCGGTGCCCGACATGACGGTCGATCAGGCGCTGGAGCAGGCGTACAAGCAGCGGCCCGACTACCTGGCCGCCCAGGAGCGCGTCAGGGCGGCGGAGTCGTTCAGGGCGGCCGCGGTCAGCGAGACGTTGCCGTCGGTCCGCGTCAACGCCGACTTCGGGGCGCTCGGCCTCAAGCCAACCGACACCGTCGCGACCTACAACCTCACGGGATCGGTGAACATTCCGATCTTTCAGGGTGGACGCACGCAGGGACGCGTTGCGCAGGCGGATGCCGACCTGCGCCAGCGGCGGGCCGAGGCCGAGGACATGCGCGCGGAGATCTACTACGACGTGCGCACGGCGTTCCTCGACCTCCAGGCGACGGGCGAACAGCTGCAGGTTGCCACGCGCTCGCGCGAGCTGGCCAACCAGGAGCTGACGCAGGCGCGAGATCGGTTCGCCGCGGGCGTCGCGAACAACATAGAGGTGGTCCAGGCGCAGCAATCGGTCACGACCGCCGACGAGCAGTACATCAACGCGCTGCTTGGCTTCAATATCTCCAAGGCGGTGCTGGCACGATCGCTCGGCGATGCGGAAGCCGCGGTCCAGCGCATCCTGGGGCCCGGCGTCCCGTAGGGCAGGTAGAGATGTAGGGCGGGTCCGGCGCGCGCGAACGGACGTGCGCATGCGGCCCCGCCGCTTGAGAGCGAAGGAACGAATGAACAAACGGATTGGCATCGCGATTGTCGTCGTCGTGATCGCGGTGCTTGCCACCTCGGTCTGGCTGTGGGCAACCGCCGGCCGCGAGACGACGGACGACGCGCAGGTGGACGCGCACGTGACGCCGGTGGCGGCGCGCGTCGGCGGCACGGTCGTCGAGGTGTCGATCAAGGAGAACCAGCAGGTCGACGCGGGCACGGTGCTGGTCGTCATCGATCCGCGCGACTACCAGGTGGCGCTCGACAAGGCGCGCGCGGAGCTGGCGACGGCGGAAGCCGATGCCGCCGCGGCGCGCGTGAACATCCCGATCACGTCGACGGCGGCCACGGGCAACGTCTCGAACGCGCGTGGCGGCGTGGACCAGGCGGAGGCGGGCATCGACACGGCGCAGCGCGGCATCGAGGCCGCCAACGCGCGGCTGGCGACCGCGCAGGCGCGCCAGCGCGAGGCTGAAGCCAACGCCGTCAAGACCGCCAAGGACGTCGAACGGTTCAAGGGGCTGCTGGCCAAGGACGAGATTGCGCAGCAGCAGTACGATGCCGCGGTGGCGTCGGCCGACGCGGCGCGAGCCGGGGCCGATTCCGCGAAGGCGCAGGTGCAGGAAGCGCAGGCCGGTATCTCGGTGGCGCAGAGCCAGTTGATGCAGGCTCGCGCCGGCCACGCCCAGGCGACCGCGCAGTTGCAGGGCGCGCAGACCGCCCCCGAACAGGTCGCGGCCCAGCGCGCACGCGCGTCGTCGGCCGACGCGCGCGTGCTGCAGCAGAAAGCCGCCGTGCAGCAGGCGGAGCTGAACGTCCAGTACGCGACGATCAAGGCGCCGATGAAGGGGATCGTCAGCAAGAAGACCGTCGAGATTGGCCAGGTCATCCAGCAGGGGCAGCCGCTGATGACCGTCATCCCGCTCGAGGAAGTGTGGGTGACCGCGAACTTCAAGGAGACGCAGCTGGAGAACATGCATCCCGGCCAGCCGGCGATCGTCGAGGTCGATGCCTACGGCGGCCGCGAGTTCAAGGGACACATCGAGAGCCTCGCCGCCGCGACCGGCTCCCGTTTCAGCCTGTTGCCGCCGGAGAACGCGACCGGCAACTTCGTGAAGGTCGTCCAGCGCGTGCCCGTGCGCATCGCGATCGACGAGAAGCAGGACGCGCAGCAGCTGCTGCGTCCAGGCATGTCCGTAACCGCGAAGGTGTACACGCGCTAGGGCCGACCTGAAGGTCGGCCCCTACGTGAAGGCCAGTCGGCCCCTACGTGAAGGCCAGTGTAGGGGCGGGTCTTCAGACCCGCCCGAATGCGATGACCGAGCATCGTCAGGTCAACCCGTGGATCGTCGCGATCGCCGTGATGTTCGGCACCTTCATGGAGGTGCTCGACACCACCGTCGTCAACGTGTCGCTGCCGCACATCGCGGCGACGATGTCGGCGACCATTGACGAAGCGACGTGGGTGCTGACGTCGTACCTGGTCGCCAACGCGATCATCCTGCCGATGACGGGCTGGCTCGCGGCCACGTTCGGCCGCAAGCGCCTGCTGATGATGTCGGTCACCGGCTTCACCGTCTCGTCGTTCCTGTGCGGCATCGCGCCGAACCTCGGCTCGCTGATCGCGTTCCGCATCCTGCAGGGCGCGACGGGCGGCGCGCTGCAGCCGCTCTCGCAGGCCGTGCTGCTCGAGTCGTTCGAGCCGCACGATCGCGGCAAGGCGATGGGCTTCTGGGGCCTCGGCATCGTCGTCGCGCCGATCATCGGGCCGGTGGTCGGCGGCTGGCTCACCGACAGCTACAGCTGGCGGTGGGTGTTCTACATCAACCTGCCGGTCGGCATCGCGTCGATCATCATGACGAAGCTGTTCATCTTCGATCCACCGTACCTGCGGCGCGAGGTGGAGAAGGTCGACTACTGGGGCATCGGCATGCTCGTCGTCGGCATCGGCGCGCTGCAGTACGTGCTCGACAGAGGGCAGGAAGTCGACTGGTTCGCGAACCGGTCGATCGTGACGCTGTCGATCGTTTCCGCGGTGACGCTGCTCGTGCTCGTCTATCACGAGCTGACCACCGAGCATCCGATCATCGACCTGCGCGTGTTCAAGGAGCGCAGCTACGCTACTGGCGTCTTCCTGATGACGATGCTCGGCTTCGTCCTCTACGGAAGCCTCGTGCTCCTGCCGGTGATGCTGCAGACGCTGCTCGGCTATCCGGCGCTGCAGGCGGGCATCGCGATGGCCCCGCGCGGAATGGGGTCGCTCATCATGATGCCGATCGTCGGGATGCTCACCAGCAAGGTTGACGTCCGCAAACTGCTCGCTCTTGGCTTCATGGTCGCTGGCATGACGCTGATCTGGCTCGGTTCGCTCAACCTGAACGCCGGCTACTGGGACATCTTCTGGCCGCAGGCGCTGCAGGGCACCGGCATGGCGTTGACCTTCGTGCCGCTGACGACGGCGACCATGCAGGCAATCCCTCAGCAGCGCATGGGCAACGCGACGAGCCTCTTCAATCTGATGAGGAACATCGGCGGCAGCGTCGGTATCGCGGTGACGGGAACGATGCTGACGCGCCAGCGCCAGACGGTCGCCGCCGTGCTCGGCGAACGGGTCACCCTCTACGATCCGCAGACGCAGTCGCTGCTCGCGCAGATGAAGGCGGCGTTCATGGCGCGGGGCGTGGACGCGGTGACCGCGACCGAGCGCGCGTATGGCGCGCTGCACGGGATGCTGCTGCAGCAGGCATCGATGGTGTCGTTCGTGTGGCTGTTCCGGCTGCTCGGCGGGATCTTCCTGATGCTGCTGCCGCTGATCCTGATCATGCGGCGGCCGAAGGGCCGCATGGCGCCGGGCGCGGCTCACTAATGCTGTCGACCACCGGCGGGTCCGGTCTGAGCGCCGACGGAGCCGCCGCATATCCCCAGTGGGCCAGCGAGCGCTGGAAGACCGCCGTTTCCGATGCGAGCACCTGGAGCTTCACTATGAGTCGCGCCAGGATGTAGCACTGCGACGCGACGAGCCCGGCCCACATCGAGACTCCCGATCCGCCGGCGCCGGGCGCCACGACCGCCCAGATCGCGACGATCGCCACCCACGCGGCCGCGTTCAGGGCATAGATTCCTGCGATGCGCCCGGGGTGGCGGACGATGAACCGCGCGGCGGCGATCAGCGCACCGGTCATGCTGCGCCGGTCCTCGACAACCGCGCGCACCTTCGCGTAATCGAACAGGATGGTCGTCACCGCCAGCAGCGCGGTGAAGATCGCATACATCAGCACCCGCCAGAAGAAGACCGTCCGTTCGAGCGCGATGTCGCGCGTCATGTTCACGTACCACCTCGCGAACAGCCACTGGTGGACGTAGACGAACAGGAACCAGTACGCGGCGGCAGCCGCGACGGCGAGGCGGAGGAAGCGGAAGAAGAACGTGCCCGACGCGGCGAAGAAGCCGTGCGCGCCGACGCGGCGGCCGCGCGCGTAGCGGTCGATGATGCCGCCCGAGAGGAACATCCACGCGGCGACGTAGAGAGCGAGCGCCGACGCAATCGGCGTGATCACCGTCCGTCGATCGAGCAGACCGCTCACGCTGTCGAGCGTCGTCGCGAACCCGATCACGGACGGCGTGAAGGTGGTGCCGATGCCGCTCGTCTGGGCGTTGAACTCCTGCCACCAGCCGTAGTTCACGCCGTCGGCGGCGTCGTTGGCCGCCAGGCTCGAGCCGAGATGGTCCTGCAGCATCCCGCGGAGCGTGAGCGCGAGCGGCAGCGCGGCGAGCAGTGTCACCAGGAACACGCCCGCGACGACCACGGGCGCCGAGATCACGCGCCGCCAGCCGTCAGACCAGGGACGCATAGGTGACGAGCAGGTCCTGGAGCCACGCCATCCATTTGAGGCTCCACTTCAGGCTCGCGTCGCCCGCGCGCGAGTCGAGCGTCCGGCTGTTGTTCGTGTAGTTCGCGTCGAGCATCAGGACGTGGTTCGGGTCGACCGCCACCGATCGCGCGCGCACCGTGCTGTCGTACCGGTAGATGATGCGGCGCTCCACGCCATCCCAGCGCTCGCTCTTCTTCGATCCGTCGTTGAACGTCGTGACCACGTCGACGGGGAAGACCGATTCGCCGAACCTGCGTGCGACGACCGTCGTGCGGAACTTGTCCTTGCCCGCCGGGGTGCTCGTGAACTGCTGGACGCCGTAGTCGAAGGTGTTCGAGCCGCGATAGACCTCGTCGAAGAACGGCGTCATGTCGCGGCCGGCGGCCTCGCCGATGGCCTGGAAGAAATCGGCGGGCTGCGGATGACGGAACTTCCACCGGTCGAAGTACGTGGACATCGCGCGCTGCAGCGTGGGCCAGCCGAGCCAGTTCTCCAGCGTGTGCAGCCAGAGCGCGGTCTTGAAATAGGTGATGTTGCCGCCGGTCGACGGCCAGTAGCGGAACGACGGCGTGGCTTCGGCGTCGGATTCCGCCTGCGCGCGATAGCCCGCAAGGCCCTCGTCCCATTCGCGCTCGACCCGAATGTCGTTGAACACCCACGGAATGACGCCACCGAAGTAGCGGCGCGACAGAAAGTTGCGCGAGCCGAACGCGACCTCGTCGGTGCGCGCCTCGGAGAACTGGTTGATCCCCTCGTCCATCCACGCGTGCTCGAACTCGTTGCTGCCGACCAGGCCGTACCACCACTGGTGGCCGGCCTCGTGGATGGTGACTTCCTCGACGTCGATCTCGTGGCGCGGCGCAATCCATCGCGTGCCGGCGGTGAACAGCGTCGGATACTCCATGCCGCCGCTCGCGCTCTGAAACCCCGGATCGACGATCGTGAGGTTGCCGTACGGATACGGGCCGAACCACTCTCCGTAGTACCTCAGCGTCGCGGCGGCCGCGTCGAAATGCCGATCCTCCTGGCCGGCGTGATCGGGCCGGAGGAGCAGACGCATCTCCACGCCCGGCAGCGTCGGATGCGTGAACGGTCGCGTCCGCACGAGGTAGTCCGGGCTGGTCACCCACGCGAAGTCGTGGATGTCTTCGCCCTGATACCGGTGGACCACCATGTTGTTCGGTCCATCGCCGACGCTGACCTCTCGCCCCGATGCCCCGACGATGTAGCCGCGCGGCAGGGTCATCCGCACGTCGTACACGCCGTAGTCGGAGTAGAACTCGGTCCCGGAATGGAACTGATGCGTGTTCCACCCCGCGTCTTCGAGCACGCCGAGCTTCGGGAACCACTGGCCGAAGAAGTAGTAGTTGTCGATGTACCCGGTGCGTGCGAACGGCCGCGGGATCTTCGCGCTCCAGTCGATTTCGATCTCGAGCATCTCGTTGGGCGCGACGGGACGCGGCAGCGGCACCGACGCCACCGTCCGATCGGCGGTGTTGCCGTCGTCCGGCGAGATGAAATGCAATCGCGGCGTGAGCTCGTCGACGCCGCCCGGCGTGATGATGCGGAGACTCGTGATGTCGGTCGAGCCCCACGCATCGGCCCGCGGCGTGTTCGTGTTGCCGCCCAGCCGGCGTTCGCGCAGCCAGGTGGACTCCGCGTTGCGCCAGGCGTTCCAGTAGAGATGGAACTGCAGCTCGCTCGCCGGATTCGCGCTGATATTGCGCCAGCGAATGCGTTCGTGTCCGTGTAACGTACGATCGCCCGGCTCGAGCCGCACCTCGATGTCGTAGCTGGCGTTGCGCGGTGAGTGCGCGCCCGGCAGCGGCCGATCGAATCGCTGCGATGCCTGCGCGTTGATCGCGATCACCAGGGCGATAAACGTTGCGCAACGCGCGAGCCGTGAGCGCACCCGCGAATGTTACATTAGGGGGCCGACCTGAAGGTCGGCCCCTACGACCTACGACCTCATGACTGAATCACGTACTGCCCACTGCCCACTGCGCGCTGCCCACTGACTATGACGATTCGAGTAATGCAGGTCGGATTGGGACCGATCGGGGCCGCGGTCGCGCGTCAGCTCGCCGCCCGCAAAGGCTTCCGCATCGTCGCCGCGGTTGACATCGACCCCAACAAGGTCGGACGCGACATGGGCGACGTCACGGAGCTGGGCCGACGGTTACGTGTGAAGGTGAGCGGCGACCTCAGGAAGGCCGCGAAGGCGGCCAAGCCCGACGTGGCCGTCCTCTGCACCTCGTCGTCGCTCAGGCGCGTGATGCCGCAGCTCGAAGAGCTGCTGAAGCTCCGGCTGCCGGTCGTGTCGACGACCGAGGAGCTCGCCTATCCCGCGCCGCACAACCGCCGTCTGGCCAAGCAGCTCGATGCCATGGCGCGGAAGGCGAAGGTCGCCGTGCTTGGCACCGGCGTCAATCCCGGGTTCACGATGGACGCGCTGCCGATTGCGCTGACGTCGGTGTGCGAGCAGGTCAATCGCATCGAGGTGCGGCGGGTGCAGGACGCGCGCATCCGCAGGCTGCCGTTCCAGCAGAAGATTGGCGCGGGGCTCACGCGCGAGCAGTTCCAGCAGCAGGTCGAGGCCGGCTCCGTCCGGCACGTCGGCTTCACCGAGTCGCTCCACATGATCGCCGACGCGATGGGATGGACGCTGACACGGGTGACCGACCAGGTGCGGCCCTGGATCGCCGAGGAAGAAGTCTGCAGCGAGCTGCTCGCCGTCGATCCCGGTTACGTCGCAGGCCTCAGCCAGGAAGGCGTCGGCTACGTCGGCGAGGACGCGAAGATCCTGCTGCAGCTCGATGCCTATCTCGGCGCGCCGGAGTCGTTCGACTCCGTGCTGATCGACGGCTCGCCGCGCATCTACTCGAAGGTGCAGGGCGGCATCCACGGCGACATCGCGACCGCGTCGATGACGGTGAACTCCATCCCGCAGGTCATCACCGCGGCGCCCGGCCTCCGGACGATGCGCGACATGCCGCTCCCGTCGTTCTTTGCGGGGCGCTGACGAGGCCACTTTTGTGGTTTCGCCCGCGCACTGTGCGCCAGGCGCACGATTCCGTGCACGCTCCGCACAGGTCCCAGGTGTGATCGGTCGATAACGGCCTGAATTCGCGCGAAACGCCGGCCCAAGCCCGGCACGTTCCCTGCTCTACTCGGCACACACGAGGAGTGCCCATGCAGATTCTGATAGCCGACGACGACCCCATCAGCCGGCGGCTGGCCATGCATGCGCTGGCCGGATGCGGCGCGGAGGTCACGATTGCCGAGGACGGGCACGCGGCCTGGGCGCAGATCCAGGCGCGCACGCAGTCAACGGTGCTCGTGCTGGACCGGATGATGCCGGGCATCGACGGCGTGGACCTCTGTCGCGGCGCGCGGCTGCTGCCGACGTTTCCGCCGCTCTACATCCTGATGGTGACGAGCGCGGCCGGGACGTCCGACATCACGGCCGGGCTCGAGGCGGGCGCGGACGACTACGTCGTCAAGCCGTTCAAGGCGGCGGAGCTGAAGGCGCGGACCCAGGTCGGCATGCGGATGGTGGCGCTGCAGGAGAGCATGGCGCGCCGGCTCGGCGAGCTCGAACAGGCGCTTGCCAACGTGAAGCAGCTGCGCGGCCTGCTGCCGATGTGCTCCTACTGCAAGAAGATTCGCGTCGACGACAAGTACTGGCAGCAGCTCGAAGGCTATCTGTCAGACCACTCGGAGGCCGAGTTCAGCCACGGCATCTGCCCCGACTGCTTTCCGTCGGTGCTCGACGGGATCAGGAACGACCCGATGTAGCTGGCGGCTGGCAGCCCGCGGAATCAGCGCTACTGCCTGCTGCCCGCTGCCTGCTGCCCGCCGTACGCCACCCGCCAGATCTTCTTCCCGCCGTCGTCCGACACGAGCAGGCTGCCGTCCGTCAGCGTGATCACGCCGACGGGGCGTCCCCATACGTCCTTGTTGCCCGGCGCAATCATCCATCCGGTCAGGAAGTCCTTCGGCGCGCCCGACGGCCGGCCGTTCTGGAACGGCACGTAGACGACCTTGTAGCCCGCGCGCTGCGAGCGGTTCCACGTGCCGTGGAGCGTGATGAACGCGCCGCCGCGGTACTCGGCGGGGAACTGCGTTCCAGTGTAGAAGGCGAAATCGAGCGGCGAGTTGTGCGCCGGCAGCGCGACGTCCGGCGTGATCGTCTTCTGCACGAGCTCGGGATGCTGCCCGTTGTGACGCGGTTCCGGATGCGCACCGAAATACGCCCACGGCCAGCCGTAGAAACCGCTCTGCTGAACGTGCGTGAAGTAGTCGGGCGGCAGATCGTCGCCGAGCCCGTCGCGCTCGATGACGGTCACCCAGAGCGTGTCGCTGTTCGGATACCAGTGGATGCTCGACGGGTTGCGCGTGCCGGCGGCGTAGATCTCGTGGCCGGTGCCGTCAGGGTTGTAGCGGTTGATCGCGGCGCGCTCTTCCGGGTCGGGCGTGATGTTCGACGAGGAGCCGACGCTCACGTACATCTTCTGCCCGGCGCGGTCGAACACGATCCCGCGCGTCCAGTGATTGCCGCCACCCGGCACCTTCGCGACCTCCTGTCCCGCGCCGGCCGTGAGCGCCTTCGCGTCGTAGGGATAGCGCTTCACCGAATTGGTCTCCGCGACGTACAGGTAGTTCTGCCAGAACGCGAGCCCGTAGGGGCGGCTCAGTCCCGTGAGCAGCGTCTTCTTTCCCGCGGCCTTCCCGCCGGCGAACACGGACACGGTGCCGGCGCCGCTGTCGGACAGCAGAATCTCGCCGCCGGGCGCGAGCAGCATGAAGCGCGGCATGTCGAAGCCCGAGGCCCACGTCTCGACCGTGAATCCCGACGGCACCTGCAGGCGCGCGCCCGCCGGCGCCGCAACGACGCGCGGAGCGTTGTTCGCGGAGTCGGTGGCGAAGGGGGCAGGCAGTTGCGGCGCCCGCTGCGCGGCGACGAGCGCGCCGGCAACGATGACGAGCGATGCGATGAGCGAGCGCATGTGACCCTCCGGCTGGACCCGCCAACGTCTTACAACAGCGGAATCCGAGCGATAAACATACCTGCAATCAGCCCGGCGATCGAGAGAAACACGGACGAGCCTGCATACACCAGTGCGGCCGGCCAGTCGTGGCGCTCCCACATCAAGGTGGTGTCGAGCGCGAACGCGGAGAACGTCGTGAAGCCGCCGAGCACGCCGGTCGTCAGGAACAACCGCTCGGCCGCCGTCGTCGTCTCGCCGCGATAGGCGAACCAGGCCACGAGCATCCCCATGACCGTCGATCCCACGACGTTGACGATCAGCGTGCCCGCCGGATAATCAGGTCCCACCATGTTCATGGCCACGCGATTGACCCAGTGGCGCGCCGCCGCGCCAAGCCCGCCGCCGAGGAACACCAGCACGTACCCGTACGCCGTATGCACCTACACGCCGCCGCGCTTCTGCAGCTGCGCCGCGTTCTGTGCCGCCTCGTCGCGGTGCTGCGTTTCCTCGACCATCGCGCGCTGCTGGCGCGCAATCAGCCGTGCCTTCCCTTCCTCGCTGCCGGGCCCGGCCGTGATGCGGTCGATCGTCTCGCGCCGCAGCGTCACCGACAGGTCGTAGCACCGCTGCGCGAGCTCGAAGGCGGCCGCGCCCGAGGCCCACTGGCGCCGCTCCGCGCGCACGGAGCCAAGGAGGAACGCCGCCTCGCACTGGCCCGCGTCGAGCGTCAGCGCGTCCTGCAGCTCCGCCTCGCTCTCGTCGAGCCGACGCTCGTGCCACTCGATCATCCCGGAGAGCACGAGGACCGAGGCGTTGTGCATCAGCCCCTTGGCCTTGTCGGTGTCCGCGCGCGCTTCGTGTATCCGCGCGAGGTGATATTCGTTCCACGCGCGCCAGTAATAGCCTTCGCCCGTGAACCAGCTGCCCAGCTCCAGGATGCGCGTCGCGGTCGCGACGGCGTCCTCGTACCTCGTCAGGTGTGACAGCGTCACCACGCGGCCGAGCAGCCCGTCGCGATGCGTCGGCACCAGGGTGAGCACCGAGTCGTAGGCCTCGAGCGCGTCGGTCCACTCCTCGCGGTCGCGCCGCAGCGCCGCAAGGTTCGCGACAATCGAAGGCGAATCGGGAAACGCGGCCCGCGCCGCCGTGAACCGCCGAAGCGCTTCGTCCTGATCCGGCTGCTGCGGGATGTCGGCCGCATACCGTCCCAGCGCGAAGTCCACGTCCGCGAATTCCGGCACCGCGTCGCGGACCGCCGCCAGGTGCGGCGCCTGCGATGGCCCGCACAGGCCGGCCCGGTACTCGACCAGCGGCACATCCCGGAATCGTTGCACCGCTTCGGCAATCGTCACGTTGCGGTCTTCGACGACGTACTGGCAGATGAGCGAGAGCTCGAGGTACGTGCGCAGCAGCGGCGAGCCGGCGCCCGCCGCCAGGTCCGTGCGCCAGCCCGCCACCGTCTGGGGCGACGCGCGATTCTTCAGCGTATCGACGAGGACGACGTCGCGGTCGTCAGCGAGCTGATCGATCCGCAGCGCCTGCACGATGGCGAGATAGTCGGGCCAGTCGGGACCGGGCGGCGTCGAGGCGCGCGCTCTGTCGAGCCACGGTGCGAAGGGAAGGCCGAGCTCCTTGGCGCGTGCGGCGAGCAGCAGCGCCGTCTCGAACGAGCGATCGCGATCCGAGGCCGCCATCGCCGAGTCGTATGCCTGCTCCAGACATCGGTAACAACCGCGTTCGATGAGTTGGTCGATCGCTCGAGCCTGGGAGGCGGCGGGAGTGGGCGTCGGAATTGCGCCGACAGGAGGTTCGTGTGCCGCGCATCCGGCGAGCGCAAGCGTAAGGAGCAGGACCGCGGCGCGCACGGAACAGATTAAACTACACCATGATTCCTCAGGAAAGCCTCAGCCAGGTCCGTCGAACCCTCCTGGATCTCCACAAGGCTTTGATCGAGCGCGAGCGCGCCGCCTACGAAAAGGGGCACGGCGCCGTCACGCCCGGGGAGATGCTGCAGCTGCTCATTCGCGACTCGGCGTTCTCGTGGCTTCACCCGATCTCGGAATTGATCGTGCGCGTCGACGAGCTCATCAGCAACGCCAACGATCGCCGGCGTCCCACGGCTGCGCGCCCGCCGATGACGCCCGATCAGGTGAGCGCGGAGGCCCAGATGCTGCTGGTCGAGACGCGCGAGCTGCTCACCGCCGGCGACGCGCCCGGCGGCTTCCGCCAGCACTACGACGCGGTGCTGAAGGCCGACCCGGCCATCGTGGCGATGCATCGCGCCGTGATGAGCGCGCTCCCCTCGTCCATCCGCACGACGACGCATTAGTGTCGCGCGCGCCGGCGCGCGGGACATGTTTGTCCCCTCGTAATCGTCCCGCGCCCCCACCCCCGCACCAAGATGTGCCTCGCGCTGCTGAAGTCTCCACAAAGCTGTGTGATTGACGCGCGCTGATCGCGCAGCGGAGGCCTCCGCGCCCGCGCGCATCGCTGAAAACGTTCGACAAATCAGCCTGTTACCGCCGCTGGACCGTTGCTTGCTGTTCCGCGTCTCCAGGTCTTCGCAAGGTTCCAACGACACAAGGAGCGGGACGTGAACAGTCGACGTGTGATCACTCGTGGCTTGATGCTCTGCGCGCTCTTCGCGGCGCCGCGCACCGCGTTCGCGCAGGAAGCGGTGCTGACCGGCACCATCACCGACAGCAGCGGCGGCGTGCTGCCCGGCGTCACCATCACCGCCGTCCACACGGCATCGGGCAACGACTTCGTGGCGGTCACCGACGAACGGGGCGGCTACCGCATCCCGATTCGCATCGGGGAGTACCGCGTGAGCGCGGAGCTTCCCGGGTTCGGCACGGCCAGCAGAAGCGTGGCGGCGCAGGTCGGGCAGACCGCCGTGCTGAACCTGCAGATGTCGGTGTCGACCGTGCAGGAGTCGATTGTCGTCAGCGGCGAGGCGCCGCTCGTCGACACGGCCTCGTCGACGCTGGGGGGCAACATCGACAAGCGGCAGATGCAGGACCTGCCGATCAACGGCCGCAACTGGATGGACCTGGCGATGCTCGCGCCCGGCAGCCGGCAGAACGAGAGCAGCAACATCCCCCAGGCGCGCCAGGGCTACTCGCAGATCAACATCGACGGCCAGCAGATCACCCACCTCATTCCTGGCACCGACCAGAACCAACCGAGCTACAGCCTGGACGCGATCGCCGAGTTCGTCGTCGTGACCAACCGCTTCGACGCGACGCAGGGACGGTCGTCGGGCATGCTCGCCAACGCGGTGACCAAATCGGGAACGAACGCGTACGCGGGCACGGTCGCCGGCTACTTCCGCAGCGATCGCTTCAATGCGTCCGACTTCATCCAGGGTCGCGTCGTGCCCTACCAGGATCAGCAGGTCGTGACGACCTTCGGTGGACCCATACGGAAGGATCGGATCCACTTTTTTGGCAACTACGAGCAGGAGCGGCAGCCGCAGACGGTGACGTTCTCGAGCCCGTATCCCGCGTTCAACATCGACCTGGCCGCGAGAAACCGGCAGCGGAAGGGGATCGTGCGCGGCGACGTGCAGTTCTCGCCGGAGACGCACTTCATGACGCGCTTCCAGAAGTACTACAACGACCTGCCGAACAGCGGCACCGGCGGCGCGACCAGCCATCCGTCGACCGCGCGGCGCGAGCAGCGTCACAGCGATGAAATGTTCAGCACGCTGACGCAGGTGCTCGGGACGCGCACGGTGAACGAGATCAAAGGGGGCGCGTCGCTCTTCAACTACACGCGCGACGCGGCGGTGACGTGGAAGGGCGGATGCTTCCCCGACGCGCCCGTGCGCTGCGGCGGGTCGAGGGTGATCAGCCTGCGCGGCTACTCGATCGGCCAGGCGGTCGGCCAGGACCAGACGCAGAACAACTACTCGATCCGTGACGACTACACGTTCGGGTTCGACCGGTTCGGCCGCCAGGACGTGAAGATCGGCGGCGAGTACATCCGCCAACAGACCATCATCCTCTGGTGCGCGTCGTGCACGGGCGTGCTCGACGCGACCAACGGCCCCGTGCCCGCCAACATCGAGTCGCTCTTCCCGGTGTGGAACGACGCGTCGACGTGGAACCTCGCGCCGCTGTCGCCGCTGTCGAGGCGCTTCTCGATGAACGTGTCGAGCACGAACTTCCATTACAAGGTGCCGCAGAACCTCTACGCGGCGTGGCTGCAGGACGACTGGAAGGTCAACGGACACCTCACGCTCAACCTCGGCGTCCGCTACGACGTGCAGGCGGGCGGCAACTCCGAGGGGACCGTCTTCACGCCCTGGATCGACGACGACATCCCGTACGACCTGAACAACGTCGGTCCGCGCCTCGGCTTCGCGTTGACGCTCGACCAGAAGACGGTCATCCGCGGCGGGTACGGGCTGTTCTACTCGCAGGCCTCGACCGACGAAGCGCACCAGACGGCGGAGGCGCTGCACCAGGCGGGCGCCGAAGCGCTCTACGACGGGCGCGCCGACTTCGCGGTCAACCCGTTCAACGGTCCGGCGCCGACCTTCGCGCAGGTGATGGCCAACGCCTGCGATCAGAACGGCAACGCGCCCGGCTGCTTCCGCCGCTCGATCACCGACGAGATCAACCACAAGTGGCGTCGCATGCCGTACGCACGCCAGGCATCGCTCGGCGTGCAGCGTCAGGTCGGCAGCGATATGTCCCTGCAGGCGAACCTCGTCTACACCGGCGGCCGCGGTGAAGAGAAC
>Ga0070699_100001620_pt1 | contig 20514 bp, 13 predicted proteins | sample KBSK1503metaG_FD_65473 | JGI IMG/M metagenome (GOLD analysis project Ga0070699, IMG submission 65473) | Corn, switchgrass and miscanthus rhizosphere microbial communities from Kellogg Biological Station, Michigan, USA - KBS K1-50-3 metaG | ecosystem: Host-associated > Plants > Roots >...
CGCAGCTTGGTCAGCGCCAGCCCGTTGGCGATCGCCGCCGACGCGTGCTCGCGGATGCCGAAGTGCAGGTTGCGGCCGGGCCTGTCGTCCGGCTGGAAGTCGCCGGCCGCATCGAACGTCAGCCGCGTCTTGGTCGACGGCGTGAGGTCCGCCGAGCCGCCCAGCAGCCACGGCACGCGCTGGGCCACGGCGTTGAGCACCTGCCCGGAGGAGTCCCGGGTCGCTAGCCCCTTGGCGTCCGGCTTGAACTCAGGAAAGCGGGCCGCCCAGCCGGCCGGCAGGGTCCTGCGCTGCATCTGCTCGATCTCCTCGGCCAGCTCCCGATGAACGGACCGGTAGGCGCCGAACCTCGCCTCCCATGCCGTGCGGTCGTCATGGCCGCGCTTGCCGATGCCCTCAGCAAAGTGATCGTAGATCCCGTCGGGGACGTAGAAGTCCTCGTCCTCCGGCATGCCGAGGAATCGCTTGGTCGCTCTGACGGCCTCGACGCCGAGCGCCTCGCCGTGGGCCTTCGGGCTGTCCTCGACCGGTGAGCCGTAGCCGATGTGGCTGTGCGCGAGCATGAGCGTGGGCCGCTCGTGCTCGGCCTGGAACGAGTGCAGCGCGCGTGCCACCTGGCCGGTGTCGTTCACGTCGGCGACCGTGGTCACGTTCCAGCCGTAGCCGATGAACCGCGCGGCGACGTCCTCGGTGAACGTGATGTCGGTGTGGCCCTCGATCGTCACCCGGTTCGAGTCGTAGATCCAGCAGAGGTTGGACAGCTCCAGGTGGCCGGCCAGCGAGGCGGCCTCCGACGCGACGCCCTCCATCATGCAGCCGTCGCCGGCCAGGGCGTACACGTTGAAGTCGAACAGAGTGAAGCCGCCGATGTTGTAGCGGGCCGCCAGCCACTGGCCGGCGATCGCCATGCCGACCGACGTCGCGACGCCCTGGCCGAGCGGGCCGGTCGTCGCCTCGACGCCGCTGGTCCAGCGGTATTCCGGATGGCCCGGGCAATGGGAGCCGAGCTGGCGGAACGTCTTCAGGTCGTCCATGGTGACGGCCTGGGTCCCGAGCACCTCGTAGTCCGGGTCGACGGCACGGGTGCCGGTCAGGTGCAGCAGCGCCCAGAGCAGCGCCGAGGCGTGGCCCTCGGAGAGCACGAAACGGTCGCGGTTGGGCCAGATGGGGTCGGTGGGATCGAAGCGCAGGAAGCGCTGCCACAGGGTGTACGCGACGGGCGCGATCCCCATGGGCGTGCCGGGGTGCCCGGAGTTGGCCTTCTGGACCGCGTCCATGCACAGGCCGCGGATCGTGTTGATCGACAGCGTGTCGAGGTCGGTGGTGGTCAAGCTGGCCTCCGTGAGAGATCGGTTCCCCGCCCGTGCTCGGTTCCCCCGCGCTCAGTCTTGCCCAGTGCCAGTCGTGCGCGTGTCCAGTCTGGCCTACCGAGGGCTGCGGCCCGGCATCGGCTCGGGTGCCGCCGGCCCGGGGCCCGGGCCGGCGGCTTGGCTCAGGGGGCCGCCTGGCTCGCGTCGTCCTGCTGATCCGCCCGGGTTTCGTATTCGGGCCCGAGGATCTCGGCGCTGCCGGACGACGGAATCATCTTGCTCTTGTCGTAGCTGCCTATCAGGGTTGGCATCGTCATTCGGTTGTCGGTGACGTGGTCCCACAGCTCCAGGCGCGCATCGATTGGTTCAGCGATCTTGTCCAGGTAATAGCCGGGCATCTCGTACACGAGATGCCCGGCGACCGTGGCGCCCGGCGGCAGCTCGAAAGGCATGGCGATCGGGTTCAGGCTCAGCGACGGGGGCAGCGCCCAGTCCGGCGGCGGGCAGACGGCCTCGCCGACGCGCCCCCAGGAGCCGGGGACGAGCTTGACGTAGAGCAGCACGGTGATGCTGGCGCCCTGCTCGCTTCCGGTGTTCCTGAACCGCGCGTTGAACGATCGCAGGTGCGCGGGGACCGCGAGGCCGCTGCCGCCCTCGCGCTGCGTGTCTATGGAGCCGGTTCCGTAAATCTCCACGTCGATATCGGGGAAGTCTGGCTTGGCCCCCGGAGGGAATGGCCAGCTACTTATCGCGCCGAAGAAGCTCGTGAATGCGGCCAGGAACGCAACGAGCGCACCCAGCATCCACCCGTTCACGAAGAGCGAGTAATTCGCGCTCTTCAGGAAATAAGCCACGGCAACGACCGTCAGAAAGGCGAACAGCGCGAGGAACAGGGCGCCGAGCCAGAGCCAGAGCTCACGGTAATATCGCACGGCCGGGAGTCTACGCTGATCGGGCAGAGGCCACTACGGGCCGGCACAGCAGGCTCGGGCAGAGCGAGCTGGAGGGGCTGTCATGGACTGGCAGGATCTCGCCGACCTACCCTTCGCCGCGACGCTCGCGCCGCACGCCGGCGCGCTGGCGCCAAGCACCGAGTATGACGGCCTGCACTTCGACCAGGTCAGCCTCGACGAGCCGCGCGCGGCGAGCAGCCGGTTCATCGAATGCGCGTTCACCAGGGTGGCGTTCCAGGGCGGACGGCTGCAGCGGGCCCGGTTCACCGACGTGCTCATGCGCGACGTACGGCTGATCGCGACCGGCCTGGCGGAGACGCAGTGGACTGACGCGGCCCTGGTCGCGAGCGTTGCCGCTGGCGCGGAGGTGTTCGGTGCGGAGCTTCTCCGGGTGACCTTCCGCGGGTGCAAGCTCGACTCGGTGAACTTCCGCGGCGCCGAGCTCTCCGACGTGACCTTCGACGACTGCGACCTGCGCGACGTGGACTTCGCCGGCGCGACGCTGACCCGGACCGCGTTCCCGGGCTCCCGGCTGGCCAAGACCGACTTCACCGCAGTGACCATGGACGCGACCGACCTGCGCGGCGCGGAGCTCGGCATCATCATCGACCCCGGCTCGCTGCGCGGAGCCACAATCAGCACCGCTCAGCTCGTCCTCCTCGCCCCGGTACTGGCCGAGACCCTGGGCATCACCGTCTCCGACGACTAGGTACTCAGTAGGGTGCGGGAATGCGGGATGCTCCAGGTGACCTGGCGGGCCATCCGGACCGGCTGCGGTGGAACGCCAGGTATGAAGGCAGCTTCGAGGCCTCGTTCGAGCCGCACCCGCTGGCGGTGCGTGCCTTGTCGCTCTGGCTGCCCGACGGGCCGGTGGCCGACCTCGCCTGCGGGCCGTCGGGCAGCGCCCTGCTCGCCGCGGCGGCCGGACGCCAGGTCACCGCGGTAGATATCGCCGAGGTTGCGCTGGACCTGCTGGCCCGCGAGGCCCGGCGCCGCGGGCTCAGCGACTTGATCACCGTGGTGCACGCCGACCTGGAAACCTGGCATCCTCCGCCGGGCCGCTACGCGCTGGTGCTGGCCACGGGTTACTGGGATCGGGCCGTGTTCGCGGGCGCGGCGGACGGGGTGGCCGCAGGCGGCCTGCTCGGCTGGCAGGCGCTCACGGCGGAGGCGCGGCACGTGAAGCCCGAGCTGTGCCCCCGGTGGTGCCTGGATCCAGGCGAGCCCGCCTCGCTGCTCCCGGCCGGGTTCGCCGTGCTCAGCCAGGACGACCTGCGAGAGAGCCGGCACGGCCCGACCCGGCGCATGCTGGCCCGGCGGGAGGAATCAGGCCAGGCCCCACCGCGCTAGGGCGAGGGATCGCGCGTCATCACCTGGCGAAGCCGTCCGTGGCGGCTACCAGGCGGTCGGTCATGTCGGGCCCGCCGGTATGACCGCCGCCGACGAGGCGGAGTTCCGCGTCCGGCCAGGCCCGGGCCAGCTGCCACGCGGCGTCCGGCGGGCCGGCGAGGTCGAGGCGGCCTTGCACGAGAACGCCGGGAATGCCCGCCAGGCGCCCGGCGTCGCGCAGCAGCTGGCCGTCCTCCAGCCAGGCGCGGTGATGGAAGTAATGGGTCACGATCCGGGCGAACGCCGTCCGGAAGCGGGGGTCGGAGTACCGCGGGCTCGGGTGGTGGCCGTCTTCCAGCGACACGACGGCGTCCTCCCAGGCGCACCAGTCGCGCGCCGCCCGTTCCCTGACCGCGGGGTCGGCGTCGTGGAGCAGCCGGTAGTAGGCGGCGACCAGGTCGGTGCCACCGCCCGCCGCTGCCGCGCCGGCCCGGAACCGGGCCCACTCCTCGGGGAAGAACCGGCGGGCGCCGTGGTAGAGCCAGTCGATGTCCGCGGGCCGCGTCATGGTGACGGAGGCCAGCACGATCTCGCTGACCCGCCGCGGGTGCCGCTCGGCGTAGGCGAGCGCGAGCGTGGAGCCCCACGAGATCCCCCAGACCAGCCAGCGGTCGACGCCGAGATGCTCGCGCAGCAGCTCGATGTCGGCGATCAGGTGGTGGGTGGTGTTGGCCTGCAGCCCGGTGGCCGGGTCGCTGGCGTGCGGCTGACTGCGGCCCGCGCCGCGCTGGTCGAACAGCACGATCCGGTAGGCGCCGGGGTCGAAGTACCGGCGGAAGCCCGGGGTGCAGCCCGAACCCGGCCCGCCGTGCAGGACCACGGCGGGCTTGCCGTCCGGGTTACCGCAGGCCTCCCAGTACACGCTCTGGCCGTCGCCGACGCCGAGCATCCCGTGCTCATACGGCTCGATCTCGGGATAGCGATCCGCCATGCTCACCGCCACCAGCGACGACGTGACTCGGGTAGCGGCGGGTAGGGCGCCAGTGGCTGGCCTGGGCCGGGCACAGGAGCCCGGACGTCCGTCGGCGCGTAATCGACGAAGGCCTGCAGCGCCGCCGCCAGGGCGGCGCGCGGATCGCCGGACCCGCGCAGCGCTCTGGCCAGCCTCCGGAGCGCTTCACCCAGGTAGTCGGGCGAGCCCACCGTGGCCAGGTCGTCAGCCAGGTCGTCGACCATGGCGGCGAGTCGGCCCCGGCCCTCTTCGGCACCCAGGCCGGCCTCCAGGCTGGCCTCGATGCGGGCGAACAACTCCCTGGCCCGGATGCGGTAGGCCTCCAACGGGGCCGGCTCGGCGGGCAAGGGCGACACCGACGCGTCGGCCGCGGCGGCCGCGGCGGGCGCGACGGGTTGCGCGAGCAGGGCCCGGCGGCGAGCCGCTGTCGCGGGCCGGACGCCCCCGGCCAGCAGCGGCATCGCCGCCGCTCCGGTCCCCGCCCACCCGCCGGGCAGCTCGACCGGCTGGACGACCGGCTGCGGAAGGCCGAGGTCCGCCCGGCGCGTCCGGTCCACCGCGACGAACGCGGTGAACCGCGACAGCACCCGGTGGCCGAGCGACACCGCAACGATCCGGTCGGCCAGCTCCGGCTCGGGCGGCCCGGCGGCGTAACGATCCTCCAGGTCCCGGACCCGCGCCCGAGCCCAGCAGGTTCGGACGGCCCGGTCGGCGGTGACGGTCGCCACCGCCACCTGTTCGGAGAATCCGCCGTCGCCGCGCACGGCCAGGGTCAGCGCCGTCAGCGGGGCCGCGGCCCGCCAGCGGCCGGACAGGGTGCACGGGGCGCCGGGGAACAGGTCCGGCGTCCTGGCCGGGGCCGTCTCGCCGGCGGTCAGCTCCAGGTCGGCCGATTCCACCCGGAGGCCCGTCACGAGCGGCGGGCTGATGCGCCGGTGCAGGCCGGTCATGACCTCGTCCAGCCGGTCCTCGGACTCGACCAGCTCGCAGCGGCCAGCCCCGAGAGCGGCGAGCCGGCGCAGGAAGCCGGCGTTCACCGCCTGGTCGATGCCGAGGGTGAAGATCCGGGTACGGCCGGTCATCGGCGCCAGCGCCCCGAGAATCTGGTCCTCGGCCGCCACCTGACCGTCGGTGACCAGGACCAGGAACCGCGCCCGGGCACCGGGATGACCCCCGTCCGCGAAGCCCGTACCGGCCGGGGCGGTGTCGGCCGGGCCTGGGTCGCCCGCGGCGTCGCCCGCCGGGGTGCTGCCGGCGGGAGCGCTGGCTAGCGCGGTGGCTGCGGCGCGCAGCGGCTGGAGCATCTCGGTGCCGCCGCGGGCCTCCAGGCGGGCGAGCCACTCGACGGCGAGCCAGCGGTTGCGGTCGGACGCGGCGGCCAGCGTGTCGAGGCCCGGCGGGCACTCGACCACGGTGTCGAACGCCAGCACCGCGAACCTGTCCTGGGCGGCCAGGGAGTCCACGATCCGGGCCGCCGCGCGCCGGGCCGCGGCGATCTTCCAGCCGAGCATGCTGCCCGACCGGTCGAGCACGACGATCACGTCCCGGCCCTGAGGCGCGCGGCGGGCTCCGGTCCTGGGCGGCACCACGGTGACGTGCCAGGTACCTGTCGTCGGGTCCTCGTCATCGGGGGCCACGGCGGCGATCGTGCGGGTCGTCGCCCCGGCGACCGGGAGGCGGAGGACCACGTCCCGATCCAGCCGCTCGCCGGGCCGCAGGGCCACCTCGACCGCGCCGTCGCCGTCGGTCGTCCGGACGACCGCGTGCAGGCTGGATCTGACGTCGTCCGGCGCGAGCCTGAGGCCGGCCAAGCGGGCGCGCAGCGCGAGCCGGACCGGGCTGGCGAGGCCCGGCAGCAGCACGGGCGGGGTTATCCGGCTCGCATCGGGAACGGCGTCGGTGTCGGCGGCGGTGCCGGAGCCGACCGGCGGCCACGGCAGTGGCTGGCCCGCGACGTAACGCGGCGCGACCACGAGCGGAAAGCGGTACTCGGCCTCGCCGTCGTCAACGGACAACGGGCCGGTCAGGGTCAACGTGATCACGGCGTCGTCGCCCGGCTGCAGGTTGCCGACCCGGGTGGAGAACACGCCGGAGCGCTCCTCCTCAGTGATCGCCGCGCGGTGGCCGACCGCTATCGCCGCGTCGTACTCCGCCCGGGCCTCGCCTCGCTCCCGCAGCTCGCCCTCGACGCGGCGGCCCGCGAGGTGGGCCACGAACGCCGTGACCCCGGCCCGGTCGGGCAGCGGGAAGATGTACGTGGCCTCGATGCCGGTCATGTGGGTGTTGCGGAACGTCTGCCGCACCGTGGTCGTGGCGACCAGGCCGCGGACCGTGGCGTCGATCTCCACGGCGACGAGCGGTAGCGCGCAGTTCTCGTCGCCGAGACGGCCCGCGACGGCGGGCGGGGCGAAAGGCTCGTTGGTGGTCGTCACGAGGCAGCTCCCTGGTGGGTCGGCGAGCCAGGCAGCAGCCCGGCGTCGGTGAGGTAGTCCAGTAGGGGGCCGGCGGCCGCGCGCAGCGCCCCGAGGTCGAGGGTCCTGCCCTCGGCGTGCTCGATCAGCAGGCTCGCGCCCTCCGCGAGCGGGACCGCGACCAGCAGGCGCGGCCGCATCGCGTCGCCAGGTCGGGCCGCGCCAGGCGCGGTCGACAGCCCGGCGCTCGGCGATGCGGCGGCGGGCGCAGGTGCTGCCGGGCTCGGCGGCGTGCGCCAGAACGCGCGGCCTGGCCGGGCGGGCGGCGGGCCGGCGACCGCGGCGAGCGCGCCGGGCAGGCCCGGCCCGACCGCGGCCCGCAGTTCCGGCTCCGTGGCGCCCACCAGGGTTCGCTGCACGTCGGCGAGGCTCGCCCCGCGGGCCTGCAGCGCCTTGACGGCAAGGACCTGCAGCAGGTGCCGGTCGCCGTACAGGCCGGTGCGGCCCGTCATCTCCGCGGGCCGGTCGACCAGGCCCAGCGTGCCGTAGTAGCGGATCGTGCGGACGTCAGGCCGGTCCCGGACCTGGCCGTTGCGGGCCGCGATCCCCAGCGCGTCGAGCGCCGTCTCGCTCGCGTCGGCGAGCTCGGCGATCGTGTAGCGGCGCTCGGTCTCCATAATGACAGTGTCATATAACAGTGTCGGTAAGTCAAACGGGTGCGCCGAGGGTGGGCCCGAGACGGGAGGGGGCAAGCGGGCGAGAGCGGGGCCGGATCAGCGGCGGGGCGTGAGGCCGAACAGCGCTATGCGTGGTTCGCGCTGCCGCCACGCCCGGCGACGGCAGCGCCGGCCTGTTCCGGCCCGGCCCCGTCGCCACCCGTGCGGGCCGGGCGTTCGAGGCCGTCGACGCCCGCCGCTGAGCCGACTCCAGGTCAAGTCGGTACGGTCCCAATCCCCTACTAAACGCTCGGCCGACGGCTCCGTCGTGGGCTGCTGCCGTCTGCCCAGCTGAGGTTCCATTTCATCTCGGTAAGCGGCATTGGCACAGGGGGCTGTGACAGCTAAGGGCCGGTGAAATGCGGCAACGAGTTTCCCCTAAGGGTTTTTAGCCCTCAGGGGTAGTTCGTCAATATCGTCCGGCCGCGTTCGGGGATATGTTCCAGCCGAACGCATCCATCTCGTCAGGAAGGTTTCAGGTACTACTCAGCTCATCTTGAGCGGTGAGAGCTGCCTTGCGCGGAGTCGGCGCCGCCCCCGGCGCAATGACTCGCGCACACCGAGCGCGCCAGCAGGAAGGACGACGCGATGCGGACCGCACAGCTGAATTCCGGAGCCAGAGGCGGCTCGCCACCGCTGAAGTCAAGGGCGAATGCCATGGCGCACAACCGGACCGGAGGCGCTGTCCGGCACGAACGGCCGCGGGCATCAGCAACGGCGGGATCCAGGTTTCCAGGCCTTCGCTGGGTGCCGGTGCCGCTGGCGATTCTCATGGCGGCACTGGGCTGGCTGGTTTTCGGCTCCGTGCTGGGCCAGCACGCGTCCGCCGGCGCTCACGCCGGCCTGGAGGCAGGCGGCTTGGGGCTCACCGTGAACCAGACGGTGTGGATGAGCGACGACATGGCAAACCCAGGACAGTCCAGCACCAAGGGCGGCTTCGCGATGCCCGCGAACATGATGCCGGGCATGCAGACCGTGGGCGAGAAGCGGCTCCGGATCGAGCTCTACATCCGGAACACCAGCACGAGTCCGCAGGCATACGCGCTCAGCGAGTTCCGCCTCCTGGGGACGGGTGGGCGGAGCTGGCAGCCCCTTAACAACGCCGCTACCCGAGGCGCTATGCGGTCAGCAGTACTCGAACCGGGCTTCCAGACGACCATCGACGTGTACTTCGACCTCCCGGCCGCCCAGGGCAACCACCTATCCGTCGAGTGGTCGCACGGTGGCAGCGCGGTGACGTTCCCTGTCCACGTCACCGGCACGGACTCGACCGGCGTGATGGTCGGCATGTAGCGGGCTACGCCGCACATCCAGCAGCCATAGTTACCAACGATAAATCGGCATAAAAGCATAAAAGGGTACCCCGAGAGAGGCAGACGTCCATGGCATCTTCGCCCAGCGGCACCGGCCATAAATCCCGATGGTGCGGTGAGGTCATGCTGTCGCTCGTGCTGAGCGTCGGTGTGGTCGCGTTCCTGTCCCAGGTCAGTGCCATCTTCGGCCCGGCTGCCGGGGGCGCTTACCAGGGGGCGCGGGGCATCCTGATGGCCGCGCCCGCGGGCGTCATCGCGGTCTTTCTCGGCTTGCGGCTGACGTCCTGGATGGGCCTGGCCAGGCAAGGCCTAGCTGCGGCGCTCAACAAGGCTGCGGTCGTGTCGGTCATGTTCACGGTGCTGCTGATACCCGCGGGACTGCTGACACCCTCGGCGGGCGCCGCCTCTGCGGGCGGCGCACTCGCGGCTGGCTCTGGCATATCCGGCCAGTTGCTGAACGGCCTGGCCAGCGCGCTGCTCGGCCAGGTGGCCGGCCTCCCGCTCTTGTTCGTGGCCCTGCTCCTGCTCGGCCATGTCCGGGCTAACCGCAGCTCCGCGGTGGCTGGCGAGGCGCCGCGTCGGGCGGGCTTCCCCCGCGTCGTCTACGTCGCGTCCGCACTCGCCGTGCTGGGCGCCTTCGGGCCCGCGAGCGGAGTCTCCGTCGCGTCCGCGGCCGCTGCAGGAATGGCAGCGAGCACCAGCACGAGCACCAACCCGTGTGCCACGGCCCCGCACGACACGTTCAACGTCTCGGCGATCAACATGACGATGATCCTGAACAGGTTCGGGGTCAACGACCCGAACGCGATGATGTACGTGCTGAACCAGAACATCCCCGCGGTGCGGGCGGAGGATTCCGCCGGGACCGTGTCGAGCGGTCTGCAGGGCAACGACGCCATCCAGCCGCTGGTGATCCGCGCGCACATGGGCGACTGCGTGACGGTCAACTTCACCAACGCGACCACGTTCGGGCTGGAGCCCTTCGACCAGCCGCCGTCCCCCCAGGCGTCGGAGCCATGCTCTCCGGTGACAGCCACCAACCCGGACGGGTCCACGAGAACCGTGGCCGACTGCGCCGGGTCGCTGGCGCACACAGCGGCGCAGAACCTGGCCTGGAACGTCGATGGCTTGCCGGCCGTCGGGAATGCCAACCAGGTGTCCAGTGCCGTGGGCAAGAACGCCGACAACACCGCGGCGCCGGGCAAAACGGTGAGCTACACCGTCTTCATGGACCCGGCGCTGGGCTACGGGGCGCACGTGTTCCACTCGACCGGCGACTACCGTCAGTCGCAGGGCCATGGCCTGTTCGGGGTGCTGGTCTCGGAGCCTGCCGGTTCTCAGTGGCTGGACCCGCACACGCTGCAGCCCCTGGACAGCGGGTGGGACGCCGTCATCAAGATGCCGTCGGGACCCAGTTTCCGCGAGTTCAACCTGATGTTCCACGAGATCGGCGACGAGGGCTACCGCCAGATCATGGAACCCTCCAGCGCGACCTGCCAAACCAAGTTTGGCGAGGTGCAGACGACTTCCGGGTGCGAGCTTCCGGTGGTCGATCCCTTCACCTCTGGCTACCGGCCATGCAGCAAGGCGATCAACTACCGGAGCGAGTGCTTCTTCGAGCGCGAGCTCACCCAGGTGGAGCATGGCCTCACCCCCGACGAAGCGCAGGACTACGGCTCGTACACCAACGGTGACATGGCCACGCCACGTCCTGAAGCGTACGTCGGCGACCCGTACAAGATCCTCCTGACCAACGCCGGCTCGGAGATGGGCCACGTCTTCCACGAGCACGGTGGCGGTATCCGCTGGCTGCGCAACCCAGGGGCAGCCAACCCGGACATCGCTGGCGGGCTGGAGAAGTTCCCGCCTGTGTCGAAGGCCTCGATCAGGCTCGACTCGCAGACGATCGAGCCGGGCGAGTCCTACGACCTGGAGACCGAGTGCGGCGCCGGCGGCTGCCAGCAGGCCGCGGGCGACTTCCTGTTCCACTGCCACATCGCGGCGCACTATGACGCCGGGATGGTGAGCTTCATCCGCGTCTTCGACACCCAGCAGGCCGACCTGGCGACTGTGCCTGGCCGTACAGCGAAGCCGCGGGCGGTCACCTCGGATGGCCTGCTCGGCAAGACCATCGAGGGCAAGACGGTGGTGCTGCAAAGCCAGCTGACCGACCCGAGCACGCAGGTTTCGCTCGAGAGCCTGGTCGAAGGCCAGCTACCGCCACAGGGCGTCCGGAACAACGCCCAGGACGCGACGGTGTGGAACTGGACCAAGGGAGGTACTGCCAGCGCTCCGGTCTACTTCCGCGAACCCGAGGATACGACCTCCTGGGCTGACTACACACCACCGAACCCGGGCCGGAGAGACCCGATCTTGTTCGATCCAAGCAACGGCCGATATGCCTGGCCGCTGCTGCAGCCGCACCTTGGCCAGCGGCCGCCGTTCTCGCCCAATGGCCATAGCGGGGCACCGTGGCTCGGGCCGAATGTCACGTCAACGAGACCTGACGGCCTGTGCCCGCAGGGTGCTCCGCTTCGCACCTACAACATCACCGCGATCACCGTTCCGATCACGGAGACGAACGGCGGGGTAGACGGCAGCGGGAAGCCGATTCCGCCGGCGGTCGACCCCAACGGTGAGATTTACGTGCTCAACCAGAACATCGCGGCGACAAAGGCCGGCGCAATGGCGCCGACCCCGCTGGCCATCAGGTCCGATGTCGGCGATTGCGTTGCCTTGACCCTGACCAACGAGATAACCGTCGGTCCGGAGGCAACTGATCCTCTGGTCAACACGTTCATGAAGCTCAACATCCACACCCACTTCGTGCAGTTCGACCCGCAAGCCTCGGACGGCGTGATCACGGGCCTCTCCTTCGAGCAGTCCGTCAGGCCTGACACCGGGACGCCAGGGGAGACCACGCTGACCGCGGCTGGAGCGGCAGGTGCGACGTCGATCACGGTGGCTAGCACCTCAGGGCTGCGCCCAGGTGTCAGCATCGAGGTCGGCCAGGGCCAGCCGGACACCGAGGTCGTCAACAAGATCACGGCGATCAGCGGCAGCACGCTGACGCTGGGGTCGCCGCTGCAGAACGCCCACGCGTCGGGTGAGCGGACCGGAGTCGAGTTCGTGCAGTACCGCTGGTACAGCGATGTCGACGACGGTACGGTCTTCTTCCACGACCACGTGGACGCCCTGCACTCATGGGGCCACGGCCTGTTCGCGGCTCACATCATCGAGCCCGCTGGCTCGACCTTCCACGACCCGGTGACCGGGAAGCCGATCGCCAGCGGCCCGATCGCCGACATCTACACCACCGGCTCGGTCGGTTTCGGTGAGAAGGGCGACTTCCGCGAGTACGTGCTCTGGGAGCACACAGGGATCAGGAGCGATGGCTCACCGCAAGGTTGCGAGATGTCCAGCTTCAACCTCCTTGCGGCGCCACTGATCGACCGAGATCCCAACGCCGCTAATCCGAACAACGTCCCGGGACCCGACGTGAGCATCCCAGACGGGGTGGGCAACTACTCCATGGGCTTCACGGCGCACGAAGAGCCCGCCGGATCTGATCAGGTGTTCTGCGGCAATATCGGAACATCCAACGATCCGTACGTATTCTCGTCCGTGGCTCACGGTGATCCGGCGACACCGCTACTGAAAGCCTACGTAGGCGATCCGGTGGTGATCAGACAGGTCGGCCTGGACGAACAGGTCGGCGACATCCGTGTCACCGGTCACCGGTTCGCCGAAGAGCGGTTCAACGCCAACGGCGTGCTGACCGACGCGGGCACGGCCGGGATCTCCGAGAAGATGGACTACGTCTTCAACGCCGGCCAGTCCCCGGGTGACTTCCTCTACTACAGCGGACGCAACCTGTCGCTGGAGAGCGGTGCCTGGGGCATCTTCCGCGTGATGAACACGCTGCACAGCTCCGGAACGAACGCTCTGGAGCCGCTGCCCGACCGGACGGCGCCACCGACCGGGACAGGGTTCCCGACGCTCACCTTCACGGGCAAGGCGCCGCCGGCCGCCCAGGCCGACAACGGCTCCGTCTGCCCGAGCACCGCACCGATCCGCCACTACGACGTGTCGATCTTCAACGGGATCACCTTCGACAAGGGGATGCCAGGCGAGAGCGACAACGACGCTCCGGGCAGCACCGGCTCATGGGCCATGATGTACTCGCTGACCAAGGACGAGTCCGCCATCAAGGCCGGGACGATGCCAGCCGTGCCGCTGGCCATCCGCGCCAATGCTGGCGACTGCCTGGTAGTGACGCTGCACAACGACCTGCCGACCGACAACTGGACGTGGACTTGGGGGTCAGGCCCGACCAGGGCCGGGTTCAATGTCGGCAATGTCCTCTACAACCCGCAGACATCGTTCGGCGGCGCGATCGGGTACGACCCCGACTCGAGCGTGGCCCCGGGCGGTCAGCGCACCTACGTCTACTACGTCGACAAGGAACTCGGCACCAACCTGGCGCTCAACACGGCTAACGAGTCGACGTGGCGGCAGGGTGCTTACGCATCGGTGATCGCCGAGCCCAAGGGCTCGGTCTGGCATGACCCGTTTACCGGACAGCCACTCCAGTCCGGGATCTTCGCGGACATCTTCCGGCCCGACGGGACGGCCTTCCGGGAGTACGTGACGATGTTCAGCGACCGGGAGCCGCTGCTGGGCCACAGCATCATGGACTACTACCTCGACTCCGACCACTCCTACACGGACTACAACCAGGAGTCGCTCTCTCAACGGGAAGGGGCTGATCAGCACGCACTGTGCGGCACTGGTGAAAACGGGGCCGATTCCGGGTGCCTCTGGCTGGCGAAGAGCGACAGCGTGAACGGCGGGAAAGATCCGGCCACGCCGACGTTCGAGGCGTTCGCCGGCGACCCGATCATCTGGCGGGTCGCCGACGCGGCCGGTGACAACGTGATCGCCTTCCAGGTCGCTGGCCACGGGTTCCCGCTGGACCACGGGCTCACGGGCTCGCAGATCATCGAGGCCAGGACCCTGGTCACCGGGGAGACATTCGACTTGTACATCGTCAATGGCGCCGGCGGCGCAACCGGTGCCACCGGCGACTACCAGTACAACATCGGGCGGAATCCGATGATCAGATCCGGCGACTGGGGCATCCTCCGGGTGCTCCCGAACCTGTCCTCGAGTTCGAGTCCGACCTCAAGTGGGCCGACACTCGAGCAACTGTAGGTAGATAGCCGCTGCCGCTGCCGTCCCGGACCCTGCGGTCCGGGACTGCAGCCCACCGGTTGGCCTGGCTAAAGAGCGACCGGTACCGGAGATGACATGGCCATTTCACGCGCCCGTTCAAGATCATTCTCGCGCTCGCGCACCCTGTGCCGTGCCACCATCGTCGGCACCGCCACGGCGGCGATGCTGTTGTTCGCCCGGCCTGCCTCAGCGCACATCACCGTTACCCCTGGCTCGGTACCCGCCGGGTCGGCGGCCGTGCTGACACTCCACGTCCCGAACGAGGAGGTGCATGCCAGCACCATCAAGGTGGACGTGCAGATCCCGACCATTCACCCGATAGCCCGGCTGCTCGTCGAGCCCGTTCCCGGCTGGAGCATCTCGGTCCGAACGATCACGCTGGCGAAGCCGATCACCACCGACGACGGGACATTCAACCAAGCGGTCTCAGAGGTCATCTGGTCCGGCGGCCGGATCCGGCCAGGGCAGTTCCAGGACTTCACGATCTCCGCTGACCCGATGCCCACCGGAATCAGCCAGCTGGCGTTCAAGGCGATTCAGACGTACTCCAGCGGAGACATCGTCCGCTGGATCGACCTGCCGCAACCCGGTCAGCCCGCTCCTGACCATCCGGCGCCGATGGTCGCGCTCACCACGGCCACGGCACCGGCCGGTGCTATCCGCGCCAGCGCCCCCCCAGCAGCCTCGGGCACTGACGGCTTTTCCCGTGCGCTGGCGCTCGCCGGCCTCCTGGTCGCGCTCCTGGCCGGCCTGCTAGCGCTGACGGCAGTCAGGCAAGCCCGGCGGCTGACGCCCGGGATCAGGGCCCCAGCAGGTACTACGCCAGCAATGGACCGGGTCGGAACGGCCAGCGAGCAGGCCAGCGATCGGCTGCTGGCTGGCGCGAAGGGCGCTGCCCGGCGCGATCAGGCGCCCGCCGGCACGAAGCCAGCCAACGGCTCGAAGGGCACCGCGCGGCGCGATCAGGTGCCTGCAAGCACCAAGGCAGCCGGGCGGCGACCTCAGCCACGCCGTCGAGGCTGACCTTGCTCCCAAGGCGGCCCGATCCGTTTCCTGGAGGTGACTGAGTTGGCCCGCAGACTCGCCTACCTGGTCGCGACGCTCTTCCTTGCCGCGTTCGGGGTCTTTGCCGGAGCACCAGCAGCCTGGGCACATGCCACGCTCGTCACCACGACCCCGGCCGAGAGCGCCACCGTGCCGCAATCGCCGACCCGGGTAACCGCGACGTTCGACGAACCGGTCAGCGTCAGCCCCGACAGCCTGCAGGTCTTCGCGCCCAACGGCGAACGCGCCGACACCGGCGGCACGACGCACGGCAGCACCCCGGAACAGATCGCCGTTGCCCTGAATCCCGGCCTTGGCAACGGCACCTACACAGTCGGCTGGCACGTGATCTCCGCTGACTCGCACCCGGTGCAAGGCGCATTTACATTCTCGGTCGGCGCACCGAGCAGCACTTCGGTCAACCCGGCCACCGTCAACCTGAGGGCCAGCCCGCTGGTCGGATTCGCGTTCGGCGTCGTGCGGTGGATCGCCTTCTGCTGTTTCGCCCTTCTGGTCGGCGGGCTCGGGTTCGTGCTCTGGTGCTGGCCATCCGGAGCTTCGAGCCCGCTGGTACTTCGGCTGACCATGGGCGCGTGGAGCGGGCTTGCCGGCTCTGTCCTTGGCGCGGTGCTGTTGCAGGGTGTCTACGGCACTGGGCAGGGCGTAGGCCACGTGTTCTGGCCCAATGTGCTGCACGCCACCCTGGACAGTCGCTACGGCCGTGCGCTCGGGATCCGGCTGCTCCTGGTCATCGTCACGCTGTTCGTATTCACCGGCAGGCTAGGTAACCTGCGGGTCAAGGGCCGGGGTCCGTCCGTCGCGGCGTCAGCCACGTGGGGGGTGCTCGCGGCGGCGCTCGCAGCTACCTGGGCCGCGGCAGATCACGCCGGGACCGGCATGCAGGTGCCGCTGTCGCTGGTGTCCGACACCGTCCACCTCTGCGCGGTCGCCCTCTGGCTGGGCGGTCTGACCATGCTCGCAACGATCGTGCTCCGCCGGTCCCGCCTGGCCAGCCGGCCGGCTACCCGCAAGGCGCGCATGGCGACGGCGGAGGCAGCGCATGCCGTGGAGCGGTTCTCCCCGCTTGCGCTTGGTTGCGTTGGCGTCATCCTGCTCACCGGCACCTACCAGGCATGGCGCGGCGTCGGCAGCTGGCCGGCGCTGGCTGACACGACCTACGGCCGCCTGCTGCTGATAAAGATCGGGGCAATGTGCGTGCTCATCGGGCTCGGCTACCTAGCCCGCATCCGCATCGCCGCGCTGCGAACGCCGGTATCAGCGGTTCGTGTGTCCATCGCGGAACCGGTCACCTCGGGCCTGCCGCGGGTCAGCGTCGGCGCCAAGTCAGTTCTGGGCATTGCCGGTAGCGGCGGGCGGCTGGGCAAGGGCGCCGCCGCCAACGGCTCATCCAATGGTGCCGCCGCCACCAGTACCGCCAGCGGCTCATTTGATGCTTCGTCGCCAGACTCTGGTCGGGCGGCTGTGACGCTGGGCAGGCTGCGCTGGTCAGTCGCTGCCGAGGCGATGATCGCCGCGACGGTGCTCGCCGTCACCGCCGTGCTGGTCAACACCCCAACCGCGCGGGAGACTTTCGCCCAGCCGGCCAGAGCGGCCGTCGCGTTCAACACCGGCGGGCCTGATGGGCGGGGCAGCGTCAGCGTCACAATGACGCCCGCTGTGCTCGGACCCAACCGGATCCGCGTATCGGTCAGCGGCACCACGGGCAGACCGTACCGGCCCCAGCAGATCCAGATGTACCTGGAGTTGCCGTCCCGTCACCTCGGACCGCTCGCGGTTGCGCTCACCCCGGTCGACCCGGGGCAGTACGCTAGCGCACCGGTCACGGTGACTATTACCGGGCAATGGCAGCTGCGGATAACTGTCCGTAGCGATGCCTTCGACGAGACGACGGTCATCGTCCCCGTCTCCGTCCGTTCCCCCTAGGGGGGATTTGTCCCTAGCTGCCGTTGCGCGGCTCCTCTAACGTACAGGTAGAAGTTACCCGCCAGTTGGACGCTGCCCGCCCGAGACCGTGCGCAGGTCTCGGCGTGTCCATCCCTACAGTCCGAGGGCCGTCGTGGTTGTACCTGTTCGATCAAGCTCGCGGACAGCGCCCTTACGGAATAATCCGGGCATCGATCCTGCCTGTGACGCTCGTGGTCGGTTCTCCCACCGGGCAGTTTCCTCCGCCCACATCGCGCAGTCTCGTCCGCAGATATGCATGTCGAGTACGCTTGCCGCGCCTCAGTGCGCGCGTCGGCCTAGACGGCCTTCCCTGGCCGCTCTGGGCTTGACCTGCCGCTGCGCCCCCTTTGCGGTGATCGACTGCCCAAGAATGCGCACTGTGCTTGTCGCTGCGGGCGGACGTTCCCACCTTCGCTGCCTTCGCTCGCAGTACCCTACCGGGGGGCGTTATTACGGAGATCCGCATGTTGGCTACCGGCAAGACCTCGCCCCCAGCCGTCCCACCGCTGCTCACTGATCGGGAGATGATGATCGTCTTCCTGATGAGCGTCGGCCATACCGCATCCGAGATCGCGACACTACTTGAGCTGCGACCGCGCACAGTGGAGAACCGCAAGCGGAGCATCTACGAGAAGCTCGGTGTCGGCAACCAGAGCCATGCGGTCGCCAAGGCGATCTGGCTCGGCTTGCTCCAGCCTGGCCCGCCCCCAACTCTGCCCCGGCGGGGCCCGGTCCCCCAAAAGCATGCCGGCGAGCCCGGGCGCGCCCTGCTCGCTGTTTTGCTCGGCCCGGCCGGAAAGGACCGGGATGAGATAGCCCAGCAGCTGATCTCCGAGCGCGTGCCGCTCGTCGTCGGGATGAAGCGCGAAGATCTGATCCGCGATCACTGGGTGTGGTGGCAACGCGGCCCCATCGTGGTGGTGCTCGTCGATCCGGGGCCCGACGACTGGGCGGCGACCATCGCGCTAGGTGCCCCCACCGTCATCGTCCGCAACCGCGATGTCCCGGAGCGACTTGCCATCGCCGACGCTCTGACGCGGCAGGCGAGCGGCCTGGTGGCCAAGGCGGACGCCGCTGCCGGGCTCGCCGCTACCTTGAGTGCCGTAGTTCAGGGCCTGATGGTGATGAGCTGGGGATACGCCGGGGTGCTGCTTAAGTGGGCGCCTACTCCGTCAAGTACGGTGCCTAAGCTCACGGCGCGGGAGTACGACATTCTTGGCTCGATAGCTCGCGGTCACACAATCCGGCAGACCGCCCGGACGCTGGGTATCGCGGTAAAGACCGTGGAAAATACCCAGGGGCGGCTCTTCAGGAAGCTCGGCGTCCGCAACCGAATGGAGACGCTGTCCACCGCCGATGCGCTGGGCCTCATCGACCGGGCCGTAGTCCCCTTCGGCCTGGCACCACCCGGGCTGGAAATGGCCAGCCCGTCTGCCCGGATCCGGTCATGAAGCCGAGGTGATACCCGTGAGGCTGGCGGATAACCGTGAGGCTGGCGGGCTAAGCCAGTATCGCAGCGGCTGCCCGCGTCGGCTCTCGGCCTGGCTCATCTCCCCGTAACCGCGAACCAGAAGTCAGCCCCGCTAGGGCCGGTCACAAGCACGATCGGCGCGGTGTACGGCTGTGGAAGGCTCACCCTCGCATCGATATCGGAGTTGCCGCGCGAGTTGGCCTCGAAGTCACCCGTGCTGACATTGGTAATGGCGGCGGTGCCGTCTGCGCCGATGCTGAGGCAGCTGACGACAGCCCGGAACGCGGGAAACGGATTCGTCCCACGCAGGGAGACCGGCACCGAGGGATGGCCGGCGAGTACCAGCCCGCGTACCCGAACAAGGAGATGACCGTCGCGGCTGAGTGAGCCCGATCCGACCTCGAGTACCCAGGGGAGTCCGGCGCCGGCTATTCCCCGAACGGCATTGACTGAATTCGCATAGGAAGCGGCGACCGGCGTCAGGGTGTCAAACTCCATGATCAAGTCGCAACCGGAGTCCTCCGAGGAGGCACCGCCCGGCGGCGCCGTCGGATCGTCGGCAGCCACCCGGTTGACGTCGTCCGGCGCCGTGCCGTCGGCGGATCCCGGGTTGCACATCTCAGACCTCTCTGCGCTGCGTGTGGTCAGCCAACCGCTGCCCCGGTTCTGTCTCCCGATCACACGTCTGGCCAACGCGTGAGGTTCAGCCCGCGTCGAGGAAGTCGACCAGGCGGGGCAGGTCGGCGACGGAGTCGATGACGTGATCCGGGACGCCCGGCGCGCTGCGGAGGGTCTCCGGTCGGTACTTGCCGGTGCGGACCAGGACGCCGGTGAGGCCGTGGTCCTGGGCGGCCAGGACGTCCGCCTGGATGTCGTCCCCGGCCATCACGGTCTGCGCCGCGGCGGCACCCAGGGCATCGAGGGCCGTGGCAAAGAACGCGGCCGCGGGCTTGCCGGTCACCTCGGCCGTCACGCCTGAGGCCTGCTCCAGGCCCGCCAGGAACGCGCCGGTATCGAGCTGCATCCCGGTGTCGGTGCGCCAGTACAGGGTGCGGCCCATGGCCACCAGGCGCGCGCCGCCCAGCAGGCAGCCGAACACCCGGTTCAGCGCGGCGTAGCTGAACTCCGGGCCGGCGCCGCCCAGGATCACCACGTCGGCCTCGGTGTCATCGGTGAGCGTGACCCCGGCCAGGTCCTCGGCAATGTCGCCGCTGTTCAGCAGCAGGCAGCGCGCGCCAGGATGGTGCCGGGCCAGGTAGGCGGCGGTGATGGTCGGCGCGGTGAAGATGTCGTCGATGCCGACCGGGAAGCCGGCCGCCGCCAGGGTCGAGGCCATCCAGGCCCGGGTCCGCGAGGTGGTATTGGTCACCAGCGCCACCGCGAACCCGGCGTCACGCAGCCGGGTCACCGCGCCGACCGCGCCGGGCAGCGGCCGCCAGGAGACCGTCAGCACCCCGTCGATATCGAGCAGCACCGCCCTGATTCCGCGCATGGACCGACGATAGGTCGGTGGCCGACAGTGTGGTGGGCACCCTGCGAGGGTTACAGGCCAAGCGTGGGCACCATCACCGGGCTGGGAGAGGCCGGAGCCGGGGCTCGCGGAGGGGGCGTGTAACGCGCGGGAAACATCGGCTACCATGAGTTCCGACATGCGGCGCTACGTACTCATCCTTAGCAGCCGTAGCGGGACCTGATCAGGGCAGGCCAGCAACCCGCTACGGGATGAGGCGCTGGCCGTGAGCCGTGGCAGGCCCC
>Ga0070699_100001621_pt1 | contig 20514 bp, 20 predicted proteins | sample KBSK1503metaG_FD_65473 | JGI IMG/M metagenome (GOLD analysis project Ga0070699, IMG submission 65473) | Corn, switchgrass and miscanthus rhizosphere microbial communities from Kellogg Biological Station, Michigan, USA - KBS K1-50-3 metaG | ecosystem: Host-associated > Plants > Roots >...
GCTCCCGCGCCGCCCGTCGCCTCGTAGGTCGCCTCCAACAACTCGGTTACAACGTCCAGATCACAGAGAAGGTGGCCTAAGTTTCTTTCCAGTTCGCCACCGCCGCCGTCGGAAGGACCGGGGTTGACGTCAGAGGCCCCGAATGCGGTAGCCTCACGGCGCAAAGGAGGACACCCATGAAGCGCTGCGCAATCATGCTGCTCGTCTGGGGGCTCGCGGGCATCGGCTCCGCCCAGGAGCGATTCGACGGCCTGTCCGTCGACCTGAGCAACCTCTATCGCCTCTCGAAGGCGCGGACGCGCTCGATCAGCCCCGAGAACTTCACTGGCGAGAAGGGCAAGGGCGGCATGGCCGTCGAGGGCACCGGGAAGAACGCGGCGCGGGACCTGGGGCAGAAGTGGAAGGTGTCGCCGTCGGTGAAGATCGAGGCCGGAACGACCTTCACCCTGGCCCAGATCGATGGTCCGGGGGCCATCCAGCACATCTGGATGACGCCGACCGGCAACTGGCGCTTCTCGATCCTGCGCTTCTACTGGGACGGGGAGACGAGCCCGTCGGTGGAGGCGCCGGTGGGCGACTTCTTCGCCTCCGTCCCCGGCCGCTACGCGCAGATCAGCTCGCTCCCCGTCGCGGTGAACCCCGGCAGCGCGTTCAACTGCTACTGGGTGATGCCGTTTCGCAGGTCGGCGCGCGTCACCCTCGAAAACCTCGACCAGAACCCGATGACGCTCTACTACCAGGTCACCTACGCGCTCGCGGAGGTTCCCGCCGACGCCGGCTACTTCCACGCGCAGTTCCGGCGGTCGAACCCGCTCCCGTACAAGCAGGACTACGTGATCCTGGACGGAATCCGGGGCCAGGGGCACTACGTGGGCACGCACCTGCTGTGGGGCGTCCGCAGCGACGGCTGGTGGGGAGAGGGCGAGGTGAAGTTCTTCATGGACGGTGACGCGGAGTTCCCGACCATCGCCGGCACCGGGACCGAGGACTACTTCTGCGGGTCCTACGATTTCGAGAATCCCCTCACGAAGCAGTACCAGGAGTTCACGACACCCTACTCGGGCCTGCCCCTGGTCATACGGCCCGACGGCCTCTATCAGTCACAGCAGCGCTTCAGCCTCTACCGCTGGCACATCGCGGACCCGATCCGGTTCGAGCGCGACCTGAAGGTGACGATCCAGGCCCTGGGTTGGCGGTCCGGCGGCCGCTACCTGCCCCTGCAGGACGACATCGCCTCGGTGGCGTACTGGTACCAGCAGGAGCCGCACGGTCCGTTCCCGGCGCTTCCGGGAAAGGACCAGCTGGAGCTGAACTAGCCGACGATGCCGCGGCGCTCCACCACGCGCACGTAGCGGTCGATCGGCACCTTCTCGATGCGCTCGACGAGGGTGCTCGGGCTCGGCCAGCGGATCTCGAGCCAGTCGAGGCTCGTCGCGCTGCCGAGCCCGATGACCTCGCGCGGATCGTGGGACGAGAGATAGCTCCCGCCCGCGTTCTTGAGGCGGGACTTCTTGACTCCTCCCGCGGACCACGTGAGCAGGGCGCCGATCGCGTCCCGGTTGGCGCTCGTGCCCTGGAGCCGGAGGCCGATCCAGTGGTTCCCGGCCCCCGCCCGGTTCTTCAGCAGCAGCGGCGCCGCGCCGTTCATCGCGACGACGACGTCGCGCCGCCCGTCGTTGTCGTAATCGCCCACCGCCAATCCGCGGGCCGGGAACGTCTTCGTGAACACGGGACCCGCCTCGGCGCTGATGTCGTGCAGGCGCGTCCCGTCGTTCCGGAAGAGCAGCAGCGGCTCCTTGTAGTGGACCTGCCCGCCGTAGCTCTCGATCATGTCGTCAGGGTGGCCGTTGGCCAGGAACAGGTCGATGTTGCCGTCGTTGTCGAAGTCGAAGAACTTCAGGCCCCACCCCGAGAGCAGGCGAGTCGCCTGGCCGATGCCGTGCGTGTGTGCGATGTCGACGAACGACTCGTCCCCGTTGTTCTTGTAGAGCGAGAACATCTCCTGGTCGACGTTGGCGACGAAGAGGTCCTGCCGGCCATCGCCGTCGAGGTCGGCGGCGTCCACGCCCATGCCCGAGCGCGGCTGCCCGTTCGCGCTGAAGCCGACCTCGGAGGCGAGCCCGAGCTCCTCCCACTTGCCGCCGCCGCGGTTCACGAAGAGGAAGTTCTGGACGGTGTCGTTGGCCACGAACAGGTCGAGGAGCCCGTCGTTGTTGATGTCGGTCGCGACCACTCCCAGGGCCTTGCCGAGGGACCGGGCGATGGCGGTGCCCCCCGAGACCTCGGTGAACGTGCCGTCGCCGTTGTTGTGGAACAGGAGGCTCGGCGTCGGCTTGAAGACCCGGGGGATGCAGTAGTAGCGCCGGCCGAGCTTGTTGTCGCCGCAGAAGACGTTCTTGGCGAGGCTGAACTCCACGAAGCTGCACACGAACAGGTCCAGCCGGCCGTCGTTGTCGTAGTCGAACCAGACCGCGCTCGTCGTCCAGCCGGGGGCGGCCACGCCCGCCTTGTCCGTCACGTCGGTGAAGGTCCCGTCCCCGTTGTTGTGGTACAGGATGCAGCGCCCGTATCCGGTCACGAACAGGTCCGGGTTGCCGTCGTTGTCGTAGTCCCCGACCGCGACGCCCATGCCGAAGGTCCCGCCCGCGACGCCGGCCTTCTCGGTCACGTCGGTGAACGTCCCGTCGCGATTGTTCCGGTAGAGGGCGTTGCGAATGGGCGTCTTCGGCTTGTAGAAATCGCAGGGACCGCTGTTGACCATGTAGAGGTCCATCCAGCCGTCGTTGTCGTAGTCGATGAAGCCGCAGCCCGGGCCGACGGTCTCCGGCAGGTACCGCTCCGGCGACATGGCGTTCTCGTGGACGAAGGAAATGCCGCTCGTTCCGGGGGGCACCTCCTCGAAGAGCGGCTCCGGCGCCCCCCGCGCCACGCGCGGAAGGACGAGCCCGGCGCCCGCCAGGCCCAGTCCGCGCAGGAAGGCCCGGCGGGATGGACGGCCCCAGGGATCGCCCGACTCCATGCCTCGCCGGTTCCCGGCCACAGGAGGTCGAGTGTATCCTCTCCAGCGTGGAGAACAAGGTGATGGGACGAGGGATCGTGGCCATCCTGATGGCCGGCGTGGCGGTGGCTCCGCATGGTGCCCGCGCGGCGAGCCGGGAGGGAGAGAAGAGGATCCTCTCCGTCCTCGAAGAGATGCGCAAAGGGGGGAGGACGTACCTGAGCGTGCCTCCCGAAGACGGCCGCGCCCTGCGTCTCCTCGCCGAGGCCGCGGGGGCGAAGACGGTGGTCGAGATCGGGACGTCCACGGGTTACTCGGGCCTCTGGTTCTGCCTGGCCCTCCAGGACACGGGCGGCCGGCTCATCACCTTCGAGATCGATCCCGGCCGGGCGGCGGCCGCCCGCAAGAACTTCCAGCAGGCAGGCGTGGAGTCGCTGGTGACGGTCGTCGAAGGTGACGCCCACCAGAAGCTGGCCACCGTGAAGGGCCCCGTCGACGTGGCCTTCATCGACGCGGACAAGGAGGGGTACGTCGATTACCTGCGGAAGCTGTTGCCGCTGGTGCGTCCCGGCGGGTTGCTCCTCGCCCACAACGTGGGGATGGCCGGCGTGACGGAGTACCTCAAGGAGGCGGAGGCCAACCCCGACCTGGAAACGATCGTGTATCGAGAAGGGGCCGGCCTGGCCGTCACCCTGAAGAAGCGTTGAGCCTGGTTGCGTGGCGTGGCCTCACGGCCACGTGCGGTCTTCTGCTCGCCGCCGCCCTGCACCCCGCGCTGGACTCCCGGCTCCATCCGCCCCTGATGACGATCTCCGCCCTGGCCCTGCTGCTCGTCGCGGGACTCCTCGCGGGGCCGCGCGACCCGGGCGGCCGGCTGGTCGGCGTCGGAGCCTTCGCAGTGGCCCTGGCCTTCGGCTACGACGGCCTGCGCGGCCACCGGGGACAGCTCACACTCGAGACGGGGCAGGGTACCCGTAGCTTCGAAGAGGAGGGGCCGGAAGGGCGATCGCTCGGCCTGCGGCCGCTGGGCTTCGATGTCATCCTCGAGCGCGCCCTTCCCGACGGTGGCGCCGTGCTGAGGGTGGGGGACGGAGCGACGATCGCGATCGGTCCCGGCCACGCCGCTTCGCACGGGGGCTTCCGCTTCGGCGTTTCCGCTGGCCGCGAGGGTGCGGGGCCATCCGCTCTGCGCATCGCCGTGGCGGGACCGCAGGGATCGTCCGTGGTCGAGGTCGGGCCGGGCGCGCCGGCAACCGTGGATGGCCTCCAGATCTCCCTCGAGCAGTACTTCCCGGACTTCGCTCTCGACGCGAAGCAGCAGCCGTACTCGCGGTCGTCCGAGCCGCGAAACCCCGCGGCGCTGCTCCGCGTGGCGCGAGGGGCCCGGGCCTGGCGCGTGTTCGTCATCCGGGCCATGCCGGGGATCCACCGGCCCGAGGGGCTGGACCGCGTGCTCTCGCTCACCGACGTCGTCGTTACCGAAGCGGTCACGCTGCGCGTGAGCCGGGAGCCGGCCGCCGCCGTCGCGCTCGTGGGCATGACCCTGATGGCCGCCGGAATGGTGTGGGCGCCCCGGCCGGCATGAGCTCCACCGCCGCCGCGGCGGCCCTTGCCCTCGCCGCGGCGGCTCCTCTCTCCGCGCTGGGCCGAGCCGCCGGGCCTCGCGCCCTCGATCCCCCGAGCCGGGGGCTGGCCGCGCTGGCCGGGATCCTTCTTCTGTTCGCCGGCGCTCGGCCCGCGGCGCGGCCGGCCGCCGTCCTCGCGTTCGCGGCCGCCGTCCTCGTGCCCCGCGGGCTGGCGTGCCTGCTGGCCGCCGCGGCGGCGGTGGTCGCGGCCGTCCGGCCGGCGCCGCCTGCCATCCCCGGCTTCGCCGCGTGGCCGCTCGTCGCGGCGCTCGCCCTGGCCCTGGCGGCATCGGCGCTTCAAGCGGCGGCGGAAGAGTCCGGCTCGCCGCGGCGTCTCGGCGCCGCCCGGGAAGCCGCGCTCGGCGGTGCGGTTCTCGTCCTCTCGATGATGATCGTCGACGGCGGCCGCATCCTGCGCTGGCGGTATGGCCTCGGCGCCGGAGCGGCTCGGATCGAGCTGCCCGGGGCGGCCCTCGTCCTCGGCCTCGCGCTGCTCGTCTCGCTGGCGGGGGCGCTGTCGATGACCGTGCACCTGCTGGCCCCTTCGACTCGACGCTCCCGGGCCGGGCTCGTCGGCCAGCGGCTGCTCGTCCTCGGCGCCGGCCTCGGAGGACTGGGCGTTGCGGTCGTCGCCGGTCAGGGTCTCGGCCACAACGCGGAATCGCTCGCCACCGGCGCTCGGGACCTTGCGGCGATGTTCCTGGCCGTGGGCGTGCTCATCCTGGCGCTCATCGGCCTGCTCGCGGCGCCGGCCGCTCCCGAGGCCGCCGCCGGCGCCCGCGTCGATCCGACCAGCGAGCGCGCGCTCCGCCTCGCCGCCGCGGCGGCCCTGCTCGCGGCGGCGACCGCGGGGTTCGAGGGCTGGCGGGCCGAAGGAACCTACGCGACCACGACGATGGCGGAGGCCGCTTCGGCCGCCCTCCTGGGCCTGGTTGCGGTACAGCCCACGCGTCTGGGTCTCGCGCGCGCGGCCTTGTTCGTGATCGGGCTGCTCGCGCTGATCGCCCGCGCGAGCTAGCGGCCGATCGCGAGCCGGTCGGCGAGTGGGCGGGGGAGACCCGCCTTGATGATCTTCTCCTGGGTGGCTTCGATCTGGTACGGGATGCGGTGGATCGTGACGACTCGCGAGGAGCTGTCGAAGAGCGCGAAGGAGGCGAGCGGGTTGCCGTCGCGCGGCTGGCCGACCGACCCCGGGTTGATGAGGTAGCGCACCCCCTCCCGCAGCTTGAAACGGAAGGACGGCGCGACGGTGAGGATGGTCGTGATGGCGTCGGGCGACAGGGCGAAGATCACGGGGAAGTGCGAGTGGCCGAAGAAGCTGATCGGATACTCGGTGTGGCGGAAGACGTTCAGGGCCTCGATCTCTCCGAAGATGTAGGCGTCCTCGTCGATGGGCGTGCCGTGGCAGATGGCGAAGCGGCCGTCCACCTCCACCGGTCCCTGGGGAAGCACCCGCAGCCAGCGCGCGTTGACCTTGGTCAGCTTCCTCCGCGTCCACATCGCGGCCTCGAGGGCGATGCGGTTGAACAGCTCACCGTCTTCCAGGCCGGAGCAGACCTTGTCGTGGTTGCCGCGCACCGCGGCGAGCGGGCGGAGGCGCTTCACCATGTCGACGGCCTGGTTCGGGTTGGCTCCGTAGCCGACCACGTCGCCCAGGCATACCGCCTTGTCCCAGGGCTTGCGGCGCACGAAGGAGAGAACGGCGGAGAGGGCTTCCTTGTTGGAGTGGATGTCCGAGAGGATGAGGTACTTCATCGATTCGGTCGTCCTCCGGGGCCCGCGGCGGTACGGCCCGCGAAGAGGCAGTCCGCGATCTCCCGCGCCACCGCCTCGGGAGACCGCCCCGAGGCGTCGACGGTGAGGTCGGCCAGGCGGTAGGAGGGCTCTCTCTCGGCGAGCAGTCGCAGGATTGTCTCACGACTCGACGCCAGCGGTCGACTGCCGTCGAGCGGCACGCGCGAGAGGATCGTCTCCACGTCGCACCGCAGCCACACGGTGGCGGCGCCCGCCCGGAGGGCGTCGCGTGTTGCGGGCGTCGCGAACGCCCCGCCTCCCGCCGCCACTACCACGCGCTCACGATCGCGAAGGGCGATGGCGAGCCGGGTCTCGTGCTCCCGGAAGAAAGCCTCACCGCGGCGGCGGAAGATCTCGGCCACGGACAGGCCGATCTCCTCCTCGATCCGTGCGTCCATGTCCACGAGCGTCCAGTCGAGCCGGCCGGCGAGGCTCGCGCCGACGGTGGTCTTGCCGCTCCCCATGAAGCCCACGAGCACGACCCGCGGCGGCTCAGCCACGGCGACCCCGGTCGCCGGCGATGCCGCGCTCGAGGAACGCGTAGAACTCCGGGAACGAGACGGAGGCGCACTCGGCGTCCTCGACATGGCTGTCGCCGCGGGCCGCGAGCGCCGCCACCGACAGCGCCATGGCGATGCGATGGTCGCCGTGGGCCCGCACCCGCGCTCCCCGCAAGGGAGGGCCCCCCTCGATGGCGAGCCCGTCGGGGCGCTCCTCGACCCGCACCCCCATCGCGCGCAGGCCTTCGGCCAGCGCGGCGATGCGGTCGCTCTCCTTGACCCGAAGCTCGCCGGCGCCGGAGACCGTGAAGGTGCCTTGCGCGCGCGCGGCCGCCACCGCCAGTGCCGGAACCTCGTCGATGAGGGCGGGAACGGCGTCGGCGCCCACGTCCACGCCGGTCAGGTGGGACGTGCGGGCCTCGATCCAGCCCACCGGCTCGGGCTCCTTCCGGCGGACGCCGGTTTCGATGTGACCGCCCATCTTCTTCAGCACGTCGATGAACGCGGTGCGCGCGGGGTTGAGGAGCACGTTCTCGACGTGGATCCAGGACTCGGGAAGGATGAGGGCGGCCACGACGAGGAAGGCGGCGCTCGAGACGTCTCCCGGGACCTCCATCGTCAGCGGCGTGAGCCGCGTTCCCCCCCGCAGCGAAACCGTCATGCCGCTGCGCTCGAGCGGCACGCCGAAGGCGGGAAGCAATCGCTCCGTGTGGTCGCGGCTGTGACCGGGTTCGGTGACGGCCGTGATGCCGTCGGCCTGGAGGCCAGCGAGGAGGACGGCCGTCTTGACCTGGGCGCTCGCCACGGAAAGCCGCCACGTGATGCCCCGGAGCGCGCCCCCTTCGATGGTGACGGGGGGCGCTCCCTCGCGGGTGGTGACCGCCGCGCCCATGGCCCGCAGCGGCTCGGCCACGCGCTCCATGGGTCGGCGGCGGATCGAAGCGTCGCCGGTCAGGACCGAGCGAAAGGGCCGCCCGGCCAGGACCCCCGCCAGCATCCGGATCGTCGATCCGGAGTTGCCGACGTCGAGGGAGCCGCTGGCCCCTCGCAGGCCGGCCGGTCCCAGGCCCTCCACGTCCACCGCGCGCCCCGAGCCGCGCACCTCGACCCCCAGCTCCCTCAGGCAGCGCAGCGTGGAGTTGCAGTCGGCGGCGGTCGAGAAGTTGCCGATGCGCGTCTCCCCCTCGGCCAGCGCTCCCAGGATCGCCAGACGATGGGAGAGGGACTTGTCGCCGGGGAGCGTGAAGCGTCCGCGAAAGCGGGACGCGGGCGAGAGCCGCACGGCGGGAGGGTAGCACGTCCTTCCTGCAAGTGGCTGAGGGGCTGTGGCTTGATCGCCGGATAGCCGCGTGTTACGTTTCTGTGGCGGCCCTCCCCCAGACATGAAGCGCTCTCCGAGCCGGACGGTCAAGCTCGACATCGCGAGCCGCTTCGACATGTTGGAGATGGTGCAGACCGTCCTCACGCACCTGAGCGGCCTCGCCGGCTTCGACGAGGAGGCCACGCACTACATGAGCGTCGCGGTGCGCGAGTCGGTCGTCAACGCGATCAAGCACGGCAACCGCGGCGACGAGGGCAAGCGGGTCTCCATCGCCATCGCCCTCGAGTCCGGCGCCCTCGAGGTGAGCGTCCGCGACGAGGGAGGCGGCTTCGACCCCGACGCCGTGCCGAATCCCACCGCCGTCGAGAACCTGCTGAAGGTCGACGGCCGCGGCATCTTCTTCATGCGCTCCTTCATGGACGAGGTGTCGTACGTCTTCCCCCCGGGGGGCGGGACCGTGGTGACCATGACCAAGCGCAAGGCCTGAGCGCTAACGGCGGCGGACGAACAGCATCGCGGTCGACCGGGGGCCTTCGGCGAGCGGCGTGACCGCGAGCCCGGGCGCGGCCTCCAGGCGCCGCCGCTCGCCGGGGCCGCACATCACGAGGACCGGCCCGGCCGCCGCCGCGTCGGCGATCGGCTGTTCCCCGGCGACCTCCCTCACGTTCGCGTCGTTGTAGAAGTACCCGGCCATCCAGGCCGTGCGCCACGCGCCCCAGACCAGCACCTCGCGGCCGCCGGTGCGGGCGAAGAGAGATCGCCCGGACTCGCGGCGCGCGAGGATCGGGGGCGCCGCCCACGCCAGCAGCACGAGCATCCCCGCCGCGCCGACGCGCAATAGGCCGAGGGCCCCGGCGGGGTCACGAAGGGCTCGCCGCCGCACCCCCAGCCCGATGAGCAGACACCACGCGGCGAAGGGGATGGCGAGACGCCAGTCGGGCTCGCCGACGCTGCGCAGGTACAGCGGCGCCGCGGCCAGGGCGCAGGCCAGCAGCAGCGTCACCATCGCCGCGGCCCGAGGCCCGGTGCCCAGGGGCCCGCGCAGCTCGCCGAGAGCCATCGCGTGGGCGGCTCGGCCCGTGATGAGGGCGAGCGGCGGCAGGCAGGGCAGGATGTAGCCCGGCAGCTTCGAGCCGGCGGCCGTGAAGAACAGGAAGGGAAGGGCGAGCCAGAGGAGGATGAAGACGTCGAGGCGCGAGCTCTTCGGTTTCAGCGTCCCGAACCCGGCCAGCGTCGGCTCGGTCCAGGGGAAGACGCCCACCAGCAGGACCGGCACGTAATAGAGGATGGGGCCGGGATGCCGGTGGATCGCGGAGGTGAAGCGCTGCAGGTTGTGATTGAGGAGGAAGACGTCGAGGAACGCCTGCCCCTCATGCCGCCACATGAGCAGATACCAGGGGCCGGCCACGAGCAGGAAAAGGGCGATGCCGGCGGGGGAGAGCACGGTGCGGACGAGGCGCCACTGCCGGGTCGCCACGACGTAGCCGGCGACGATCAAACCCGGCAGGAGCAGGCCGAGGGGCCCTTTGGCCAGCGTCGCCAGCGCCATGAACACCCAGGCGGCGGGCACGGCCAGACGGCCCGCGAGACCGAGCAGCCGCAACGCCATCAGCCCGACGGCGCACGTCACGGTCGCCGCCAGCAGCATGTCCATCGCCGCGGCGCGGCCGTAGGCGAAGGCGAGGGGGGCGGTGGCGGCGACGAATCCGGCGTGCAGTCCCGTCTCGCGGCCGTAAAGACGGGCGCCGAAGAAGATGGTGCTGGCCACCAAGAGCAGCGCCGCCAGGACCGAGGGAAGGCGCGCGGCCGTCTCCGTCTCACCGAAGATCGAGAACGCGGCCCCCGCCAGCCAGTAGTAGAGCGGAGGCTTCTCGAGCCACGGCTCGCCCTGCAGGGTGGGGACGAGGTACGTGCCGCTCCGGTGCATCTCCACGGCCACGCGGGCGTAGCGCGGCTCGTCGGGACCGATGAGCGGCACGCTGCCGAGGCGGAAGAGCAGGAGCGCCGCGGTCAGCGCCAGCAGGAGCGCGGCGGGCCTGGAATCGGCGGCCTGGTTTTGAGGCACCCGGGCGGCATCCTACAATCCGAGGTTCGAAGGGGGCAAGGGTGACCGGGCGCTACATGGCGGTGGCGGCGGAAGCGGTGCTGAAGGCCGGCGCCATCCAGAAGGAGCGCTACGGCAAGAAGATCCAGATCTCCCACAAGGGGGAGATCGACCTCGTCACCGAGGTGGACCGCGCCTGCGAGGACTCGATCCTCGAGACGCTGCGCACGCGCTTCCCCGGCCACGACATCGTCACCGAGGAGCAGGTCATCGACCAGGCCGGCTCGCGCCACGTCTGGTTCGTCGATCCGCTCGATGGCACGACCAACTACGCGCACGGTTATCCTTTCTTCTGCTCCTCGGTCGGTCTGACGCTGGACGGCGCGCCGGTGGCCGGCGCCGTCTACGATCCGTTGAAGGACGAGCTGTTCACCGCCGAAAGAGGCGGTGGCTCGTACCTGAACGGCCGGCGGCTGAAGGTCTCCGCGGCGACCGAGCTGCTGCGCAGCATGCTCGTCACCGGCTTCCCCTACGACCTGCGGGACGACCTCGCGAGCAAGCTTCGCCTGTTCAACCGGTTCATGGGCGAGGCGCGGGCGATCCGCCGCGACGGCGCCGCCGCCCTCGACCTGTGCTACCTGGCCGCGGGGCGGGTGGACGGCTTCTGGGAAGAGCGGCTGCAGCCCTGGGACATGATGGCGGGCATCCTGATGGTGACCGAAGCCGGCGGCACGGCGTCCCGCTTCGACGGCTCTCCGCTGGGGCTGCGCGCGGACGAGATCGTGGCCACCAACGGCGCGCTGCACGGCCGCATGCTCGAGGTCCTGCGTCGGGACGTCGCCGAGAGCGCGGTCTCGCCGGTGGCCGACAAGCTGCGTTGACCCACCGATCCAGTTCGTCGAGCGTCTGCGCGCGGCGCAGGGAGGCGGCGGAAGCGAGCCGCTCACCAACGGCGGCTTCGAGGGTAGCGCCTCACCCTGGGTGCTCTCGACCGGCTTCACCTGGACGGGTACGGACGTCTCGCTGCCCACGAGCTTCCGGGTGGGCGACGTGTCGCTGAAGTAGGACTATCGCTTCAGCGGCACTTGACGACGCGGCCTCGCCCGCCGAGGGCCAGGCTGAAGGGGCCCAGCTCGGTGCCGTCGTCGACGGTGACGCGCAGCGTCATGACCCGTCCTCGCACCGCGCCGTGGTAGCGCGCCGGCCGCCCCTCCGCGTCTTCGCCCCGGCGCACCGGCCCCGGTCGCTCCTGCGTGTACCGGCCCTCGGCCTCGAACCGCCCGCGACGGTCGAGACGTAGCGGTCCGTCGATGCGGCCGTGCGCACAGTCGAACTCGACGGCCACGCCCTGCTCGCTCACCGAGAATGCGACGTGCTGGCCGCCCCAATCGCCGGTTCGGACCCGCCGGGCGGCCGCGGAAGCCGGGAGAGCCAGGAGGGGGACGAGGCCGAGCAAGAGCGCCAACGGAACCGCCGCCGGAAGCTGCACCTCCCCACTATGACAGCCTGATCGACGGCTTGTCCTGATCGACGACGTGTCGTGATCGACGACGTTGACGCTCGCCGGGAAAACGGGATAGTGTCCGCGTCAAATCCGGCAGCGCGACGTCATCTGGAGGTGCCCATGCTCACCGCGCTTGTCTCCGCCTTGCTGGCGGTGGCCCCGCCCGCGCCCGTGCCGGACCTCCCGGCGGCCGTCTATCGTGAGCGCCGTGAGCGCGTGATGCGCGAGCTCGAGGGCTGCGTGGCCGTTCTCGCCGCCCACGGGGAGACGAGCGGCGTCACCGAGGACTACCGCCAGGACGGCGACTTCTTCTGGCTCACTGGCCTCAACGAGAGCGACGCCTGGATGCTGCTCGCGCCGCGGGCCAAATACAGCCGCGCCGTGCTGTTCCTGCGTCCACGCGACCCGGAGCGCGAGCGCTGGACGGGTCCGCGCGAGCCGCTCTCCCCCGCCCTGCGCGAGCGTTACGGCGTGGACCGCGTGGGGCGGGGCCGCCCCGACCGGGCGGCGGTGGGGGCGGCCCTGGGGGCGGAGTGCGTGGCGGTCATCGCGCCCGTCAGCGACCTCAAGGACGAGCGGCCCGATGCGGTGCTGGCCCGCCAGGTCGCGTCCGCCCTCGGCCTGCGCCTCGTCTACAAGCGCGACCTGATCGCGCGACTGCGCGCCGCGCACGAGCCGCAGGAGGTCGCCCTCATGGAGCGCGCGGTCGAGATCACGCGGGCCGGGCACGAGGCGGCGGCGCGCGCGGCCGTGGCCGGCGTGTCCGAGCGCGACGTGCAGACGAAGATCGAGTACGCGTTCTTCTCGAACGGTGCCACCGGCCTCTCCTACCCTTCCATCGTGGGCAGCGGCCCCGACGGCGCCGTCCTGCACTGGGACCGCAACGACCGCCGGCTGCAGGCAGGCGACCTGGTGGTGGTGGACGCCGCCGCGGAGTACGGGCGCTACGCATCCGACGTCACCCGCACCTACGCCGCGAGCGGGCACTTCACGGAGGAGCAGGCCCGGGTCTACCGGGCGGTCTACCAGGCCCAGGAGGACATCTTCAGCGCCATCAAGCCCGGCGTGACCATGGCCGACCTGCAGGAAGTGGCGGAGGCTTCACTCAAGCGCGCGGGCTACCTGGAGGCGTTCATCCACGGGTTCGGCCACTTCGTGGGTCTCGACGTACATGACGCCGGGCGCTACGACCTGCCCCTGCCCGTGGGCGCCATCTTCACCGTGGAGCCGGGCGTGTACCTCCCTGATCGCGGGTTCGGAGTGCGCATCGAGGACGAGGTACTCGTCACGGAGACGGGGTATCGCCTGCTCTCCAACCGGATCCCCCGCAAGCTGGAGGACGTCGAGGCCTGGATGGCGGCGGCGCGACGCTGAGCTCCTTGCGCCATGCGTGAATACAAGATCGCCGTCATCCCCGGCGACGGCATCGGCCCCGAAGTGATCGCCGCGGGCCTGGAAGTGCTGGAGGTGCTGGCCGCGCGCGACGGTGGCTTCACGCTCCGCGTCGAGCGCTTCCCCTGGAGCTCCGATTACTACCTGCAGCACGGCCACTACATCCCCGAAGGCGGGCTGGAGCGGCTCCGGGCCTTCGACGCGATCCTCTTCGGCGCCGTGGGCAGCCGGAGCGTTCCCGACCACGTCTCGCTCTGGGGGCTGCGCCTCGCCATCGCGCAGGGGTTCGACCAGTACGCCAACGTGCGGCCGGCGCGCCTGCTGCCGGGCGTGACGAGCCCGCTGGCGAACGGCCGCGACATCGACTGGGTCGTCGTCCGGGAGAACTCCGAGGGGGAGTACGCGGGCCACGGCGGCCGCGCGCATCGCGGGCTCCCGATCGAGACCGGCACCGAGACGGCCGTGTTCACGCGCGCGGGCGTCGAGCGCATCCACCGCTTCGCCTTCGACCTCGCGAGGAAGCGCCCGCGCAAGCACCTGACGCTGGTCACCAAGTCGAACGCCATGCGGTTCGGCATGGTGATGTGGGACGAGATCTTCTTCGAGGTCGCGCGGGATCATCCCGACGTCGGGACGGACCGGGGGCTGGTCGATGCCGTGACCGCGCGGATGGTCGGCCAGCCGCAGACGCTCGACGTGCTCGTCGCCACCAACCTGCACGCCGACATCCTGTCGGACCTGGCGGCCGCGCTCACCGGGAGCCTCGGCCTCGCCCCCACCGCCAACCTCAACCCGGAGCGGCGGTTCCCCTCCATGTTCGAGCCCATCCATGGCTCGGCCTTCGACATCGCGGGGCAGGGGAGTGCCAACCCCATCGGCACCTTCTGGACGGCCGTCCTGATGCTGGAGCACCTCGGCGAGGCGGCGGCCGCCGCGAGGCTCATGGGGGCGATCGAAGCCGTCACCGCAGCCGGCGTGCTCACGCCGGACCTGGGCGGCGCCGCCCGCACGGCGCAGGTGACGCGCGCCGTGTGCGAGCGCATCGGGGGATGAGCAAGCGAATCCTCGGGCCGCTCTATGTCCAGGTCTTGATCGCGGTGGCGGCCGGGATCGCGGTGGGGATCTTCGCTCCCCGGCTCGGCGGCCAGCTCAAGCCGCTGGGCGACGGGTTCATCAAGCTCATCAAGATGCTGTTCGCGCCGATCGTCTTCGCGACCGTCGTGCTCGGGATCGCCCGGTTGGAGAGCCTGAAGGACCTGGGGCGCGTGGGCCTGCGCGCGCTCATCTACTTCGAGGTTCTCTCCACCTTCGCGCTCGTCGTCGGTCTCGTGGTGGTCAACGTCCTCGGGCCGGGACGGGGAATGAACGTCGATCCGGCGACGCTCGACCAGAGGAGCCTCGAGAGCTACACCGCGGCCGTCCGGCACGACTCGTTCGCGGACTTCGTGCTGAACATGATCCCCACCAGCGTCGTGGATGCGCTGGCGCGGAACGAGATCCTCCAGGTCCTGCTGTTCTCGGTGCTGCTGGGGGTGGCGCTCACGCGCTTGCGCGATCGGGCGCAACCCCTGGTGAGCGTCCTGGAGGTGCTGCAGGAAGGGCTGTTTGCCGTCGTGGGCATGGTGATGCGGCTGGCGCCGCTGGCCGCGTTCGGCGCGATGGCTTTCACGGTGGGAACATACGGGTTCGGCTCCCTGCTCGCGCTCGGCAAGCTGGTGGCCAGCATGTACGCCACCTGCTTGCTGTTCGTTCTCATCGTCCTCGGCGCCATCGCCCGCATCTCCGGCTTCAGCCTGTGGAAGCTCCTGAAGTACCTGAAGGACGAGCTGTTCATCGTGCTCGGCACGGCGTCCTCCGAGTCCGTGGTGCCGCAGGTGATGCGGAAGCTGGAGCGGGTCGGCTGCTCGAAATCGGTCGTCGGCCTCGTCGTCCCCGCGGGACTCGCCTTCAACCCGGACGGCCAATGCATCTACTACACGATGGCCGCGATCTTCGTCGCGCAGGCGACCAACACGCCGCTCACGCTGGGCGACCAGCTCGTGGTGCTCGGCGTCCTCATGGTCACCTCCAAGGGCTCGGCCGGCGTGACCGGGTCGGGGTTCATCACGCTGGCGGCGACGCTGGCTTCCCTGGGCAAGATCCCCGTGTCGGGCATGGTGCTGCTGCTGGGCGTCGACCGGTTCATGAGCGAGGCGCGCGGGATCACCAATACGATCGGGAACGCCGTCGGCACCATGGCCATCGCTCGGTGGGTGGGCGCCCTGGACCAGGCGCGTGCGCAACGGGTGCTCGATGGCGCCGACGACGGGGTGTAACATGAGGCAACCTGAAAGGAGACAAGACATGCTCAAGGCTTGGTCGGCGTCGGCCGTGCTGGCGGCGGGCCTCATTGCATCCACCGCGTTCGCGGCCGCGCCAAGGACTTATCAGGTCACGGGTCCCGTTCTCGCCGTCACCGCGGACACGATCGTCGTGCAGAAGGGTCAGGACCGGTGGGAGATCGCGCGCGACGGCTCGACCAAGGTCACGGGCGACCTCAAGGTCGGCGCCAAGGTCACGATCGAGTACCGGATGACGGCGACCTCCGTCGAGGTGAAGCCCGAGGCGGCCGCGAAGAAGCCGGCGGCCAAGGGCAAGAAGAAGTGAAGAACCTCTTCCGACCGAAAAGGAGCCGAGACATGCAGCACCGTCGAAGCACACGGCCCTGGATCGCGGCCGTGCTGTCCGTAGGCTTTTTCATTCCGGCGGCCGCCCTCGCCAAGAACGAGAAGAGCGCGGCCAAGGTCGACATCAACTCCGCCAGCGTCAAGGACCTCGAGGCTCTTCCGGGCGTGGGGGCGGCGACGGCGAAGAAGATCGTCGCCGGGCGACCTTATGCCTCGGTCGCGGACCTTTCGAAGGCGGGGATCTCCGCGAGCACCATCGCGAAGATCACGCCGCTCGTCACGGTGGGTGCCGCGCCGGCACGCGCTCCCGCCCCCGCCGAGAAATCCGCCGGGACGCGACCACCCAGGGAGGAGAAGAGCAAGACGCCGGCGGCGGCGCCCTCGGCCGTGGATCTCAACAGCGCGTCACCGAAGGAGCTCGAAGCCCTCCCGGGCGTCGGGCCGGCGACGGCGAAGAAGATCGTCGCCGGGCGCCCCTACGCCTCGGTCGCGGACCTTTCGAAGGCGGGCGTTTCCGCAAGCACCATCGAGAAGGTCCGAGGCCTCGTCGTCGTGGGCGCTTCCCGGCCGGCCGGCGTTTCGGCTCCCGCGGCCGCTCCACCTCCGGCCGCGGCCGCACCCGCACAACCTGCCCCCGCGGCAGCGGCCGCGCCGACGACCCGGACCCCGGCGGCCCAGGCGCCGGCGCGGACGGCTCCCTCGCAAGGGATGGTCTGGGTCAACACGGCAACGAAGGTCTTTCACCGAGAGGGTGACCGCTGGTACGGGAAGACGAAGGAAGGAAAGTTCATGACGGAGGCCGACGCGCTCGCCGCCGGGTATCGCGAGGCCAAGACCCGGGAGAAGAAGCAGTAGACCAGGGCGCGCAATCGAAGCGCAATCGAAGGAGTGACCTCGCCTCGCGGCTGGCCGAGGCGAGGCCACTGGACCTCCGCGGCTACGGATCGGAAAGGTGAGTGCCCGGGGTCGGACTCGAACCGACACGAGCTTACGCTCACGACATTTTAAGTGTCGCGTGACTGCCAGTTTCACCACCCGGGCATCGTCCGGTGATTATCTCTCGGATCGCGGCCGTCGGCCACGCGGGCCCCGCGCTCTGCGCTACCATCGAGTCGTTGGCAGCAACCATGCGAGCCCGAAGGCGCGGCGGACCCGGTCCGGTCGGTTTCGGGGTGGTGCTCCTCGGACTGACCGTTGCCTGCGGCGGCGGGCCCGCCATGCCCGCGGCCAGTGCGCCCCCGTCCTCGCCGATCCCGCCGCCCGGTCCGCCTAACATCATCATCATCCTCGCCGACGACCTGGGCTACGGCGACCTCGGCTCGTTCGGCGCCACGCGCATCCGCACGCCCAACCTGGACCGGCTGGCCGCCGAAGGCGTACGCCTGACCGACTTCCGCGTCCCCTCCGCGCTGTGCACGCCGTCCCGCGCGGCGCTGCTCACCGGCCTCTATCCGCCCCGCACGGGACTCGTCGGCAACCTGCCCTCGGGCTCTCCCACCGCGGGCATCAGCGACGGCATCGACGACGACGAGATCACGGTAGCGGCAGCGCTCAAGGCGAGCGGCTACGGCACTGCCATCGTCGGCAAGTGGCACCTCGGGAGCACCCTGCCCCACCTGCCGACCGCGCACGGCTTCGACTCGTACTTCGGCATCAGCAACGGCGACCAGACCTTCCTGCTGCTGCGCGGCACGACGCCGGTGAAGGATCCGCCCGGCCTGGACCAGATCACCAAGGCCTACACCGCGGAAGCGGTGACGATCATCCGCGACGCCGCGCGCGGCAAGCCGTTCTTCCTCTACCTGGCTCACCGCTCGCCGCACGTGCCGCTGGTGCCGCCGCCGGAGTTCCTCGGGCGCTCCGCGAGGGGGCTGTACGGCGACGTGGTGGAGGAGCTGGACTGGAGCGTGGGCGAGGTGATGAAAGCCGTCCGCGACCGCGGCACGAGCGAGAGGAGCACGTTCGTCCTGTTCACGAGCGACAACGGCCCCTGGGTCTCGCACGGCGACGATGCGGGCTCGCCGGGCCCGTTCCGATCGGGCAAGAACTCGCCCTACGAAGGCGGGGTGCGCGTGCCGGCCATCGCGTGGTGGCCCGGCCACTACCCCGCGGGACGGGCGGTGAGCGAGCCCGTGATGAGCCTCGACGTGTTCCCGACGCTCGTCGCGATGGCCGGCGGCCGGCTCAGCCCCGAACGCCCGTACGACGGTGTCGACATCACGCCGCTGCTCTCGGGCGAGGTCTCCCGCGTGCCGGGCGCCGGCATCGACGGGTCGCGCGAGATGCTCGGCTACTACTTCGAGAACGCGGTGTCGCTGCGCTCGAGCCGCTGGAAGCTGCTCCGGCCGGGCTACTGGGACCTCGTCGACACCCTTTACGATCTGCAGGGCGATCCCTCCGAGACGACCGATCTCTATCCGGCGCGGCCGGATCTGGTGGCGGCGCTCTCCCCACGCCTGGCCTTCCTGGCCGACGAGATCGCGCGCCACGGCAAGAAGCCGAAGAAGGGCGGCGCGCCGGACTGATTCGGGTCCTCACGTAGGTGAGCGGCTCTGGAGCCCGGACGGACCGGTGGCCGCCTCACGGCGGCGGCGCCCAACTCGTCCCGGGGCGAGTTGCGCCCTCCGCGGGACGACCGTGCCCGTAGAACAGCTCGCTCTCGTACGCGTTGTGGGCTCGACACAGAAGCCGAATATTCTCCGTCGTGCCCTCGCCCCGCGCGCCATGGGGGTGGATGTGATCAAACTCGATGAAGGCCCTCTCGTTGCATCGTCTCCCGCTCTTGCTGACGAAAGCGCACGTGCCGTGGTCACGCGGCCAGACCACTCGCCGGACATTGGCCGCGATATCCCGGCTGCCGGGAGCCGTACCCCGACTGGCCTGCGGCCGTTCGGTCGCGGCGAACTTCTTCCGGGCGAGGTCCTTGAGTAGCACCGTCAGCGCGCGATCGATGACTTCGGCCAGGTCTCCACTGGGGATGGCGTGTCGCAGCAGATCCTGGGCCATGCGTAACTTCTCGCGCGTCTGGGCGCTCGCCGTGAACCGGATCTCATAGCGGTCTGGGGTCAGCGGTCGGAGAACCGCCCGACGTGCCGGGACTGGCTGCACCAGAGGGGGTGCGCCCGCCAAAGGGGAGTGGTGCGCCATGGCGTTCGCCGCTGCCGCCTCCGGGGCTGGCGGCGTGGCGGCCGATGGCGCTGCTAGCGACCTGAGTGCCGGTAGCTTACGGACAAGGGACGGAACTTCGGGCCTGGGGAAGTACCGGACAAGCAGCTCCTCGACCTCTCGTTTGCTCTTGCCCGCTGCCGCCGCGAGCAGCTCCTGGTGGTTCTCGGCCGTCAGGTGGGAAGACAGCAGGCGCACGGTCGCCAGGCTGAGGGCACCCTCACCGAGCATCGGCAGGACGACCGGGAACCTCCTCGCGGCCCGTGCCGCCTCGATACGGTTGTAGGCGGCCGGCTCGGAGAGGTGAAGGACGGTGCAGCAATAGCTGAAGAGGGACGAGAAGCCCGCGGCCAGGTACAGGCGGCGCGCGTCGAGCTCGGCAAGGTGAGCGAGCAGGCAGGCCGTGGCTTCGCGCTCGCACCGGGCGAGCGAGTTCACCGCCGCCACGAGATCGTCGTCGGAGAGTTGGGATGGAAAGCCGATGTCGGTCTTCATGGCCAATCAATAGCATATCAACATGCGCCAATAGGACCACTTCACAAGTAACGATCGCAGATTCGATATGCTCTGCTAAAAGTGTGATTTCGTGACCGTCAGAACTCGTCCCGGGAAGAGTTCGAGATCGGCGGCAAAGGTCAGGACAGCTGGAAGTGCACGGTCACCGTCATGATGACGGGCACCGGCTCGCCGTCCAGCAAGGTCGGCGTGTAGCGCCAGCGGACGACCGCGCTCAGCGCCGCCGCGTTGAGCATCCGAACGCCCTGCAGCACCTTCAGTTCCCCGATGCATCCGGATGTCGAGATGCCAGCACAGAGAGCAGCAGGCCCGGCCGGCCTCCAGACGCCCGCCGGAAAGCCCTGACTCGGCGATGGATACGTGCGCCGGGCGACCGTCTGGTGCGTAGTCGATGACGGCGCCGGCGAGGTCCTGCGGATCCGGGCGTGCACCCTGACGCCCTGACGAGATCGGAGGCGAATTGGCTTGGAAAGGAGGTCGTCAGCCGCATGGGAATGTCCGACGGCCCCGGCGGTTTCGGGACCGGAGGCTTCCAATCCTTGACCTCGGGCGGCTGAGCGGCCTCTCGCTCCTCCACCGTCAGCCGTTTCAGCATCGGGTCGTCGTAGCTCATGGGGAACGCAAGCACGCGATGCTCACGCGCCCTGGCCGTCCAGCCGCTGACCGGCCGTGGGTCGCGGGCCTGGGTCCGCTGCAGGAGTTCGAACGCGAACTGCGCGTCGAGGTCGCCCGGCTCCTTGTTCGTCGCTTCCGGCGTGGCCTGCAGTGCGGCGGCGACGTCGGGGGCCAGGGGCACGCCGCGATCGGCTTCGCGGGCCAGGTGCCAATACGTCAGCGCGCGGAAGCGCGGAGCTTCCATGCCGAGGGCCGCCTTGATCAGGCCGACCTCGATCGCGTTTCTCACCCGCCGCGCTTCGTCGAGCAGCGCCGCCCAGGCGATCACGTCGCTCTCTCGCACCGCGGCCATTGCCGCGCGCGTGGTGTCTCCC
>Ga0070699_100001622_pt1 | contig 20511 bp, 10 predicted proteins | sample KBSK1503metaG_FD_65473 | JGI IMG/M metagenome (GOLD analysis project Ga0070699, IMG submission 65473) | Corn, switchgrass and miscanthus rhizosphere microbial communities from Kellogg Biological Station, Michigan, USA - KBS K1-50-3 metaG | ecosystem: Host-associated > Plants > Roots >...
GGTGCAGAACTGCGACATCGACAACAACGACGATGATATTTGTCTGAAGGCGGGCCGCGACTACGACGGACTGCGGGTCAACCGGCCAACCGAATACGTCGTCGTTCGCCACAACATTACCCGGCGCGGCAGCGGTATCCTTTCTTTCGGCAGTGAGACCTCGGGCGGCATCCGCAAAGTTCTCGCGTACCAGAATCGTGGCATTGGTACGAACGAAGGGATCCGTTTCAAGTCGGCGAAAACGCGCGGTGGCTTTGTCGAAGACATTTTGATCCGCGACATCAGGATGGAGAATGTGCCGCTCCCATTCACTTTCACATTGAACTGGAATCCGAGTTATAGCTACGCGATCATTCCCAAAGATGTGCGCGATGTGCCGCCATATTGGATCGCATTGAGCACACCAGTCACGCCGCCTGAACGGGGCTTCTGCGAGTTTCGCAACATCACGATCGAGAACGTCGAGATCGTAAACGCGGTGCGCATCTTCTCAGCCAGCGGCCTGCCGGAGAAGCCAATCATCAACGTGAATTTTGCGAACATCACCGCGCAAGGTGTCGATGCCGGAGTCATCCAGTACGCGCGCAATTGGACCATGCGCAACGTAAGACTTCAGACCCAGAACGCCCTGAAGATCTCGAACGCAGAAAATGTGGAGACGCCGGAACAGTCGCAGATTAATCCAAAGCTGCCGACGATCTTCGTCGTCGGCGACTCTACGGCAAACAATCACGCCGACGGCGGCCTCGGCTGGGGCGATCCATTCATCACGTACTTCGATCATGCGAAAGTCAACGTCCTGAATCGGGCTCGTGCCGGGCGCAGCAGTCGAACGTTTATAAGCGAAGGCCTTTGGGACAGAGTCTTGAGCGAGATGAAAAAGGGCGACTTTGTCCTCATCCAGTTTGGACACAATGATGCCGGAAAAATTAACGACGAAACACGCGCGCGGGGATCGCTTCCGGGTGTTGGCGAAGAGACGCAGGAGATCGACAATCTGCTCACGAAGAAGCACGAGGTTGTGCACACATACGGCTGGTATATGCGCAAGATGATCGCCGACACGAAAGCGAAAGGCGCTCGACCCATCATCCTGTCACTGACGGTCAGAAATATCTGGAAGGAGGGTCGCGTCGAACGCGGCTCCGGCAGGTTCGGTCAATGGGCCGCCGAAATCGCGAAATCTCAGAATGTGGAGTTCATTGACCTGACCACGATCATCGCTAATAAATACGAAGAATTGGGCCAGGAGAAGGTGCAGTCACTGTTCGGCCCGGACCACACGCATACGAGTCCTGCGGGAGCTGAACTCAATGCCGATCTTGTCGTCGCAGGGCTAAAGACGCTCAAGCACAACCCGCTGGGCCGCTACTTCTCCGCGAAAGTCATTAACGCCAAAGGCGTTGGCTAATTCCAGCCCAGGGTTGGAGCGCAAGCGACAACCCTGGGGTACCGATAATCAAAAGAGCTGTCAACCCTGAAAGGGTTATTCCCGCACAGACCTAACCCTTTCAGGGTTAATCATCATTTTGTTTTTGAAATCCCAGGGTTCTCGCTGCGCTCGAACTCTGGGCTGAGATTAGCGAACGCCTACGGCGTTAACGAAGAGAGGAGGGTCCATTTGAGACCTCAACATAACCCGATCGTGCTCGCTCGCTTTTGGGCGCTTACGGTCTTGTTGCTGAGCGCGACAAGCGTGCGGGCTAACGTGTCTCTGCCCGATGTAATTAGCGACGGTATGGTACTGCAACAAAAACAGAAGGTACCGATTTGGGGCAATGCTGATCCCGGAGAGGCTGTGACAGTTCGCTTCGTGGGCCAGGCAAAGAAAACGACCGCATCCTCGGATGGCAAATGGCTCATCAAACTCGACCCATTGTCCGCGAACGGAGTTCCCGCGACGATGATCATTTCCGGAAAGAACACAATCGAGCTGAAGGACATCCTTGTGGGCGAGGTGTGGCTGGTTGCGGGCCAGTCAAACATGCAGCGGCTCTTGAGCGAAACTGCTAATGGCGAGACGGCTATCGCTGCGGCTAATCATCCGCAGATCCGGATCTTCAATGTCAGTCGCCAGGTAGCGTTTAAGCATGCACCGCCTCCGCTGGCGAAATGGCAGGTTTGTTCACCACAAACCGTTAAAGACTTTTCTGCCGCCGGTTACTACTTCGGTATCGAATTGGAAAAGGAACTGCGTGTACCGATCGGGCTGATCAATTCCTCCTATGGCGGATCGCAAGCCGAAGCCTGGACGCCCGTTGAATATCTGCTGGCATCCGACGATCTGCATCCGACAGTTGAGCGCACTAAGATTTGGAATGAGGAGCGACCACGAGTGCGCGCTGAATATGACGAAGCTCTGAACAAGTGGCACGCCGACGCAGACAAAGCACGGGCGTCCAGCGCACGTCCGACTCCATCACCTTCTGTTCCTGATGCGCTGCGTGAATACCGAATCGCAGCTTCGATTTATAACGGGATGATTGCGCCGCTGATTCCCTTCTCTATTCGCGGCGCGATCTGGTATCAAGGCGAGTCGAACGAAGCGCGAGCGCAACAATACGGAATACTTTTGCCGGTGATGATCAGAGCGTGGCGAGAGCGCTGGAGTCAGGGAAACTTTCCTTTTGGCATCGTCCAGCTACCAAACTACCGTGATCCGAAACCTGAGCCTGCTGACGAACCCTGGAGTCATTTACGCGAAGCGCAAAGGCGCACCGCGAGGAACACAGCTAATGCCGGTCTGATCGTCACGATCGACATCGGCGAAGCGCGCGACATCCATCCAAAGAACAAACTCGATGTTGGACATCGCATGGCCCGCTGGGCGCTGGTCGATATCTACGGCCGCAAGCTAACCAAATCTGGTCCTGTCTTTCGCGAAGCAAAGAACGCGGGTTCAAAAATGATTCTGAAGTTCGACGAAGTGGGCGAAGGCTTAAGAATTCGAGACGGCGACAAGCTCGACGAGTTTGCTATTGCCGGCGCCGATCACAAATGGTACTGGGCCAACGCAAAGATCGTCGGTAAAGACGCGGTTGAGGTCTGGTCCGATGCGGTCCCGCTACCTGTTGCCGTGCGTTACGCTTTCAATAACAATCCGCAACACCCGAACCTCACTAACGAAACAGGTCTGCCCGCTACGCCGTTTCGCTCGGACAATTGGCCCGGACCGACTGATGGCAAAAAATAAGGTGAGTGAATGAGTCGAAACCAACTTGATCGTCGACGGTTCCTGCAACGTGCCGGAACTGGATTCGCCGGATTAACGCTGTTGACGAAGATTCCAGTGCGTGGTAATGCTCAAAGCACATCGGCATCGCTGCATAGATTTTATCCTCTCAATAACAATTGGCTTTACAGCGAGCAGGTTCAACCGAACGCGACGGGTACAGCATTCGACGACTCCCGTTTCAAGCGTATCACTATCCCACACACCAATAAGATCCTTCCGTGGCATGGATTCGACGATAAAGAGTATCAGTTCGTCTCAATTTATCGCCGGCACTTCAGACTACCTGTCGAACTTCGAGAGTGGCGAGTGTTTGTTGATTTCGGCGGAGTGATGACAGCTTCGACCGTATGGCTCAACGGACAGCGACTTGGCGAATATCGCGGCGGCTACACACCCTTTTCGTTTGAGCTGACGCCGCACCTCAATTGGAAGGGCGACAACGTGCTGGCGGTAGAGGTTGACTCGAAAGAGCGTAAAGATATTCCTCCTTTCGGCGGCGAGATTGATTACCTCACGTTTGGGGGAATCTATCGTGACGTCACTTTGCGCGTCGTCCCGAACATCTTCATTGAAAATGTTTTTGCGCAGCCAGTTGCTGTGCTTGGTCTAAACAGAAGCGTCGCGGTGCGTTGTTATCTCGACGAAAGCAAATCGCTCGGCAACCGGCTTAAGCTGACTGCGCAGCTGCACGACGGGGCCAGAATCATTGCCAGCGAAACCAGCGAGTTCACTCCTGACCGTCAGCCGCACTACGACCTGACATTGAATAATCCTGGCGCAATCGAACTGTGGAACATCGACAAGCCAAAGCTTTACAACGTGCGCGTCCAATTGTCCGAAAACGGTAAGGTCATCGATCAGTACGAAACGCGTATCGGTTTCCGCGAAGCACGCTTCACTCCCGACGGTTTCTTTTTGAATGGCAAACATCTGAAACTGCGGGGGCTAAATCGACATCAGACATTTCCGTTTGTCGGCCAGGCGATGCCGGTGCGCGTCCAGCGTCGCGACGCGTGGATTCTACGAAAAGAGCTTAAATGTAATATCGTGCGCACCTCCCACTATCCGCAGTCACCCCACTTTCTTGATGCTTGCGACGAGTACGGACTGCTTGTTCTCGAGGAGATTCCGGGATGGCAACATATCGGCGACGTGGAATGGAAAGATCTTTCGGTAGATTACGTAGAGCGAATGATTCGACGTGATTGGAATCATCCCTCGATCATTCTTTGGGGGGTACGTGTCAACGAGTCGAAAGACGATCATGACTTCTATACGCGGACGAACAAGCTTGCACACGCGCTCGATGACTCGCGGCCAACGGGTGGGATTCGAAATAAGTATGACTCGGAATTACTCGAAGATGTCTTCACGATGAACGATTTCCAGATTCCGCTGCGCCCGCCGATTCATCCGCTTTATCTCAATACAGAATTCATTGGCCACATGTACCCAACGAAGCGCAACGACAACATCGAGCGCGTCACCGAGCACACGATGCGCCACGCGCGCGTGCACAATCAATTGGCTTCAGATAAGAGGTACGCAGGCGGTATCGGCTGGTGCGCCTTTGATTACAACACCCACTCGAATTTTTGCTCAGGCGATCGTATCTGCTATCACGGTGTCGCGGATATCTTTCGTATTCCGAAACCCGCTGCCGGTTTTTACAAATCGCAGTGCGATCCAAAAGAAGAAATAGTACTGGAACCGGCGTTTGATTGGTCTCGCGGCGATCGCAACGAGAGCTTTAACGTCGCCATGGTTTGCTCTAATTGCGAGCACATCAAGATCTACATCGGCGATCGTTTGGTTGCTGAAGTCGATCCCGACACCAAAACTTTTGGGAATCTGGCGTATCCGCCGTTCGTAACGAATCTTCGCGACGGCTTTCGGCGAGGCTGGGGCGACTTGAAAATCGAAGGTTACATCGCCGGTAAAGTGGTCATCACGAAAATGCTGTCTGGGAAAGGCGTGGACCAGCAACTCCTCGTCGAGCCTGATGACCGCGAGTTGATTGGTGACGGTATCGATGCAACGCGTGTCGTTATGAAAGTCACCGATGAGTACGGCGCGGTTCGGCCCTTTGCCAATGCCGCACTCTCTCTTAGCGTCCAGGGGCCCGCAGAAATTATTGGCGAGAATCCTTTTGCTCTATTTGGTGGTGTGGGTGCGGTCTGGATAAAAACAAAAGCGAACCCGGGATTAGTAAAGCTCACCGCAACGCACGCGAGATTAGGATCGAAAACGGTTGAGATAATTGTCAAAGCATTCCAGCCTGCAAACGTCATCTGATTTGAACACCATAGGAGGATAACTTTGTACAGACGAAACAAAGGATTCGCGACACTGTTTGCGTTGGCAGTATTGCTGTCGGTTGCTGTACCTCTCAGCGGCCAATCGTACTTTCGCAACTGGCCCGCTGGAACTTCGCCCCAGGAAGTCAGCCGTCGAGTTGCAGAAAATTTTGTTGCTCGCAAACTGGAGGTAGAAGAAGGCAAAAGAAAGTATGTCATTTATCCTGAGGTCTGCGCCTGGTATGGATCGCTCACCGTCGCGCAACTTACAAAAAATCAGGCGTTGCAGCGGCAATTGATCGCGAAGTTTAGTCCACTCCTTGGTGAGCACGCAGACCGGATCTCACCTGACGCGCATGTGGATTATCGAGTGGTCGGCGTAGTGCCACTCGAAATTTACCTGCAAACGAAAGACCCAAAATATTTGGATTTAGGTAAGGGGCTGGCGGACAAACAATGGGAGAAGACCACACCTGACGGCATTACTGCTGAGGCACGATATTGGATCGACGATATGTACATGATCACTGCGGTCCAGGCGCAGGCCTTTCGCGCGACCCGCGATCCAAAATACCTGGATCGCGCGGCCTTGACGATGGCCGCATATCTCGACAAGTTGCAACAGCCGAATGGCCTTTTCTTTCATGCCGCGGATTCGGCCTTTTACTGGGGCCGTGGTAACGGTTGGGTAGCAGCCGGCATGACTGAGTTGCTGCGTGCTCTTCCCAAAAAACATCCGCGGCGCGCACGGATCCTCGAAGGATATCGAAAGATGATGGCGTCGCTACTTAAGTATCAAGGTGACGACGGTCTGTGGCGCCAACTGATCGATCATCCTGAGTCGTGGGCCGAAACCTCGAGTACAGGCATGTTTACCTTTGCCGTGGTGACGGGTGTCAAAAACGGATGGCTATCGGCGAAGACTTATGGACCAGCCGCACGCAAGGCTTGGCTGGGGTTGGTAAATCATATCGACACCCAAGCCAATGTGTCTGACGTCTGTGTTGGAACAAACAAAGCGCACGCGGAAGTAGGAGCAAATCCTGAAACCCAACTGAAATACTATCTGGATCGCACACGCCGCACCGGAGACCTCCACGGCCAAGCGCCCATACTCTGGTCCGCCACGGCATTGCTGCGATAAATTGCGCAACAGGGTCAATGGTGACAGTAATCGCAATTGCTCCCTCGGCGATGAGGGAGTTACGTTGTGATAGCTGCTGCGACGTAGCTTGCTTTGACAGCTAAACCTCGATAAATACTGCCTGGTATACGTAACACAAAGTATTCGCATCGCGGTCCACGGACTTAAAATCCGTTGTCCGCAAGGACGTGCGGGTTCGACTCCGCCCTCGGCACCAAATAGGATCAACAACTTACGGATAGCCGGTCAATTGCGACTCGCTATCCGTTTCGCTTATTGTGTGCCGACCGAATCCTGTGGTGACGCCAACTGCAGCCCGGACTCGTTCGTGTTGTCCTGGGAAACCAACTTCATAAAGATGCCTCCGAAAATGCTGTCTATCAACGTAACGCGTTCGCTGAGATGAAACGCAGGCTTTCCAATAGCGCTCATACACAGTGACAATTCTAGAGTGATACTCATCACTACTTTAGGCCGTTTCGCGTCTTTGATATTGACTGAACACGTAGGACCGGTAACAAATGCCTGTGCGAGTGGGATCCGCTTAGCAAACTTCTGGAGGCCATTCACGATGCGGCGGTTTGTACTGTTGCTGTTCATTATCTTCTGCTCAACCACTATCAGCATTCCAGTTACGTCAAACTTTAAAGTGGCGAACGGAGTGAGACGATGAAGATTAGCCGCCGATCCTTTCTCAAAGCTGCAACAGCAATCGGTGCTTCGCTCGCATGGGTCGGACCGGCTCGAGGTTCACGTGTCCACTGGCACGAGCGGCGTGATCTTTATCCCCAAGGGGTCGCCTCGGGCGATCCCGATCCGCACAGCGTCATTCTCTGGACGAGGCGTCCGTTTGCACAGGGCATTCGCCAGCTCCTCACCGTCGAGGTAGCGGAGGATGAGGCATTCCGCCGAGTCATTGCGCACGCGCGCGCACCGGTCTCGAGCGCCGCCGACTGGACCGCCCGCGTTCTGATTGGCGGACTGAAGCCGGCGCGCACTTACTGGTATCGCTTCACCGACACCGACGGAAATGGCAGCCGAGTCGGCCGCACAATCACAGCGCCATTGCCAAACGATCCCCGCACGGTGAACTTCGCATTCGTGAGTTGTCAGGATGTCAATGAGGGCAAGCTTAACGCCTATCGGCGGATGATTTACGAAGATGAACGCGCTCCCGCCGCCGAACAGCTCGATTTCGTTCTGCACCTCGGCGATTTCATCTACGAGGTGGTCGAGTATCCCGACGAGGTGAAGACACGCTACGATCGCACGATCTATGAGGTTGCGCGCATTCCCGATGGGGGAAAGACCGGCAAGCTCCACTACCCCCTGACCGTCGACGGCTATCGCGCCGTGTACAAGGGCTATCTCGCTGATCCCGACCTCCAAGATGCCCGCGCGCGCTGGCCGTTCGTCGCCATCTGGGACAATCACGAATTCTCGTGGCAGGGCCGACAAAGCATCGTCCAGGCGGGCGGCGAGCCGCAGCCCGGCCAGACCGTCAAGGTCGCCGCCAACCAGGCCTGGTTCGAATATGTCCCGGCTCGCGTGTCGCCGCCGAGCGGGTCGCTTGCCGAATTCGGGCCGGTTGCGGTCAAGAACGTCAAGATCGACAAGTGGGACGGGAACGGGCTCGGCATCGAGCCGAACAATCTGACCGCGATCCGCAGCCTGATCGCTTATCGGGCGCTCCGCTACGGCAAGCACCTCGACCTCCTCATTACCGACCAGCACAGCTTCTGCGGCGACGACCCGAGCGACGGCGAAGATGTCGGAAAGATCTATGATCCGTCGTTCCGGGGCTACTTCTCGGAGGAAGCAATGATCGCGCTCGACGCGGGCCGCGCCTTCGATGGCGGTAAGCCGCCGGCCGAACTCCACTTTCGCGATGCTCGCATTCCTAATCCACGAAAGGACACGCCGCCGCGGACCATTCTCGGCGTCGAGCAGAAGGCATGGTTCAAGGAGAAGCTACGGAGATCGATGGCGACCTGGAAGATCTGGGGCAATTCGCTCGGTGCGCTCGACCACCGCGTGGACCTGCAAAACCTGCCCGCCGGAATGGTCAAAAATGCGTGGCCGGCGGACACTTACGGGATGGCCGGCAGCAATGATTACGGCGCGGCCTATGCCGAACGCAAGGAGATCTACGACCTCGTGCGGGACGCGAAGATCACCGGCTTCGCCATTGTGTCTGGCGACCGGCACAGTTTCTGGGCCGGCTATGCCGCAGACCATCTCCCGCCGCGAAAATTCGAGCCGGTTGGACTAAGCTTCGTCGGCGCGTCACTGGCAAGCCCGGGCACGATGGAAGCACTTGAGCATGGCTTACGCAAAGATCACCCCTTGCGCGCCTTGTTCCTCGCTGACCGGCCGGATGGCCGTAAGCCCGACTGGACGCACAACATGCTGGTGAAGCACGGCGTCCGCTCGTGCCTTGAATATGCCAAGAGCTTCGACCTCAAGCGCGCACGGTCGCTGTCCAACCCGGATCTCGCTCCGCACCTTGAGTTCGTAGATCTTGGAGGACACGGTTATGCGAAGGTGCAATTGTCGGTCGATGAGATGCGCACCGAGTTTGTCTGCATCCCGCGCCCCATTGCGCGCAGTGAAAGACCGGACGGGGGGCCCATCAGGTATCGGGTATTACACACTGCTGCACTGTGGAAGAGTGGAGAGCGCCCGCAGCTGAAGACATCGGTGCTCGAAGGCGACGTTGGACTGGCGATTTGACGGACTATCACCTCAAAGTGTGAAGGTTCTGATTTTTCCAAGGCTCCGTAGATCTACAGTCAAGCTCATTTTTCAGACGGGATTGCGATCGAGCAATCTCGGTTGCGCAGTTAGCCTGCCCACTAATAGCTACTACGCAACTTAGACTCACCGTTCTCTTCAAAAACACGTCCGTTCAAAAATCAGTTGGAAACACTTTGATGCGCCTGCGCATATCCCAATGAAAGAGGATTCGTTGGCCCATTCAAGCAGACATAGTCATAAGCCAACTTCCTCAAACATTGCTCATACCTGACAACCTTCCATTAACAAGTCAGGTGAGGAGGACGCCCAGATGCGCAAACTTTCAGCAACCCTCTCGAGGATCACCGCCTGCCGCTGCCGGCTCAAAATTGTTCTGACTCTCTGCCTTGCTCTTTCGTGCACTCTGTTTTTCAGTGCCGCGCGAGCACAAGATTTCAGCCACCTCCAGGGCAAGCAGCTCACATTAGTAAACGGCGAGGACATTGTGACTGCCGGGCTAAGTCGTTTGTTTGGCGGCAGGATCGATGGCCGTATTGAGCGGGTCACGGTGACGGATGATCGAGAGCGGCGCCTTGCAATTAAAGTTGCGTATACCGGTCTCGCCGACATGAGACTAAGCGGCGAAGTTCAAACCAGCGATAAACGAACCCAGCGACAAATTAAGAGCAACGCTATCGCGCTCACCAATGGACCGGCGGAAGTAGAACTTGTTTTCGACCTGGACAATCGCCTGCCGGAAGGGACGACGCTCGAATCAGCTTTCCTCACTTTATCCGTCGCCAAGATCAATAAAGCGCCGGGTCTGATAAAGGTCTATTCGCTGCCAAAGCGTTGGCAAATGGCCATTCGTCCCGAGAATGTAATCATACAGATCAAGCCTCGTGCGGAAGGCATCGCGGCGAGTCTGCCGGCGACCGAGCCGGCTTCAGCTCCTGTGCCTACTCGAACGATGGTCTTCATGCCGGCAGTTACCACGCCAGCCAGAAGGAGCGTCGAGTATAGGCCCGCGCCCGCACCGACACCGCCTCCCGATACAGCAACAATTACCAGAAAAACAGAGTTGGCCACTGGTGCGCTCAAGACTTCAACCGCTCTCTATTCGCTGAACAACTTCTCGTACGGTCTCGCACGAGTCGGATCCGACAGTGCGCCCGCTCGCGGGCCCAGCACGACACCCATTCGCCTACTTGAGAGGATTAATACTTCCGTTGATGTTCCCGGGAATCAATTAATCAAGCTCTCACCGAATGTCTACCAGGATCAGAATCCCGCATCCGGCATCTTCTACTTTGTTCCGCAGGCTTACCACGTCTATTGGGACCCGCAGGAGAGCTATGCGATGAAGTTTCTCTACGGCGAAGGGACAACCGATGGTGACGCTGGTGAAGTGTTGATGTCGGCCGTGATGGACGCCAAGGTAAGCAACAGCGATCGAGTGTTTGCTGAACGCCTGTTGCGACTCTATGTGCGAAACCACGGTGGTATTCCCTTCAAAGAGCTGCGTCAACTTCCGATTGACGAAGCCCCCAAGGTTTCGCTGGCCGGCGACCTGGCCCATGCATACAACATTCCGCCGGAAAAGATCGTGGTCCACTCTATCTCTGACGTTCTCGGCCAGATCAAAGTCTCCTGGGTAACCGATCCGCGCACCAAACAATTCATGAAACTGGCGCTCACAGAAGATGTCGGCATCAACGGCACCGTAAGCTTCAAGCCTTCGGGCGGTGGTTTGCAGCCGGTGGAGATTCCAGTAGAGATCAAGCTCGCAGATGCCGCCACGTTTGGGGACCAGCTTTGGATTCGCGGGGAGCGACTCAGAAATCAGACCCCGTACCCCATGCGACTCAAATACCTGCACGCATTGTTGCTGCAAGGCAACACGCCAACGGTTTATTCATGGAACCTGGGAGACACGGAGGTTGCTCCGCAGGCGCAGGTGGAAATTGATCCCAGCTCAATCCCGGCATGGGTAAATGCCCGCGCCGTGCGCATGTGGGTCGATTACCGGCCGGTGAAGGACTGCGCACCGTGCGACGACCTGGTCTTCGAAGGCATCACCAATGGCGTCGGCGATGTTGCTTCCGCGCGAATAACTTTCCACACGATCACGCCGCTCGCCGACACGCGTGCTTACGAAATATCGGTGCGCGTGCGATCCAAATATTTCGATCCGCGAAGCCGTGACCAGCGCGAAAAGCCGGCAGTGATCCTCAACGCCGATAATCAGGACTTCAACGTTGGCCCAATCTACCCTCCGACCGGTTCGACCGGCGCAGGTGAGGCCGGACCACTGTTTGAGTATTTTATTGAGCTGACAATGCCCGACGGCACCACTTACCGGTCAGCGAACTGGACGACGGGTGATAGCCTGCGCTTACTCATCGGCAAGGCCCAAATCGAACGCGCCCTGGGCTCGCTTCCACCGGTGCCGTCATCGACATCGCCGGCATCGTCGCCAACACCTACATCAACACCAACGCCATTGCCGTCGTCCTTCTATGCGCGGAGGCGACAATGAGCCGTTTAACTCAGCTCGTACTTGCCTGTTTGATTTTGCCGGCAGTGGTAGATACCACCCGCGCGGTGCCGGATCTGCGCAACTCTCGGATGGCCGGATCTCTCACTGTCTTCAGCGACGATCAGCGCGCCGAGGTCTTTTATTACCCACCTGGAGAACTTGTGTTGTCCAGGACTTCAGACGGCAAACCTGACTTGCATTTTCTCCAGATGCGCTACACCGGCAACGTCAGTACTGCCGACCGCGGCACGTCGATCTTTCGCAGTCTACTCAGTTTTCGCATCGTGATGAGCGGTCCAACCGCTGCTCAGGTGCAGACAGCGAGGACCGCGCTCATCGCGTCGGGTGCAGGACGAAATCTTGAACTGCGGCCACTTCCGATTTGCCGCATGGAAGCATCGCTGGTCTATGCACCAATTAATCCTTCGGTCACAGCCGCAACAGCTACTACGCCGTCGGAAGCTTCATCGAGCGAAGGCTCAGTGCAGACTCTCCCGCCGGGTCACTTCGAAGAAGTTGATGGAGTTGGTCGTCAGGTCGGAAATGCCTACTGGACGGAGCGCATCTACACGTTGAGTCTGGAGCCTGCGGCGTCGCAGGTCTTTTGGGAAACCCTGCAACGTGGCCAGGTTGCGCTCAGCATCGCTTACGCTTTTTACTCCAGCGGCGTTGGTCCGGAAAATCCGATTGAAGAGTTGTCAGGCTCTCCCGAGCTGGTGGACGAACTTCGCCGTCAGATCGCAACGCGCCGGGCTAATGATTCAGCCGCTTCATCCGGCGAGCGCCGGAAAACCCCTGAGTACCTCGTGCGTGCGGGCGCCACTTCAATCACCGTCGAAGCGCAACGCTGGACCGAACTGTTTCGCCGGATCGACGTGAACCAGCAGAACGCACCACCCGGATATGCTCTGGTTGACGTCTACTGCTACGACTTCAATAACGCGCTTCGTCCGGATCTTTACGAGAAGCAAGTCGAACTGGTGGCGCAGGGAGTCGCTGGCCGGCGGGTAACACTCTTTGTCGCATTCAACCGCAATCAACCTGAGCTCTATTCGCGCTCACTCCGCTTTCCAGTCGCGGTCCGTATGGATCGTCCGCTTCGTTACCGGGTCCACGAAGTAAATGCAGATGGAACGGAAAAAATCTCAGCGTGGCAGGAACGAGCTTCCTGGATCGAGCTGATTGATGTGACCACGCAATCTCCGATCGACAATCCAGCCGCAACCAATCCGGGAGACTGAATCATGAAATTACTAAGAGGCCCCATCCTTGGACTCTGTTTATTGCTCACCTTTGCGATACCAGCCATGGCCCTAGTGAACTTCGACCAGGGGCAACGCATCGTCAGGGGTTTTCAGTTACTCCAGGACTACAACGATCCCAACGTCTACTACTACGTCCCGAAATTTCCGCGACTCGCAACCAGGGACGACGGCACGCTTGAGTTTTTGTGCTTGAAATATGTGGACGCTACCGGCACCGCCAACGGCGGACTATTTCACGCGCTGATTGAGTTCAGTCTGCCTCCCGAGATAATTGCCGACCTCGAGAAGGAGCTTAAGAAAGCTCTACCGCAGGCACGCATCGCCGGGCCTGTGCCGCTGATGCAAACGATGGAGAACGGTGAAGAGGGCACCGGATCGTTTCAGGTTGTCTCGGCCGTGCTGGTCGACAAAGACAAGGGCGGTTTTACCCGCTCCGTGATTACTTCCGGCAAAGCTCCTTTGACGCCAGGTTCAAAAGCGGTGGTGGCAGCGGTGCTCAACCAGCAGGGCGCAACGCTGCTGTGGGATTCTTTTGGCGGCGCGACTTCCGATGTTTCCGTCGCCATTCACGGTTACTACGAGGCCGCGGTGCAAGGTTACAACGCCAAAGTTACGGCTGACGTTTCAACGGTCTATAAACATTTCAGTCGCATCGCAAATGTTCAGCAGGAGTACACGCGACGTCAACTGCGAGACGTTGTCGACAATCTTCAGCGCGACGGCACTCTCAAGGTCGAAGTCCTCGACCGCACGAGCAGCCTCGGTATCAAAGCTTCTGACATGGACGGCATCTTGCAAGCTGTCACCAGCAAGTTGACGGAATTGATGTTTGATTCGAAAACAGGTTGGGCTGCCGACCCGTCGCGCGAGGCCGCGGTCGAGCCGGGCCAGCTACCGGAGCGACAGAAGCGCGGCTGGTTCTCCAGCGTTTTTGGAGGCGCGCAGGACACAAAGTATTTCACCGACAATCAGTACGTCATCAAGAAACGCGAAGATATTCGCCACAACGTTTTCTCTCTCAACCTCGCAAAAAACTCGACGATCAAAATCCCGGTTGATACTGCCGGTAATCTTGGCGGTCTGTACTCGGCTATCGGACGCGACACACGCTACTTCCGCATCGTGAACCTCAACGATCCGGCCTTTGAGTTTCGCCCTGTCTATTTCCAAATTGATGGCGACTACGTGGATTCATTCCAGGACACCATCAACTTTGTCACCGTCAACTTTCGCAAGGTCTATGGCGGCGACCGGCCGACGTTCACCCGCTCCATCACCTTCAATTACCAGGAAGTAAAGACGGGCAAGACGGTGCAGGAGATCTCATTCCCACGCCTGGGAATGGCCGGGGCAGATTGGACTGACTATGAGTATCAGGTGCGCTGGAGTTTGCGCGACGCACCTACGATTTCTCTGCCCGCGCAACCGGATCAGTGGATTCGCTCGCATGATGCCGCGATTTCGCTGGCTCCGCCATTCACCAAACATGTGATCGAGGTCGAGGCTGATCGCCAGCTCTTCAGAGATCGAAAGATGGCCACGGCGGTCGTCGAATTCGCAGCCCTGGTAGGCAACAGACCGAAGCTGCAACGGCGGACGTCATTGCGCGCCAACGATTCGGATCCGCTCACGAAAATCGCAGTCTACGCTGACCGAAACACGCCCATCGGGATTCACATCTCCTGGTATTCGCCCGCCGGTGTACAGAAGGAACGTCTCAAGCTGCTTGAGTCGGATTTCGTCTACATAACACCGCCCTCCACCCCGAGCACCGGAGGCACACCATGATGAAGCGCTGGTTCATGGTAGTTATCTTCATCATCGGCTTGCTCTGTGCACGCCAGGCATTCGCTCAGCAAATCGCGCTCGAGCAAGGAGTGCGGGCAAATGGACTCTGGTGTTTTCCTATCGCAACCGATCGCCGCCAGTACGTATATTTGCCGAACGTTTCGCAACTCGGACGAGACGAAGCAGGCAAGCCTCAATTCTCTTTCGTGCGCTATGTTTTGAACCAGGGCGGCGAAAGCGACGGAGCTTCTGCCATCACCAATGCCGGCGGTGGCGGCATTCTACACTTTCTCGTCTTATACGAAACTCCTCAATCCGTCATCGCGGGCGCGCAACAAGCACTCCGTCGTGACAGCGCGGACGATTCGATAACTCTGCGTGGCCCGATCGTCTTTCAATCAGGCCGCTACACGCTGGTTTCGTCTATCGTCGGTACTTCGACGAGTTCACCAGAGCGTCATGTACTCGCGATTGGGAACGCTCCGGTGGTTGAAGGTAATCGCATCGCTCTCTCGTTCGATTTGGGACCTAAAGAGGCAAACCTGCTGATGCAGAGCTTTGCCATGAACACACCTGATATTTCCCTGGTCTTCGACATGACGTTTCAGGGGCTTACTGAAGCCTATGATGCCGAGCTGACCATCGACTGGACAGAAGTGCACAAGACGGAAGGCTTCAACGCCGGAGGCTCCGTCTACTTTGTTAGCGCCCAGGTTGAAAAAATGATGGATGAGCTCAGACGCAATCACGCTATTCGCCTGCGTTCCAGCGGCAGCGACAGCGCGATGGAAGCGCTGCTGACTAATGTCTACAACAAATTACTCGAACTGATGTTCCGGCGTGTCGAGCCGGAGAGAGTTCCCGCAGAACAACGAGGTGGTTTGATCGACGCGCTAGCGGCGCTCACGAACTCGAGCGCCGGACCGTTATCCAGCAGCAAGACAACGGGCTTTGGCGCACACGTGGGCTACCAGTTGAAGGAAATGAAAAGCGAGGGATCGAGTGTCCTAAACTTCAATCATCGCGCCACCGTCGAACGTCACAGCTTCATAACTTTCAACATCGGTGACTTCTACCGTCGTTTCGGTTCTGATCAGAGTTACTTTCGCACCGTTAATATCGGTGATGCCGCCTTTCAGCAGCGCGAGGTGCAGGTCGCGTTGGACGGCGCACTGCTGTCTGACTTTGATCGCCAAATCAACAACGTCAGTGTCACGTTGCGAAAAGTGCATCAGAGCGGACAGGAGACCGTGCGCGAACTGGTTCTCGATCGCGAAAAGCTGAATGGTCCGGCGAAGCCCCTGCGTCTCATTTATGGTTGGGACCACGACGACGACCGCCTCGCCTGGCTGAATTATGACTACCGCACACGCTGGAGCTTTAAGGGCGGAGGTACGTACCAGACTCCATGGACCACTACAGACGCGCCCATGATAGATCTCTTTGCTCCCTACCTGCGTCACACAGTTCAGATCGCCGGCAACTATGACACGCTCAAGAGCAAAGGCGTGCGCGCCGTAATAGTGCAGCTTGAATATTCATTCTTCGGCGAGCGCCGCCGTTCACAGCCGATCGTCATTCGGCCTGACAGAGCGGTGGAAGAGCCGAAGGTCGAGATCACACTTCCCCAGAATCATTTTGACACTGACTACACGATCACGTGGCAGTTCAACGATGGCCGCAGTGTTACCACGCGTGGACGTGACGTCAGTGGCCTGATTTTCATCGATGAGATTTCCGAAAACCGGCCGGCGTCCGGCGCCATTCTGTTGCCGGTAATGAATCCCGTCAGTTTTCAGCCAATCACTATCTCTCACGCAAAGGACGTTACCCCATGAACACCCAGAGCCTTCCAACACACTTGCTCAAACTCCTGTTGCTCGTTGGTCTGATAGCTACAGGTTTGTCAGGCCGCGTCTCCGCGTTAGTTCTCGATGAAGAGAACCGCAAGCAGGTTATTCTCGAGAGCGGCGCGACTGTCATACTCATCGGCGAAGCGACTAGCTCTCCAACTACCAGAAGCCGCCGCTACTACTACTTGCCCTTCAACCTGCGACTCTCCAGCCGTCCTGATGGCACGCCGGAATTTCTCTTTCTTAAATTCACCACCGAAGCCAGAGGAGGCGCCAGCGGCGGACTAATGCACTTTCTGATGGAATGGGGTGCAACGCCGGCGCAGGAAGCGGAGATCAAGAGCAAGCTGAGCAGCGAGGAAAGGGGTGCAGAGTTAGTTGGCCCCGTGCCCATGACCGCGGCCGGAGATGCCGGATCTTTCAAGATCGTGTCCGCTACGCTTGAAGACAGAACGCTTAGTCCAACAGCCCCGATCTTGTCAGGTCAGGCTCCGCTGGTGCCTGGTGGCAAGGTAGCGACAGCGGCACGTCTTACCGCCGCCGGTGCGCAACTGCTCGCCGCCAGCCTTGAGGGTTCGCGTTCAATCTCCGACGTCTCTATTGCGCTCAATTTCAACTATGCGACGCTGGCGCCGGCCGTACACGGCACGATCAGTATCGATTGGAGCAAGTTGGAAACAGAAAAAGAGTCTATCCGCGCCGAGTACCGGCGACGACGGAGTGGGACGAGCAGCAGCTCGTCGTGCTTTATGTTCTTTTGTGCGTCTTCCGAACGCGCTGAATACACCTACTCCCGCGATGAGTTGCGCGAGCAATACAAGTTCCTTCAGGAAAAGCAGATCGTGAAGGTGCAGTTCGACGAATTGGCGACGCTGCCGGAAGAAAAGGTTGGCAAGGTCCGCGAAGCCTTCTTTCAATTTTTTCTCAACATGATGGCCCAGCCTGCAGACCAGCAGAACCCGCCGCCGCCACCTCCCGGCGAGGATGACAAGCGAAAAAACCTGGACATCGAAAAGAGCAATGGCTATCGCTACAACTATTCAGCGATCCGCCGCAATATCACACGCAAGACGCAACGAATGGAACTCAACTACCGCCTCACATTTCTAAATCCGTTTTCGATCGTCGGCAATCTTGCAAGCTGGTACAACGGCGTGCGCGATAACCCGAAGTGTGTTGCCTCCGTCAATCTCAACGATCCTTTTTTCCAGCATCGCGACATTCACTTCATCCTCGATGGCGATGTGAAAGATATGTTCGAGGAGGCGATCAACTACGTTACGATCAATGTACGCAAGCGTCGCACCGAGGGCCGTGCGTTTGAAGATCGTCTGACGATTGATTCGAAGTACATCAAGGAAAAAGGCATTGACGGTCTATTGACGTACGCTCGCGGCGAAGATCGCAATCCAGACAATTACGAATATCAAACTCAATGGAGCCTGCGTGGTGGGCGTATCTATCCCGCGGATCCGCCCTGGAAGAGTGGCAACTGGGAAGGACAGACGCTGGCGCTTCCCGTCGTGCCCCGGACCATACAGCTTGAGGGAGACATTGATGGCATGAAGTCCAGCGATATCACGCGCATCACGGCGCAGATTCACTACCGCAAGTTTGGCGAAGAGGTTGAGGAAAATATCTCCATCTCGCCGGCCGAGAACAAACCTATTGTCGACAAGCGAATCTTCATCGATCGCAATGCTCGCGGCTTTGCCTATCGGCTGATCCTTTATCACAAAACAGAGGGCCGGCTCGCCTTACCGTGGGCGCCACAGAGCGACAATTACATTTACGCGGGCATTCCGGCAGACATGTTGGGAACACCAAGCCTGAAGGACGCAGCCAAAGAGGCTGCCAGGACGGTGGCCACTGGCGCATCTGAAAAAGTGCTCGAACGATTCAGCGAACTCGTAGGAGAACGACCATGAAGCAGCAACCTGACTGGAAGAAAGTCTTGACCACACTGGGCTTCACCTGGAGTCTGTTCGCAGTGCTTGCTTGCTATTGCGAGCCCGTCAAAGCCCAAATCCTGATCGACAAACCGGTCAAAGCGGGCGAGTTGACTCTCTTTCCCGATCTGAACAACGAGAACATCTATTACTACGTTTCGGACAAGCCGAGACTCGCTACAGACGCTAACAACCGGCCGCAGTTCTCTTTCCTGCGTTTCGTTGAAAACGTTCGTTCCGCTGCCGATCAACCGGAGACGGGCGAAGGACAGGGCGGAGGAATCGTTCACGCGCTCGTTAGTCTCTCGGTTACGCGCGAACAATTAGATGAAGCCCGGCGCGAGCTACGTCGGCTCAAACCTGAAGCGCAGATTCAAGGCCCCGTCGTTTACAAGTCGGGACGCTTCGGCCTCGTCTCAGCTTTCAAAGACGAGAACGGAAACCTGACAACCAAGGTCGTGGGCCTCGGCGTCGCCCCGGTGCTTGACGGTGAAAAAGCCGCCGTTTCCATTTTGCTCACCAAAGCGGGCGCAAAGATTCTCTGGGAATCATTCAAGACGCCCACGCCCGATATCAGCTTCACCTTCGAAATGGACCTCACTGGGTATCGCTCACCGCACCGTGCCGTCATCGAGGCAAACTTCGATCAGATCTATGAGCACACGGCTTTCGGCGCCGGGCTCGCATCAACCTACTTGTCGGCGGAAATTAAAACGGCATTCGACGACCTCCAGCGCACCGGCGCCATCAAGCTGACCCAGGTCGGCACAGACGAGAAGATCGAGGAGTTGATTACAACTGCCTACAACAAGATTGCCGACATGATGTTCAGCCCTGCCGGAGGCACCGGCACACCATCATTGGAATCTTTGACGGGAGGCGCCAACGGGAACCTGCTCGATCGCGCGGGCACCATGCTCGCCAGAAACCGCGCGGAAGCCGAGCAGCGAAACGAGAGCATACGACGAGAGGAACGCGAAGCTGAGGAGACTCGGCGACGCGAAGCTGCCGCATCATCGCCCAGTCCCACGCGGAGTCCGACCCCCAGTGCGTCGCCTGCTTCAGCTTCATCAGGCTCGGGACGAACCGAAGGAAGCACAGACACTCCGCACATTCCTTTAAGCGCACGCGGCAGCGTGAGTCCACCGGCCGAAACTCAACCGCCGCGAGATGCGACTGGTAACCTCACCGGTTCCTCAGGCTCCTCACCAACGCGACGAACTGAGGTTTCAGTACCGTCCTTTGCGGTTGTGGCAGCCTTTGAGTTTAAGAAGGTGCGCCAGCGCGGTACGTTCCGCGTTGATCTGAATAAATATACTTCGGACAGTCTGACCATTAGATTCGACGAAAACATCGGAGACCTGCGACGCCTCTTCGGAGATGCAGGGCATTTCCGCGAAGTCAATCTGGATGATCCGCTCTTCAAGCAGCGCGAGATTGTAGCTTTCATCGATGGCCTGAACGCTTCAGACTTCGGGCAGTACATAAACTTCGTTACGGTACGCATGCGCAAGCAGCACGCTGGCGGTGACGTAACTGATGATGAGAAGCGTTTCGATCGAAACAATTTCAACGCTGCGGGAAACAACGTCAAGCTCCTTTATGGTTGGAAGAATGACAACGATCGCCGGCGTTGGATGGAGTATGACTATCAAACAGTCTGGAGTTTCTTCGGCGGGCGCACGGTCGAGCAGCCCTGGCAGCA
>Ga0070699_100001623_pt1 | contig 20510 bp, 20 predicted proteins | sample KBSK1503metaG_FD_65473 | JGI IMG/M metagenome (GOLD analysis project Ga0070699, IMG submission 65473) | Corn, switchgrass and miscanthus rhizosphere microbial communities from Kellogg Biological Station, Michigan, USA - KBS K1-50-3 metaG | ecosystem: Host-associated > Plants > Roots >...
GTCGCCCTGAGGCAGCTCGCCCTTCGCTTTCGCGAGCGTAGCGCGGGCCTGCGCGAGGTCCTTCTTGAAGGTATAGGACCAGGCGATGCCGAGGTCCGCCTCGCCGGCGTACTTCGGCTCGAGCTCGATCGTCTTCTTGTACATGGCGATCGCGTCGTCGAAGCGGTTCGCGTTGAAGAGGCTCCGCGCGAGGCCGAGGGGGACCTGCTCGTTCTTGGGGTCGATCTCCATCGCCTTCTTGTAGGCGGCGATCGCCTCGTCCGTGCGGGCTGGCTTCATCGTGCGGTACACGTAGCCGAGGTTCGCGTAGCCGGCGACGTCCTTGTAGCCGGGCGTGGCGATGACCTTCTTCAGCTCCGCCGCCGCCTCCTCATGCTTGCCGGCCATGGCGAGCACCAGGCCATAGTTCGAGCGGTAGTCCACGTTCTTGGGGTCGAGCTCGACCGCCTTCTTGTAGACGGGGACGGCCTGCTCCGGCTGCCGTGTCTGGACGAAGGCGAGGCCGGCAATGGCCTGGGCTTCCGCCGAGCCCGGCAACGCCCTGGCCGCCTTGTCGAGCGGCCCGACGGCGCCGGCGAAGTCGCCCTTCTGGGCCAGGAGCCGGCCGAGGATCAGCTGGGCCTCGCCGCTGTCGGGGGCCTCGGCGGCGAGCTTCTGCGCCTCGGGAAGGGCCGCGTCGTACTCTCCCTTGCGGATCTGGCTCTGCACGAGGGCGGCCCGCGCGGCGACGAAGCCGGGGTCGGCCTCGAGGGCGCGCTTGTACGAGCTGACGGCCTGGTCGAGGTTCCCGCCCGCCTCGAAGATCCGGCCCACGGCGACCTGCACCACCGGGCTGTTGGGGCTGACGAAGGCGCCCTGCTGCGCCTGGGCGATGGCGTCGTTCCAGTTCTTGCTGTTCTCGGCGAGGATCGCGGTCCCGAGGGCGGCGAAGGCCTCGCCCGACTTGGCGTCGGTCTCCGTCGCCTTGCGCGCCTCCGCCACCGCTTCGGCCGCCTTGTTCTGGGCCAGCAGGGCCTGGGAGAGGCCCACCTGCGCTTCGGCCATCTTCGGGTCGAGCTGGGTCGCCTTCCGGAACGCGGCCTCCGCCTCGGCGTTGCGTCCCGAAGCGAGCAGCGCCTCTCCGTGCGCCTCCTGCGCGATGGCGCTCGTCGCGCCCGCTTGGACCGCCTTGTCGGCCGATTGCAGGGCCGCGACGTTCTGCTGCGTCCGCACCTGGGCGCGGGCGAGGGCGGCCAGCGCCGCCGGCGTCTCCTGCGCCTTCACCGCCTCCTGGGCCTGGCTGAGGGCATCCTTGCCGGCGCCCCGCCGCAGGGTGAGGCCGGAGACGTTGGCGAGCACTTCGGAGCGCACCGCGGGCGCCGCCGATGCGCTGAGCTCGACGGCCTTGGCGGCGCTCTTGCCCGCTCCATCGGCCTCGCCCACCTTCCACTGGAAGCGGGCGAGGGCCGCATACGCCTCGGCGCTCGGGGTCTGTTCCGCGACCCGCTGGAGTGTCTTGACGCCCTCCTCGGGGTGGCCGCGTTGGAGCTGCTGATCGGCACGGGCGACAGCGTCGTCCAATTTCTTGTCGGCGAGGGCCGGCGCCGCCACCAACCAGGCGGCCGCGGCCACCGCCAGCATCTTCTTCATAGAGACGTTCATAGAGGCAAACCTCATCGCTACTACCACCCAATTCGATTATAGCGCCGGCTCACGGCGCGCGGCCGGGTCGGCCCCACCCCCCTGCGTGGTATACTGATCCCGTACCACGATTCTTCCTGCTGCCATCCTGAGCCTCCGGAGGTTAGAGGAGGATGACCCCACCGTCCACCTGCCAGTCCTGCCGTCGATCCGCCACCGGCGCCCTGCTCGATTACCGCAAAGGCAGCGGGGTCGTCCACAACGACAACTTCCTGCAGTGCGACATCTGCGAGCGCTATGCCTGCGCGGAGTGTCTCCAGGTCTACGACATCCTGTCCGGTTACGACTTCCTCTGCCACGAGTGCGCCCGCTCGTTCGGAAATCCGCCGCCCCATCGCGGGCACTGACCCTGACGGTGTGTCCCACCTCGTAAGAGATGTGCGAGAAAAGTGACGGGGTCCCACCACATCGGCTGACCGCCCCCCTGGCAAGACACTGATCTCATTGTAGTTGACATCTATTCACATGCTTTGGGAAACCGGCACGCGACTTGCTACGTCTACTCCTCCAGAAAGGCCATGAACAACGCTTTCCTTATGGCTAGTCCAACCTTCAACCAATCCCGCTGAAAAACCTTCCCCCCCAAAGAGGGGACCTTCCGCAGGACGTGCGAGGGGCGCCGCAAGGCGCCCCTTAGTTCTTTCTCTCACCGGGCGAGCCCTGTCGCGCCCGGCGACGGCGCAGTGTCCGGCGGACGCGCCTCGAGGGCGGCCCTGACCGCGGCTTCCGCGTCCACCGCGCCCCATCCCTGGCGGTCCACCTGAACCCCGGCGATGCGCCGCGCGGTCCCCACGAGGCGGCGCTTGATCTCGTGGGCCAGCAGGCGCGGGTTGGCCTCCAGCATCTGCGCGGCTATGGAAGCCACGATCGGGGCCGCGAAGCTGGTGCCGTCGACGTGCTTGTACGCTCCCGAGATGACCTTCTGGTCCTTGAGCTTGAGACGCACGAGCTGGCGCAGCAGGACCGGGACGAGGCCGGCGGCCGCGTCGAGCTCGGCGTCGATGCCGGGATGGGCGGCGAGCACGGACTTCATCTCGGCATCAGCGGCGGCGTCGAGGCGGGAGAGCAGCTCGGCCTGGGCCGCGGTCGGCGTGCCGGGCAGGATCGGGGCGGCGACCCAGATGCCGGGGGCGACGACCTCCGGCTTCTGCAACCCGTCCACGGTGGGCCCGAAGCTCGAATGGTACATTCCATATGCGGCAAAGGCGAGCCGGTTCTGGTCGTCGAGACCGCCCACCGTGAGCACCGACGGCGCCGACGCGGGGGGCAGGACCGGATGGTCCGGCCGATGGCCAAGGTTGCCGACCGCCGCACATACGAGGATGCCCTCACGGGTCGCGCGCTCCGCGGCCTGCGACAGGCCGTCCGTCAGGTAGGACGCCTCGTAGTCGCCTCCGCAGCTGACGTTGGCGATGCGGATGCCGTAGCGGCGCCGGTTGCGGACCACCCAGTCCAGACCGCGCTGGATGTCCTCGTGGGTGATGCGACGCATCGTCCCGCACTTGACGAGGACGAGCCGGGCCTCCGACGCCACCCCGCGATAGAGCCCGCCCGAGAGGCGCCCGTTGCCGCACGCCACGACCGAGGTCATCGTCCCGTGCCAGGAGGATTCGTCGGGAACGCGCAGGTCCTCATTGAGCGGGGGGGCGCTGCGGCGCGCCCCCCCGAACCCCCCGCGCTCGCGTCGGAAATGAATCCCGCCGCTCGCGCGGCTTCGGCGTCCGGCCGACCGGGTGACGTCGACGTAGGCGAGGATCCGGTCCTCCGGCTCGACGAGGTCGGGGTGGGCGTAGAAGCCGGAGTCGAGGAAGGCGATGGTGATGCCGCGGCCCCGGTAGGCGCCGATCGCTCCCAGCCGCAGCGGCGTGGGGAGGATGGCCCCCGGGGGCGCCCCGTGCCGGCGCAGCTCGCCGAGGGCGGTGGCGAAGCGGCGGGCGCACTCGCGGCAGAGGCCGTCGTCCACGGCCCAGCCCGGCGTGTTGGCGGCGACCAGCGTGGCGACCTCGGCCTCGAGATCGAGGCCGGAGACGAAGTCGGCCACGGCAACGTCACGCCGGCAGAGCGGGCAGCAGCGGGACTCCGAAGTCATGACGGGAAGGAGCCAGTATAATCCCAACCTCATGGACCTTGTCGGCATCCAGGCCGCCTTGCGCGAGCAGCGTATCGACGGATGGCTCCTCTACGACTTCCGCGGCACCAACCCCATCGCGCGGGCCGTCATCGGCTTCGACGAGCGGCAGATCGGCACCCGGCGCTGGTTCTACCTGATCCCGGCCCGGGGGGAGCCGTTGGCGATCCTGCACGTCATCGAGCCGCACGCGCTCGAGGGAGCGCCGGGCAACTCGCTCCTGTACCGGTCGTGGAAGGAGCTCGAGGCGCTCCTCCACGACAAGCTCGCCGGCATGAAGCGGGTGGCCATGGAGTACAGTCCCGGGGCGGCCATCCCGTACGTGGGCCGGGTCGACGCGGGCACCATCGAGATGATCCGGGCCACCGGCGTCGAGGTGGTCAGCTCGGCCGATCTCGTCCAGACCTTCGAGGCGCGCTGGACGCCGGAGCAGAAGGCGCTCCACGACCGCGCCGCGCGCGACACGCTGCTCGCCAAGGACGAAGCCTTCGCCCTCGTGAAGGAGCGGCTCGCCGCGGGGATGCCCGTGAAGGAGAGCGAGGTCCAGGCCTTCATCCAGTCCCGCTTCGACGCCCGCGGCCTCACCACCCACCATCCCTGCATCGTCGCCGTCAACGAGCACGCCTCCGACCCGCACTTCGAGACCGCGGCCGGCCCCGACGACCGCGCGATCAAGAAGGGCGACCTCCTCCTCATCGACCTGTGGGCCAAGGTGAAGGACGACGCCCGCGCCGTCTACTACGACGCGACGTGGATGGCCTTCTGCGGCCGCGACGTCCCCGCCCGGATGCGGGAGGTGTGGGAAACGGTGAAGGGGGCCCGCGACGCGGCGGTGGCGTTCGTGCAGGACGCAACGCGCAGCGGCCGGACGATCCACGGCTACGAGGTGGACGACGTCTCCCGCGGCTACATCGAGGAGCGCGGCTACGGCGCGTACTTCCTGCACCGCACCGGCCACTCCATCGGCTACGAGGTCCACGGCAACGGCGTGAACATCGACAACCTGGAGACGCGCGACCAGCGGACGATCATCCCCGGCGTGTGCTTCTCGATCGAGCCCGGGATCTACCTGCGCGAGTTCGGCGTGCGCAGCGAGATCGACATGTACGTGGGGGAGCGAACGGCCGAGGTCACCGGCGACATCCAGCGGGAGCTGCTGCTGCTGGCCTGACCCGATGAGTGGCCGCCCGCCGCGCGCGGTCCTCGCCACGCTCACCGCGATCCTCACGCTGTCGGTCTGCCTCGCCCTCCTCGTCGTCTACTACGCGTATCAGGCCCGCCGCTACGCGTCGCTCGACAACGCCCTGGAGGGCGACTTCCCGATCGAGCCGGACGACGAGATCGGCTTCGTCCCCATCCGCAACGGCGCCACCTTCCGCCGCCACGATCGCGCGGGGCTCGCGTACCACGTCTTCACGAGCGACCGCCGGGCGCGGGTGAACGCCCGCTTCGAGCGCACTCCTCCCACCGTCGATCTCATGATCGTGGGGTGCTCCTTCTCGTGGGGCCACGGGGTCGAGAGCGAGGACACCTACGGCCAGGTCCTCGCCCGCCGCCGCGGGCTGACGGTGGCCAACCTCGCCTTCTCGGCCTGGGGGACGGTCCAGGCCGTCCAGATGCTGGAGCGGAACCGGGACCTGGCGCCGCGCGCCGTCGTCTACGGCTTCATGCCCGACCATCTCAAGCGCAACCTGCTGGCGTGCGCTCCCGCCTACGGCCCGCTGTGCCTGCCCTTCGCGCACGTGACGTTCGCCGATGACGGGCAGCCACGGCTCGCGTGGCCCGACCCGTCCCTCTTCGAGCCGAACCGGCGCTTCTGGCGAAGCTTCTTCTTCATCAAGTCGGTGGGTCCGCGGCAGGTGCTCGCCGCGGCCGAGGTCGACTGGACCCGGCTGCGCCGCCACCCTCCCCCGTCCCGCGACGACGAGGCCGCGCAGGCGCTCGCCCTCGAGTACCTCCTGCCCAGGCTGCGCGCGGCGGCCCGAAACGCGGGGAGCACCCTCGTCATCGTGAACCTGCCGTACCTCGAGCCCGGGCAGACGCCGCCGGCCCCTCCGGCTCTCCGGCACGCGGTGGATGCCGTGCGGGGGAGCGACGTCGAGTTCCTGGACCTGGCGCCGGCGGTGAAGGCCTATTACCGCGATCCCCGCCGGCCTTCGCTTCGCTTCGCGCGGGACCGCCACCCCAACCGCGAGGCCCACCGCCTCTTCGCCGGCGAGATCGAGACGTTCCTCGAAGCGCGAGGCCTCATCGATCGCGCGGCTTCACCGGCCGGCGCGGGCGGTAGATAATCGCCGGTGAGTGGGGGTCGATCAATGAAGTATCGGAGGCTGGGGCGGACGGGGCTCATGGTCTCGGAGATCGGCTTCGGGGCCTGGGGCATCGGCAAGGGCCTGTGGGTCGGTGCCGAGGATGCCGAGAGCCTGCGGGCGCTGCGCCGGGCCGTGGAGCAGGGGGTCAACTTCATCGACACCGCCCTCGCCTACGGGCCCGGCCACAGCGAGAGGCTCGTCGGCCAGCTGGTGCGGGAGATGAAGGTCCCGCTGTACGTCGCCACCAAGGTCCCGCCGAAGAACCAGACGTGGCCGGCGGCGAAGGGCGTGCCGGCGAAGGAGGTCTTCCCCGCGGCGCACATCAAGCGCTCCGCGGAAGAGAGCCTCGAGAACCTCGGCCTCGACCGCATCGACCTGCTGCAACTCCACGTGTGGCGCGACGAGTACCTCGACGACACCCACGCGGGCTGGCAGGAAGCGCTGCGCGAGCTCCAGACGTCCGGCAAGGTACGATTCGTCGGCATCTCGGTCAACGACCACGACCCGTCCTCGGCGCTGCGGGCGGTGGCGTCCGGGCTGTTCCACACCGCCCAGGTCATCTACAACGTCTTCGACCAGGGCCCGGAGGACGCGTTCTTCCCTGCCTGCAAGAAGCACGACGTCGGCGTGATCGCCCGCGTGCCCTTCGACGAGGGTGGGCTCACGGGCACGATCACGCCCGACAGCACGTTCCCGGCCGGCGACTTCCGGGGCCAGTACTTCAAGGGCGACCGCAAGCGCGAGGTGTGGGAGCGGGCCGAGGCGCTCAAGAAGCTGATCGTCACCGAGGGCGATGCGAGGACGCTTCCGGAGCTGGCCCTCCGGTTCATCCTCAGCCACGACGCCGTCTCCACGGTGATCCCCGGGATGCGGCGCCTCAGCAGCGTCGAGGCCAACGTGGCCGTCTCGGACGGACGGCGCCTCTCGCCCGCCCTCCTCGCCAAGCTCAAGGGCCACGCCTGGCCGCGCAATTTCTACGACTGACGGGGGCGTGAGGTCGCGCGTCCTGCGCGCGACCCCATACCTCGTCCTGGTCGCGGCGTCGTTCGTGCTGTGGTACGCCGGCGTTCGCCTGCGGGGCGGCTCCGGCCTGCTCGACCACAGCCCCATCGATCAGCACACGCGGCAGGCGCAGTCGTGGCTCGCCGGCCGGCTCGAACTTCCGGGCGCTCCGGGCTACCTCGAGATCGCCCGGTACCGGGACCGGTTCTACGACAGCTTCCCGCCCACGCCGTCGCTCGTCGAGCTGCCCCTCGTGCTCGTCTTCGGCCGCGCGACGCCGAGCAGCCTGGTGATCTTCGTCTTCTGGGTGGGCGCGCTGTGGGCCGCGTACGCCGTGCTACGCCGCCGACGCTTCTCCGAGGGCGACGCGATCGTGACCAGCCTGGCCTTCGTCTTCGCCACCAACGTGTATCCGTCCTGCGTGCGGGCCAACGTGTGGGCCCAGGGATTGAGCCTCGGCTTCAGCCTCACCTTGATCGGCCTCGCCTTCGTGGTGGAGAACCATCGCCGCGCCTGGCGCGGGCCCGGCCCGGGCTACCTGCTGCTCTCGCTGGCGGTGGGATGCCGGCCGCTGCTCCTGCTGATGGCCCCGCTCTTCGTGGCGCTCGACCACCGCACGTGCGGCCGGAGCCTGCGGGCGGCGATCGTCTCGGCGGCGCTTTGGATGGCGCCCTATGGCGCGCTGCTGGCCTGGCTCAACTGGGCCCGCTTCGGGGACGTGCTGGAGTTCGGCCACCACCACCTCGCCTTCGCGCAGAGCCTGCCGCACGGCCTCATGAGCCCGCGCTACCTGCCGTGGCACTTCTACCACGCGGTGCTGAAGCTGCCGCGGATCCAGGCCCGGTGGCCGCCGCTGGAGTTCGACATGAACGGCACCGCGTTCTGGCTCCACAACCCGGTGCTCGTCGCCGCGTTGTGGGGGCTGGTGGCGCGGCGCTTCGATCCGCGGGTCCGCGGCGCCGCCGCCTTCGCCTTCGTGACGATCGGAGCCGGTATCCTCATGTACGAGTCGGGGGGCTGGGTGCAGTTCGGCTTCCGTTACGTGATCGACCTGCTGCCGGCCGGCTTCGTCGTCTTCGCCTTCACCTTCGATCGCTTCCCGCGCCTGCTGCTCGCGGCGTCGCTCGTCACGCTCGCCCTCAACCTCTATGGCCTGGCCGGCTGGAAGCATTTCCCCCGCCAGCCGCGGGACGCCCCGTGGCTGCAGGGCGTGCCGGCTTCGCCCCCGCCCGCCGATCTCAGCGAGCTCGCCCCGACCAGGCGATTCCCGCCTGGCCCGCCCAATAGAGAAGGATGATGGCAAGAGCCACTCCGGGTATGCGGTCGTGGAAGCGGTCGAAGGCGATGAGGGTGTCGCTGAGGGCGAAGAGGATCGCCCCGGCGACGGCCGCCCCCGCGCCCGCTCGCGGCACGCCGGAGTCTCCGACGCGGGCCGCGGCGCGCCAGACCATCGTGCAGATGGCGATCACGTAGGCCATCACCGCCGGCCGCAGGTCGCCCAGGCCCGCCCAGAGGAAGGCGGTCACGGCGACACCGTACACGGCGATGGGTACCGCCCGGAGCAGGTGCGGCCGTTTCGTGTCGGCGAGGAAGGCGGCGATGTAGGCGATGTGCGCGAGCAGGAATGCGGCCAGACCGGCGACGAAGCTCCGTTCGATGAGGATGTCGCCGGCGGCCGAGAGGCCGAGGCCGGCGGCGAGGCGATTCCGGTAGGCGCTCTTCGGCGCCCCGAGCACCCACAACACGAGGCACAGCACCGGGACCGGCTTGACCACGAGCCAGAGCCAGCCCAATCAGGCCCTCAGAGGTCGTGCTCGCGATCGGACAGGGCGGTCTCGGGTCGGATGAAGGTGTGCGTGGCCGCGGTGCGGTGGATCTCCTTCACGGCGTCGAGGCCGACCTGCTTGGCCAGGCGCAGCGTCTCCTTCACCTGATCGGTGCGCGACACGGTGGTGTTGTCGCAGCAGACGGCGACCGGCACCCCCGCCTCGAGGAACTTGTGGATCGGATGGGGCTCGCCGCGGCGCACGGCGCCGGAATCATAGTTGCTCGACAGGCAGCACTCCACGAGGATCTTGTCCCGCGCCAGCCTCCGCATCAGCTCGACATCGCCCGGCGCCGAGCAGCCGTGGCCGATGCGCTCGGCCCCCAGGCCGTCCACCGCGTCCCAGATGTACTCGACGGGCGCGTCCTCGCCGGCGTGGACGGTCAGGCCCAGCCGTCCGATGCGGGCGATCTCGTAGGCGCTCTTGAACAGCCGCGGCGGATTGCCGCGCTCGGGGCCGGCGATGTCGAAGCCCACCACTCCCAGGCGCGCGTGGAGATGCTGCGCTTCCGAGATGGCCTGCCGGGCCAGGATCTTCGCGATGTGGGGCCCGTGCTGGCGCATCGCGATGACGACCAGGCCGAGCTTCATCGGGTGCCGCCGGGCGGCGTGGTTCATCCCCGACAGCACGGCCCGGATCGACTGGCGCGGCGTGAGGCCGGCGAACGTGTGGATGATCGGCGAGTAGCGCAGCTCGAGCGTGGCCACTCCCGCCGCCGCCGCCGCGTCGACGATCGCCTCCGTGGCCTGGCTGATGTTCTCGTAGAACTGCGTGATCCAGAGCGGGTAGTGCATCTTGTCGAGGTAGGCGAGGAGCGTGCCCTCCTCCTCCGGCTGCAGCTCGAGACGCGTGCGCATCTCCTCGAACGTCTCGACGGGGTTGAGCCCGTAGTGCTTCATGAGCTGCCACGTGACCTCGGCGGGGATCGACCCGTCCACGTGCTGGTGCAGCTCGACCTTGGGGATCGCGCGGACCTGCTCTTCCAGCTCGGACACGCCTCCTAAGGATAGAGCAGGTACGGCGCGCGCCGCAGCCGCCACCGTGACTCGTCGGCCGCCCAGCCGGCGGCGATGCGCGCGGGATCGTCTCCCGCCTCGAGGCGGGCCAGCGCCTCCTTCGATCCGGCCAGCGCCGCCGCCGCCGACGTGTCGAAGCGGCGGCCGGACAGCCGGTGCAGGGCGGCCGCGATCTCCAGCCCCACCCGTACGGGACGAAGCGCGGCGCGATCGGTGACGGTGAGGGAGACGCCGAGGCAAGGCTGTCCCGCGTACGGGTCCGCGGCGGGCGTGAAGCGCACGGGGTAGAAGCGTACGCCGGGCAGGCGGCGGGTGTTCAGCGCCTCGGCGAGCCGCACCGCGTCGATCCACGGCGCCCCCACCTGCTCGAAGGGCCGGTCGGTGCCGCGGCCGACGGACACGCTCGCGCCTTCGAGAGCACCCAGGCCGGGGTAGAGCGCGGCCGCGGCCAGGTTGCGCACGTCGGGCGCGGGATCGATCCACGGCAGGCCCGTCTCGTCGAACCAGAGATCGCGCCGCCAGTTCTGCATGGGGACCACGGTCAGGTCGGCGCCGATCTCTTTCGCGGCGTTGAGCGCGCGGGCCGCCTCGCCGATCGTCAGCCCGTGGCGGATGGGCATGGACCCCTCGCCCGCCGCCCCCTCGATCTGGAACCCGTCGATGGGGTCCGGGCGATCGAGGACCATCACCGCGACCTTCCGCTTCGCCGCCTCTTCCATGGCATGGACGAGCGCGACGGAGCTGTCGTCGAAGCGGGCTCCCAGGCCGGGAAGATCGACCACCAGCGCGTCGATGCCGTCCATCGTCGGTCCGACGGCCACGAGCTGGACGCCCGCCGCGGACCGCAGCAGGCTCGCGGTGCTCGCGCCGGCGCGGTCGGTCGCCTTCTCCGTCGTGAGAAGCCCGATCCTTCTCCCCCGGAGGCGGGCGAAGCCCTCGAGCCGGAGGACGTCGATGCCCGCGAGGACCGTCGGCTCGTCGCGGGGCGGACTGGGCCGGGACGCGGCGCCGAAGTCCCCCCGCGCGAAGTCGGCGTCGCGCCCGGCGACGCGGGGGCCGGGATCGACGAGAGCCGCCGCCACCGCCGTCGCGACCCGGGCCCTCAGCGGCGTCACGTCGCCCTTGCCGTCGGGGTGCAGGCGGCTCGACAGGAACACGACGTACACCCCGGTCAGCGGATCGATCCAGATCGACGTCCCCGTGAATCCGGTGTGGCCGAAGGACCCGACGGGCAGCAGGTCGCCGCTGTTGGACGCGAAGCGCGAATCGAGGTCCCATCCCAGGGAGCGCACGTCGCGCAGCGTGGGAGGAGTCGCGGGGGAGGTCATGCGTGCGACCGCGAGCGGCGAAAGGATCCGTGCCGCACCGAGCTGCCCGCCGCGGAGCAGCATGCGGCAGAACCGCGAGAGGTCGGCCGCGTCGCTGAACAGGCCCGCGTGCCCGGCGACCCCTCCCATGCGGCGCGCGGTGGGGTCGTGGACGACGCCTCGCAGCATCTCGCCCGCCGGGCATCCGAGTCCCGCGCAGGGCTCGGTGGGAGCGATGCGGGGCCGGAGGGAAGCCGGAGGGTTGAACGTCGTGTCCGACATCCCCAGCGGCGCGAAGATGCGCTCGCGGCTGAAGCGATCCAGGCCCATCCCGCTCACCCGGGCGACGACGTCGCCGAGCAGGAAGAAGTTGATGTCGCTGTAGACGAAGCGCTCGCCCGGCGGCGACGTCGGCACTTCCTCGACCGCGCGCGCGAGCGCGGTGTCGTAACCCGTCCACGGGTCGGCGAGGTCGACGTCGGGGCGCAGGCCGGAGGTGTGGGTCAGCAGGTGGCGCACGGTGATCGGGCCCTTGCCGTAGCGTTCGAAGCCGGGGATGAAGGTGGCCACCGCGTCGTTCAGCCGGATCCGCCCCTGTTCGATCAGGATCATGACGCTGGTCGTGGTCGCCACGACCTTGGTGAGCGAGGCGAGGTCGAAGATCGTGTCGAGGGTCATGGGCTCGACCGCAGGAACGAGGGCGCGGTGGCCGTAGGCCTTCAGGTACGCGACGGCGTCGCCGCGGCCCACGAGGACGACCGCGCCGGGAAGCTGCTTCGCGTCGATCGCCTCCGCAACGAGGGTGTCGATGCGGGCGAGCCGCGACGCGTCGAAGCCGGAGGCCTCGCCGCGCGCCGGGGTGGCCGGTGGCGCCGCGGGCGCGGCCCCCGTGGCGCCGACGGCGGCCAGCAACAGGGCCAGCCGAGCCAAGCGGGGCGCGTGCATGTCTCTCATGATGCCTCGGCCCGCCGCTTGATGGCCCGCAGCCACATCCTCCGGATGAGGGCGCTGCCGGGGTAGATCACGCGCCAGTAGACCGCGAAGCGGCGCCGCGCGCCGTCGTCGGTGCCGAAGACCCGTGTCTCGGTGCCGAGCCGGCACCAGCCCTCCCCTTCCTCCTCGACGAGGAAGTTCATCGCGGTATTGGCGTAGCGGGGCGGGTCGGCTCCTGGTGGTCCCAGCCGCAGCTTCGTGCCGAACACGACCTCGCGCCCCGGCTCGTCACCGAGAGCGACGAAGCCGGAGCGGAGGGCGACGTCGAGGATCGGCCGGTCCTCCGGTGCGTTGAGGATCGACTCCCGGCCGCCCCCGCCCAGGCGCGGCGAGCGGATCCAGGTGAGCGTGCGGAACAGGCGGATTTCGCCGGCGGTGACGGCGCGGACGGCTTCGAGGATGCGCGCCGGCGGAGCGTGGACGCGGACGGCATGGACTTCGTGGAAGTGGTAGGCGGGCATCACCGCATCGAGGCGCGTGTGCGGGCCCTCCACGCGTACCAGACGTGCCGGCAGCGCGAAGCCGAGGAGCGCGCACGCGAGCCCGGCGCCGAGGACGAGCGCTCCGGCTCGCCGCCGGCGCATGCCGATGAAGCGCAGGGGCTTGACGAGGCCGGCGAGCCCGACGAGGGCGGTGAGGCCACCGGCGTAGACGAGCAAGACGGCCGCGAGCTCCAGCATCTCCGATCGCCAGGACGATACCCCAGAATCGCCGGGAAGCGCCGCAATGGATCCGTCATCCGGCCGCGCTGCGGGAAGCGGCCGAGGAGCGACGTACCGCGACTTCTTCCCGCCCGACGCGCGCTGGCCGTTCTCGGGCGTGCGCCCGGCGCAGGATGCGTGAGGGCTACAGGTACCCGGCGCGAGTGAGGTGGGCCCGCACCTTCCGGTAGTCCCACGGCGCCAGCGTGACGTCGATCTCGCGGGCGGCTTCCCGCTTGAGCGTCATCGTGAGCCGCCAGCGGGTCAGGGTGAGGGAATGGATGGCCGCCCGGGGGTAGAACGTCACCGGGCGGAAGCCCTCCACTTTCGGCCAGCCGCGCTCCTCGGCCAGCTCGATCGGTACCTCCGAGGCCCAGCACGTCAGGACCTCGGTCATCTCGGCCAGCCGCGGCGTGTCGTGGGGCCGGAGGTAGAGACGCGTCGGCCCGCCGGGCAGGCCGAGGCGATCGACCACCGCCGCGAGAAGCGCCCCCAGCACTCCGCCGCCGACGGCCAGGGCCACGGTCGAGGCCTGCCGCCGCTCCTCGGCGGATCGGCGCTCCACGGTGATGATCGCCTCGTCGGTGACGACGACGTGGCGCGCGTGGCCATGGGAGACGGTCAGGACCATTCCGGCACCGTTTGCGCAGAGGGAGGATTCGCATTGTAATCCTTCTGTGACCTTGAACGCTCTCGAAGTCGATCGCGCCGTGCGTCACCTTCGCCGCTCCGACCCCGTGCTGGCGCGGATCATCGACCGCGTCGGCCGCTGCGCCTGGCAGACCGAGCGCGGGGGCAGCGCCTTCTCCTCCCTGATCGAAGCCATGCTGTACCAGCAGATCACCGGGAAGGCGGCGGCCTCCATCCACCGCCGGCTCCGCGGCGTCCTCGGCCGGCGCCACCCGCGGCCCCGGGAGATCCTCGCCGCCTCGCACCGGGCCCTGCGGGGAGCCGGCCTCTCGCGCCAGAAGATCGCCTACATGCGCGACCTCGCGTCGCGGGCCGTCGATGGGCTGCCGCTGCGCGGCCTCGCCCGGCGGCCGGACGAGGAGGTCATCGAAGCCCTCTGCGCGGTGAAGGGCATCGGGCGCTGGACGGCGGAGATGTTCCTGATCTTCCGTCTCGGCCGCTTCGACGTGCTGCCGGTCGACGACTACGGCGTGCGCAAGGCCGCGCAGAAGGCCTACGGGCTCCGCGAGCTTCCCGATGCCCGCTGGCTGCGGGAGAAGGGCGAGGCCTGGCGCCCCTACCGCACGGTGGCGAGCTGGTACCTGTGGCGCAGCCTCAACCGCTGAAGGGCCACCAGCGTCGTCGCGGGCGCGACGCGGCGGCGCGCTTGCGGGCGAAGCTGCGCGCGGCGAGCTCCAGGCCCACGCGGTCGACGGCCGTGAGCGCCTCCTGCTCCGACGCGTCGAGGCCGGCGCGAGCCGCCTCCTCGCGCGGCTCGGCGAGGAAGCGGCGCCGCGCCTCGTCGTCGACGTAGATCCGGGCCAGGAACGCCTCGAAGGCCGCGCTCACGCCGCTCTCCCCGTGTCGGACATGGCCCGCCCCGCGGCGAGGGCGGCGCGAGCGTGGTCGAGCTGGGCCAGCAGCGATGCCATGCCGGGATAGGCGCCGTCGCGCTCCAGGATCACGGTGAGCGGCCGCGGGAAGCGCCGTCCCACCTCGCGCAACAAGTCGTAGACCGGATCGGGAACGTCGTGGAAGTGGTCGTCCAGCAACCGCCGCCCGCGGCCGGCGGCGATCCAGCGGCCGCCGGCCAGGTGGATGGCGGCGATTTTCTCGGAAGGCATCCGGTCCAGGAAGCTCCGCGGATCGAAGCCGAAGTTGACCGCGTTGGCATGGAGGTTGTGCAGGTCGAGCAGCAGGTCGCCACCCGATGCGGCGAGGACGCCGGCCACCCAGTCCTCCTCGGGGCGGTCGCTTCCCGGAGGATCGACGAGCGTGGCCACGTTCTCCACGAGCGGCCTCGTGCCCACCGTCTTCCGCGCCCGCTCCAGGTTGGCCGCGGTGCCTTCTGCGGTCGCCGAGGTGCGCGGCGGCGCGGCCAGGTGGCCGATCTCCCGGCCGCCGCCTCGCACGAAGGCCAGGTGCTCGGACCAGGATTCGGGGCCGACCGCGTCCACGAGCCGCGCCATCGGCGCGAGGCGGCGTGCCTCGACGGGGACACAAGAGGCGAGGCCCAGCCCGACGCCGTGAAGCACCAGCGGCACCTGCGACGCCAGCGTGCGCAACGCCCGCGTCTGCCTCGGGGGCGCATCGAAGTAATCGTCGGCGATGACCTCGACGACGTCGATGCGGTCGAGATTCGACAGGATGCCGGCCGCCAGCTCGTTCCGCCAGCCGAGGCCGAAGCGGTCTCTCATCTCCCTAGCCTCCGCACCCGCCGCAGCCCCCGCCGCACCCGCCCCCTCCGCAGGAGGAGCCGCCCGACGAGCCGCAAGACGAGCTCGAGGACGAACCGCACGAACTCCCCGCCGAGCGGGTCGCCTTGGGATAGAGGTTACGCACGTGGACCCAACCGGCGTCGGGGAGCATCTTGAGGCCAAACACCGCGGCGAGCAGCGTGGCCTCGGTGGCGTCCCTTGAGGGCCTCAGTTCCTCCGCCCGCTCCTTGAGCTGTCGGAACAGCGTCCGCAGGTCCTCCAGGAGCGTGTCGCCCCGCCGCGTCCGGTGAGGATCGTGAAGGCGCCAGGCCCACACGGTGAAGACCCAGGCGAGCACGAAGAGAAAGCCGATCGGACGATGGCGGCTGAGGCCGATGCTCATCTTGACGACGGCCACCGCCCACAGCGCCACCCCGGCGAGCAGGAGGCGGCAGCGGCGATCCCAGGTCGTGGTCTCGCCGCCGACCAGGCCCAGCCGCTCGAGAGAGCGCCCCACCTCGTCGGCCGCGTTGCCCGCGAGGCCGTCCTCGAAGAGCGAGGCCGCTTCGTCTTGTCGTGCGAACCGGATGAGGACCGCCTTCTCCAGCCCGTCCTTCACTCGCGCGACGTCCTTGGCGTTCCGCGTCTTGAGGCGGCTGCCTTCGACGTCGAGCAGGCCACGATCGATGAGGGATACGGTGGCCAGCCGCAGCGCCTCGTTGCGGCCCCCGCGGAGGCAGGCGATGGAATAGGGATTCGTGATGCTGACGTGAGCCGCGTCCTCGGGCTCGCCGACGTGACGCAACAGGAAGAGAAGGCCGAGGACCACGAGGCCGAACACGGCGTAGAAGGCCAGGAACTCGGGGCCACGCAGCTCGAACGGGTTCATGGTGCCTCCTTCCTCAACGCAGCGCCTCCGCGAGCGACCGGAGGTGCTGGGACAGGTCCACGAGACCGAGAAGCGCGGGCGCCGCCGACCCGGCGGGCAGCATTCGCGTCTCTCGCGCCTCCGAGAGCCGGCGCAACGCCTCGGCAAAACCGCCGCCGGTCTCCGCCGCCAGCTTCTCCAGCGCCTCCTTGCCCGAAGCGGCGGGGCCGTGCAGCTCGAGCAGCGTGGCCGCGCACGAGCGAAGGGGACCGGCCGCGTCGGCCACCGACAGGGCGAGACGCTCCTCCCGGTCGCCGTCGGCGACGTACGCGGCCCGCAGGCGGAGGGCCAGGTTGAGCAGCACCTGGCGCAGGCGAGCGATCTCGGCGGCGCGCGGGATGGCGAGTCCCGCGAACGGATCGTCGCCGAGGAGCACCCGGCGCCGGCGCAAGACGTCGGCGAACTTGGCCGCGAACGCCTCCATCGCCGCCGGCACCTCGCTCGCGAGCAGGAACATCACGGCGAGGCGCGCGGCGGCCTGGCCCACCCGCAGCGCCTCCCGCAGCCGATCCATCCGCGCGGCTTCGAAGCGGTCGAGGACCACGATGACGTTGAGGTCGGAGGTGGACCGCAGCCGGCCCTCGGCGGCGCTGCCGTAGAGCACGACCGATCGCAGGTCCGGCCCGAGGACCTCGCGCGCCCTCTCCACGAACTCCGTGAGGGCTCTCGCTGCCGGTGAGGGCAGATCGAGGGTAGCGGCCTCGAGAGTGGCGCTCATCGGGTCCTCCTTCCGCCCGCGTCCGGCGGGCCTGTGGTATTAGGGCGTTTGGAACTCTACGACGAAGGCGGCGGCGACGTTCCCTGAAATCCTCGGCGCCGGCCGCGGCTAGAATGGCTCTTCACGCAAAGGACGATCCATGAAAGGCTTGCCGCTGCTCCCGGCGCTCTCGCTCCTCCTCCCGTTCCTGGTCGCCGCGTCTTCCGGGCCGGTGCACGTCGACGGCGAGCGACTGAAGGGACTCCTCCTCGGGCTCGCCGAGTTCGGCCGGGACCCGGAAGGCGGCGTCTCTCGCCTGGGCTTCTCGAAAGAGGACCTGGCCGCGCGGGCGTGGCTCGTCGATCGCATGAAAGAGGCCGGGCTCCAGGTCCAGGTCGACCCGGCGGCCAACATCCACGGCCGGCGCGTGGGCGGCGACGCCTCGCTGCCGGTGATCGTCTTCGGCTCCCTCATCGACTCGGTGCCCAAAGGGGGCAACTTCGACGGCGACGTCGGGAGCATGGGCGCCCTCGAGGTGATGATGGCGCTCCGCGACCAGAAGGCGTCGACGCGCCACCCCTTCGAGATGATCGTGTGGTCCAACGAGGAAGGCGTCCACTACGGCAAGGGCGTCTTCGGCAGCCGGATGGCCGCCCGCGGCCCCGATGCCGGCGAGCTGGAGGCCAAGGACGAGGACGGGGTGACGCTGGCCGAGTGGCTGCGGCGGTACGGCCTCGATCCGGCCCGCATCGGCGAGGCGCGTCTCGACCCGGCGCGGGTCGCGAGCTACATCGAGCTGCACATCGAGCAGGGGGGCGTCCTCGACCGCAGCGGCGTGGCGATCGGTGTCGTGCAGGGGATCGTCGGCATCGACCGATACCACGTCACCCTCGAGGGCCTTGCCAATCACGCGGGCACGACGCCGATGGCCGAGCGCCGCGACGCGCTGGTGGCGGCGGCCCGCCTGATCCTGGCCGTGCGCGAGGAAGTGATGGCGCGTCCGGGCCGCCAGGTCGGCAACGTCGGCTCCGTGCAGGTGTTGCCCGGCGCGCCCAACGTGGTGCCGGGGCTCGTGCGCCTGCCGGTGGAGCTGCGGGACCTGCGGCGAGACGTGATCGACGACATGGCCACTCGGATCCGCGGTCGGGCCGAGGCCATCGGCAAGGAGGCGGGGGTGGCGTTCACGATGGAACGGTACGCGAACGACGAGCCCGCCCTCACCGATCCCGGCCTGCAGGACCTGATCGAGGCGAGCGCCCGCGCCGCGGGCTACTCGACGCTGCGCCTGCCCAGCGGCGCCGGCCACGACGCCCAATCGCTCGGCCGAGCCGGGATCCCCATCGGGATGATCTTCGTGCCGAGCAAGGGAGGCATCAGCCACTCGCCGCGGGAGCGGAGCGAGTGGGACGACGTGACCCGTGGCGCCGAGGTGCTGTACCGCGTGCTGCGGGAGCTCGACAAGCGATGAAGCAAGAGTTGCGAGCGGGCACCCCCCAGCTCAACGAAGTATCGTTGCGGTCACCTCGACGCTGACACGACGGTCGCTGAGCGGATCCGCCGACTGCGCCACTCGGAGGGGCCGGCCGTCGTCGAGCACCAGCGGCAGCCGGTCGCGAATCTCGATCTTCGGGTACTGCTTGGCCTCCCCCGACGTATCGACGAAGTTGTACTCGAGACCCAGGTCCAGGCGGATGCGGCTGCCTTCGATGAGGGGGGAGGCGTCCACGTTGAGAGGGATGCTCCGCAGGTTCTCGGTCTTCGAGCCGAACGGGGCCTCGGCGCTCGAGCGGATGAAGCCGTTGCGGCGGTCGGCGACGGTGAAACTCACCGCCTTGGTCATCGCCGGCTGCCCACCGCGCTCGTCGATGATTCTCACGTCGATCCGGACGTTCGCGAGCTGGCCCTCCCGACGGGGCGCCTCCTTCTCGGTCTTGGCCTCGGGGGCGGGCGCCGCCTTGGCCGGGGCCGGCTTCGGGGACGGCCGCGGCGGCGCCTCCTGCCCGAGCAGCGCGGTGGCCGTCAGGACGGCGGCGAGGAGGGCAACGGGCGTTCTGGTCCTCATGGGCATCCTTTCTCCAATCATGGCTGGGCTCCAGCCAGCGGCTCGACCTGCAAGCGCTCGATGCGAAGCGCTCCGACGGTGACGTGCTCACGGCTCATCGGCGCGACGGCCAGCGGCGAGACCTCTATCGGCTCGATGTCGCCGCCGGCGCCGTCGACCTCACCGGCGGTGAGGGGCTCCGGTGCTTGCGGTCCGGCGCCGGGCCGCGGTGTCGGGACGATGAGCCGTGCCGACCGAACCGGCGCCGGCGAGCCGGCCGCCGGTGGCGGCGACAGCGGGGAGGCGGCCGGAGGCACGTCACGGTGAGCGGCGATTGTCGCGCGCGAACGGGCGACCGGCCGGCGAAGCACGACGCCCGTTGCCGCCGCGAGCGCGATCGTGGCCGCCGCCGCCAGCATCACCCCACGCGACGCGACGCGCCGCGGCGGTTCGGCGACTCGCTCCAGCACCCGGCGCCGCAGGTCGGCCGGTCCATCGCCTCCGGTCATCTGCTGCAAGACGAGATCGATCTGGCGATCGAGCTTCTCGTTGCGCCGGCCACGAGGGCCGTGGCCGTCTTCAGTCACTGCCGTAGCCCAGCGCGGTCAAGCGCTGCTTGAGCCGCCGGCGCGCTTCCGCGACGCGCCACTTCAACGTCCCCTCCGGGATGCGCAGCATCGCCGCGATCTCGTGATACGTCTGCTCGCCCGACGCGCACAGGAGCAGCGGGTCGCGCAACCGCGCGGGCAGGGCACGCACCAGCCTCCGGACGTGCTGCGCCATCTCCGCGTCGATCAGCGCGCCTTCCGGTGTGCGGCCCTCGCGGCCGCGCGGCGGTGACTCGGGAGGGTCGCCGGAGACGAAGCGGCGCCACAACGACGCGAGGCGGCGTCGGCGGCTGAGCGCCCGCCGCCAGGCGATCGTCAACAGCCACGTCTTGAAGCTCGCCTCTCCCCGATACGTCGCCATCTTCCGATACGCGGCCAGGAACGCGTCCTGGGCCACGTCCTCCGCCTCGCTGGCCGAGCCGAGGGCCGCGTGAGCGGCGCGGTAGACGGCGGCCCGGTGCCGGTCCACCAGCTCGCCGAAGGCCGCGGTATCGCCCTGCCGGGCCCGCGCCACCAGCTCGGCATCGCTCACACACCCTATAGAAGCCCGGGGGAGGGCGCCGGTTGGAAAAAACACTGGCTGTCTCGTCGTCGCCGCGCTCACCCCGCCCGGCCCGGCGCCATCGCGGCTACGGCTTCCCGAGGCGCCACCGCCGGACGCCCGCGACCACGAACCAGACCGCCTGGCCGAGGACGACCAGGCCAATGCCGTGCACGCCCAGCCTGCTCCTCAGGATCGAGGCCGACCAGAGCACGATGGCCGCCGACGAAGCCACGACGTAGGTTCGCGGCGGGCGCGAACTGGCCGGGCGCGAAGAGATCGTGGCCGGTCGGGTGCAGGATCATGGTGACGAGCCCCCCGGCCGCTCCCGCGATGAGCGCGATGCCGCCCCACTGCTAGCTCG
>Ga0070699_100001624_pt1 | contig 20499 bp, 12 predicted proteins | sample KBSK1503metaG_FD_65473 | JGI IMG/M metagenome (GOLD analysis project Ga0070699, IMG submission 65473) | Corn, switchgrass and miscanthus rhizosphere microbial communities from Kellogg Biological Station, Michigan, USA - KBS K1-50-3 metaG | ecosystem: Host-associated > Plants > Roots >...
CGCTGACGAAATCAATCGCGCACCCGCCAAGACGCAGGCCGCGTTGCTCGAAGCCATGCAGGAGCGCCAGTGCACCGTGGACGGCGCCGCGCATCCACTCGGCGACCTCTTCACGGTGTATGCCACGCAGAACCCGGTGGAGTACGAGGGAACGTATCCGCTTCCGGAAGCGCAGCTCGATCGCTTCCTGCTCAAGATCAAGGTGCCCTATCCGGCGCTCGACGCCGAATTGAAAATGCTGAACAACTACGCCAGCGGCTTCGACGCGGAGCGCGCCAGCAGCGTTGCGATGGAGCCCGTGCTGAACGCGGAGCAATGTCGCGCGCTGCGCGAAATGGTGGAGCAGGTGCGCGTCGCACCGGAAGTGCAGGAGTACATCGCGGCCGTTGTCCGCGCCACACGCGAGGACACCGCACTGGTGCTGGGCGGATCGCCGCGCGCCTCCGTGGCGCTCTTTCGCGTGGCGCGCGCGGCCGCGCTCGTGGCGGGGCGCGACTACGTGACGCCCGACGACGTGAAGGATTACGCGTTCCCGGTCCTGCGCCACCGCGTGGTGGTGTCGCCCGAAGTCGAGGTGGAGGGACGATCGACCGACGACGTCCTGGAAGCGGTGCTCACCCGCGTGGTCGCGCCGAAGTGACCGAGCCGGCAGTCGCCAGCGGCGGCGAGACCCACTGGGCGCGTGACCTGGCGTACGCGCTTCTCTGGCCACTCGGCGGCTATCTCCCCCTCCCCACGCGCCGCCTCGCGCTGGTCGTGGCGCTTACCGCCGTCGTGTGGCTCATCGCGGGACTCACGCACGTTGGTGCCGTGGCGCTGGCGGTGCTGGCGCTGCTCACCATGATCGTGGTGTTCGACGTGCTCACGATACCGGCCGCGTGGCAGGTGGAGGTGGAACGTCACGTTCCGGCCACACTGGGAATCGGCGACGAGGACGCGGGCAGCTACGTGCTCCACTCACGGATGCGCGCGCCCCTCACGGTGCGCGTGTTCGACCAGTTGCCCCGCGCTGTGCGTCCGCCGGGCGAACAGCCGGCGGCGAGCGCCGACGCCCGACCGGCGCATCGCCTCGTGCCCGGTCAGGAGCTCCGGCTTCCGATCGCACTCACGGGACGCGAGCGCGGACTCTGGCCACTCGGTCCGATCGCGCTCCGCGTACGCTCGCGCCTGGGCCTCGTGCAGCGCGCGCTGCGGTACGACCCGGATGACTCGCTGCTCGTCACGCCCTCCATGACCGGCGTGAGACGCTATCGTCTGCTCACGCTGCACCATCGGCTGCGCGACGCCGGCGTGCGCAGCGTCCGCCGCCGCGGTCAGGGAAGCACCTTCAGCAACCTGCGCGAATACGTGCACGGCGACGACCCGCGCCGCATTGACTGGAAGGCCACGGCGCGACGCCACAAGCTCATCAGCCGCGAATACACCGTGGAACAGGGACAGACGGTGATGATCGCCGTGGATGCGGGGCGCATGATGACCCAGCTCGCCGGTGATCTGCCACGGTTCGAGTATGCGCTGTCCTCCGCCACACTGCTGGCCGATGTCGCCGTCCAGTCGCGCGACGAAGTGGGCCTGTTGCTGTTCGACGATCAGGTCCGCGCCTTCGTGCCCGCCTCGCGCGGCGCGGATTCGCTCGAACGCATCCGGCGTGCGCTCATTCCCGCCGTGGCAACGATGGCCGAGCCGGATTACGGCGCGGCCTTCCGCGTGCTCGGCGAACGGCATCGCAAGCGATCGCTCGTCGTGCTGTTCACCGATGTGATCGATGCGCGTGCGTCGCAGTCGCTGATCGCGCTGACCTCGCGCAGCGCCGCCCGCCACCTGCTGCTCGTCGTCGCGCTGCGCAACGACCAGTTGATGGAGGCCGCCCGACCCGGTGCAGACTCGTCGGTCTCCCGGCTCTTCGAGAGTGCGGCGGCGGAAGAGCTGGTGCTCGCCCGGGAAGACGCGCTCACGCGCATGCGCCGCGCCGGCGTGTCGGTGCTCGACGTGTCGCCGCACGTCATGACGCCGGCGGTGATCAACCGCTATCTGGAGATCAAGGCACGCTCGTCGCTGTAGCCGAATTCCTCGGCGACCTCGGTGTCTGCCGCGCCGCGGCCGCCAAGCGAGGCGTATGACAGGAGCGCGAGCGCGGACAACCCGGCAATCCCGAACTTGATGCCGAGCGGAATGTCGGTGCGCGGCGAGATGAGCCCTTCGATCGTGCCGGCCAGGACGAGCATGATGACCGAGGCCGCGAGCAGCCGCACCGCGCGTCTTCCCTTCACTACCAGCGCCTCCCGGCGCGTGAGCGCGCCCGGCAGGAGTAGCGCGGAAGCAAGCAGCAGGCCGCCGCCGCCGGCGATGCAAATGGCGCTCAGCTCGAATACGCTGTGCGGCACCACGAACTCGCCGATCTGCGAGAAGATCCCCCGGCTTGCGTAGAGCCCCAGCGCCGCGCCAATGCTCACGCCGTTGAGCAACAGCATGAGAACAGTGAGAATGCCAGCGGTGATGCCGAACGCGAACACCGCGAACACCACCTGCACGTTGTTCTGGATGATGGAGCTCGCCATCACCGGGCGTTCGAATGACGAGAGCGGAATGTAGGCGTGATCGCCGCGCTGGGCGCGCGCCACGCCCTCGTTGGCGCGGTCGATCATGCCTGCTGGCAGCAGCCGTTCCGCGGTGGCCGGATCGGTCATGACCGCATGGTACGTCACGGCCATGGGGCCGAACATGCACAATGCGGCGGCCAGGATGTACACGAGCGAGCGCCGCAGCTCACGCGGTACGACGGACAGGAAGAAGGTCGCGATGGCCCGGCCGGTGAGCGGTCGCTTCCGATAGAACAGATTGTGCGCGGCTCCCACGAGCCGGCTCAGATAGAAGAGCGACTCCACCTCGCGTCCCTGCGCCGCGGTCGTCAGCCGCGCGAGATCCGTCGCGACTTCGCGGTAGCGGGCCACGAAGTGGCTGATCTCGTCTTCCGACAAGCTGCGCAGTCCGCGGCGCTGGGCCTCCGCCAGTTCGCCGGCGAAGGCATGCCAGCTTCCCGCATCGCGCGCCACGATGGCCTGCTGCTCCCGCGCGGCGCCCACCGCGCCGCGCGCCGCGACGCCGCGTGCCCGGGCGCCAGTCTCCCGTGCATGCAGCTCGAGGAGCCGCGCCATGTCCGAGCCCTCGATCCCGACAAGTGCGCCCGAGAACCTGGTGGCCAACTGCTCGCCAAGTCGCCGCCGCAATTCCGGCTCCAGCGTCGCCCGACGCTCGACGAAACGGTGCAGCACATCGTATTCGTCCGCCGTGAGCGCGGCGCTCAGCATGGCCGGCGTCGCGGAATCCCCCGTGGGTGAGGCCACCGGCTGCGCGTGCCGCACGACACGTTCCTGCACCACGAACGTGCCCGCCATCATGTCGCCGAGCCGCTTTCCCGATTTCGACAGCCCCGCGCTCATGATGCCCACGCCGTAGGATAACCCGGGCTGCATGTCCACCAGCCGCGCCAGATTGCGAATGGCGGAAGCGGCGAAACTCACCGAGTAGCCACCATCCTGCACCACGCGGATGTGCAGCAGCCGCTTGCCCGGCGTCTGGCCGTCCCACACCGCCTCGAAGTAGACGAAGTATCCCCAGAGGAACGTGAACGAGATGATGGCCAGCAGCGCCGCCATCCAACCCACCGTGCTCCCGCCCGTGGCCGACGGCGTGAGCGACACGCCCCCCACCACCAGAAAGAAACCAATCCAGATGAGCAGCTCGGTGATCGCGATGAGGAGGTGATCCACCAGAGCGGCCGCGCCACGCGATCCCACGCCGGCCACCGAATACGAGAAGACCACCTGCTCGGGCGTCTCGATGGCGACGCGCTGTTCGAGCTCCAGCGGGGTTGCTACGGGTGCCGACGGCGGTGCGCTCATGGCGCGGGTGCGACCACGTCGAACGGAGGCTGATCCGCATCAGGACGCGCGCATGCGTGCGCAAACGGAGCGGTGTCACTGCGCGTGCCGGGCACGAGCTCGTAGGCGCTGTCCACAACGATCACGCTGCCGAGCCGCCGGAGCAGGCCGCGCGTGCGCGCGCGCGCGGCCAGGTCGATCAACTGCAGCTCCGCCTGCTCCATCCGCTCGCGCTTCCCCGAATCATCCGCATCACAGGCGTGCGCGTCCAGGACGAGTGCCGCCAGCGAGTCCCGCATGCGGCGGATCGGCTCGAGGAGTCGCGGCACCGACATGCCGCTGTCCGCTCCGGCTGGGTCGAGCGGCGCCTCCACAATGCGGTCCACCAGCTCGCGCGGCTCCGGCGCGCGTCCAGGACCGAATCGCGACAGGTACCAGGTGCGGAGCGATGGCGCGAGCGGCGAGACGTCGTCCAGAATGTGCACGAGCGCGACTCCTGCATCGCCGCGCGCATCGGGCGGTGTGACGGAGACGTAGCCGGTGAGTACACCGTCCTGCACGGACGAGAGGTAGCCGTTGATGCGCCCCTCGTGCGCCAGTGATGCCGCCGTGAGCCAGTCCATGCTGCGCGCGAAGATTTCGGTGGGACGGCGGCTGGGCGGCAGCGAGGATTCGGGGTATGCCGCGGCGCCCGCGCTCGCCGCCGCCAGCCCGCGCATGGACACGGCGAGCAATCCCTGACCGGCATCACGGACCGCGCGATCCGTCGCATAGTCGCCGCGCACCGCATCGCGCCGTCGCGCCGCCTGCCAATCCACGTCGTGCGCCAGTTCGTGCGCGATTGCACCGGCGGACGTGGCGGGCGGCAGATAGAGCACGCGGCGCCGCGGATCGTGCATCGCGAGCGCCGTGCGGCCCATCGGGCTCTCGCCGAACTGCACGTGCAGCCCCGACACATCGAGCGAGGGCAGCACCCGACGGAGATCATCCAGCGCCGACGCGAGCGTGCCCCGATAGTACGGCTTCCATGTCTCGGGGAAGTCGGAGTCGAACGTGACGGACGCCAGGCCGTACCGCTGCGCGAGCTCGCGGTCAGTCGGGCCGCCATCGCCGGGGAACCATGGCGTGGCCTGCGCGTAGGCACGCAAGGCAACGGCCGCCATGAGCGTGGCACGCTCCACGCGAACCCCGGGCGCACGCCACAACACGAGCGCATGTTCGGCAGCCAGCGACTCTTCGGTGCGCGAGCCCGTCACGAACTGTTCTCGCGCCGCACGCATGCCGCTGTCGAGCATCGCGCTGCCCAGCAGTCGGCCGCCCAGACCGGCAAGCGTCACCACCACTGGCGCCTCCGGCGGCGCGTCAGCGCGACCGGCGACTGACGCCATCGCGACAGCCGATCGCTCGCTCAGGATTTCGCCGCGCGTGTCCTCCCCGCGATCGTCGCTCTGGCCAAGGCGCTCGATGCCCTCCAGCAGCCGGGGCACGAGCTGCAGGGCGGCGAGCCGCGCGTCGCGATCGAGCGTTCCCATGAGCGGCGCCTCCACGGCAAAGCGACGCGCGGTGCGCCAGTGGGGGAGCAGCACGAGCGGATCGACACCGCTCTTCCACGCGGCGCGCAACAGCTCGCGCGCGTCAGCCTGCGCCAGCTCCCGGTCACGGATCTGCGCCGCCGCCGCGGTCGCGACGCGCGGCGCATCCGCGCGCAGCAGGTGCTCGGATGTGGCCAGCGTGTACGCCAGCCGCACGGCCAGTTCACCCGCACGTGGATTGTCCGTCTCGCGCACCGCGTGCTCGATGAGGCGGAGGTGCGCCCACCCTCCCGCTGGCCTGTTGAACGCCGACGGCACGCCCATCGCATCGAGCGCCAGTGGCGAGACGTCGTTGCCCGCGCCATCCAGCGTGCGCGCCAGCAGCGCCCATGCCAGCGAGCGCCGGGTGGAATCCGCCACTCGCGGATCGTTCAGCGCATGATCGATGAGCAGGAAGGGGCTGCCCAGCCCGAGCCGTTGCCGCTCGAGGTAGGTCAGCGCGACGACCGTGGCCGTACTCTCCGCCGTGATGGTCGTGTCTCGCCCGCGCGCCGTGATGGCGGTGGCGTAATCGCGCCCGCGATGCAGCTCTCCCGCGATCTCCGAGCCCACGGAGATGCGCTCGCAGGATGCCGCGAGCAGCGTGAGTGCAGTGAGCGAAAGAAGTCTGCGGAAACGAGCGGACATGCGTGTGAGAATACCCGGAACGATGCGCGAAGTTGCGCGAGGAACAGCGTCGCCTGCCAGGCCCTCCCGGTGAGACGAGCAGCGCCGGTGCTGCGTCAAGTCCGGTATACATTAACACGAACCCCGCCGGACGCACTGTGTTGATCGTCACCGTCAACTCGACCCACCCGGAGCCGGACCGGATTGCCCGCGCCGCCGCCATTGTGCGGAGCGGCGGACTGGTCGCCTTCCCCACTGAAACCGTGTACGGGCTGGGTGCCAATGCGCTGGACCAGGCGGCCGTGCAGCGCATCTACGAGGCGAAGGGCCGGCCGGCGTTCAATCCGCTCATCGCGCACGTGCACGACCCGGCCGCCGCGCGCCGGCTCGTTCGCGACTGGCCGCGCGCCGCGGATCTGCTGGCACGGCTGTTCTGGCCTGGACCGCTCACGCTGGTGCTGCCGCGCACGGCCATCGTGCCCGATGCGGTAACCGCGGGGCTGGACACGGTGGCCGTCCGGATCCCGGCGCACCCGGTTGCGCTCGCCCTCATTCGCGCAGCGAACCTGCCCATCGCGGCGCCCAGCGCCAACCGGTTCACCGAGCTCTCTCCGACGCGCGCCGCGCACGTGCAGCGCGCGCTTGGCGATCGCGTGGACCTCATTCTCGATGGCGGGGCCACGACGGTTGGCATCGAATCCACGGTTGTCGATCTCTCGGGGAGCGAACCGGTGCTGCTGCGACCGGGGCACATCTCGGCGGCGCAGCTTCGCGAGGTGCTCGGCTCGCTCGTGATTCCGGAGAAGGATCCGGAAGCCGGCGCGCCGCGCGCCGCGCCGGGAATGCTCGAGCGCCACTACGCGCCGCGCGCCGAGCTGCGACAGTTCGCCGCCCCGGAGCGCGACGCGGCGGCCCGGCTCGCGAGCGAACTGGCGAGCCAGGGCAGAATTGTGGGTGCACTCCTGCTGGGGCCGTTCCCTGCGCCGATAGCCCATCCCGTCAGGATGCCCCCCGACCCCGCCGGCTATGCACGCGAGCTGTACGCCGCGCTCCATGCGCTCGATGCACAGCAGTGCGACGTGGTGTTCGTGGAAGAGTCTGACTCCGCGGCCGATGAATGGGCAGCCATCCGGGACCGTTTGCGCCGCGGTGCAGGATAATGATCAAACAGGGGCAGCCCATGGGGCAGCCCCATGGGCTGCCCCTGTCTCCTCCCGTCGCTAGTTTTCACGCATGCGCTCGACCGACGACCCTGACGCCCTCCCGTCCGACGACGGCTCGACGGACATGGAGGCCCGCGTGACCTGCCCCTACTGCGGGGAGCTCAACACGCTCACGCTCGATCCGAGCAGTGGCAGCGCACAGGACTACATCGAGGACTGCCAGGTGTGTTGCCATTCCATGCGGATCCTCGTGCACTATCTGCCGTCCGGCAACGCGGACGTGCACGCCGAAAGTATTGACGACGAATGATCTGCACGCGGCGCACCTGCGCGCCGCGCCCACCACACCAGTAGCCATGCCCCGTGCTCTTTCGTGGCGCGCCGCTGCCTCGCTGGCCGCCCTGTTCTTCGCGCTGCCCACCCTGCGTCCGGTCCGACTTGCGGCGCAGGATACGACGCGCATTGCCGCGCCGCCGCTCACCGCCCCGATTCCGGTGGACAGCAGCGTGCGCATCGGCAAGCTTGCCAACGGACTCACCTATTACATCCGCGTCAACCACAAGCCCGAGAAGCGCGCCGAACTGCGCCTGGTCGTGAATGCCGGATCCATCCTCGAGGACAGCACGCAGCTCGGCCTCGCCCATCTCGTCGAGCACATGGCGTTCGACGGCACCACGCACTTCAAGCGACAGCAGCTCATCAGCTACCTCGAATCCACGGGCGTCCGCTTCGGCGCCGATCTCAACGCCTCCACCGGATTCGACGAGACGATCTATCAGCTCACGGTACCCACCGACAGCGCGACGCTGCTCGGCACCGGCATCCAGATCCTCTCCGACTGGGCGCACGGACTCACCTTCGATCCCACCGAGCTCGAGCGCGAGCGGAAGGTCGTGGTGGAGGAGTGGCGGCTGGGTCGCGGCGCCGCGCAGCGCATTCGCGACAAGCAGTTCCCCGTGCTTTTCGCCAACTCGCGCTACGCGACGCGCCTGCCCATTGGCGACCGGCACACCATTGAAACCGCATCGCGCGCCGAGCTCGTGCGATTCTATCACGACTGGTATCGTCCGGATCTCATGGCCGTGGTCGCGGTCGGCGATTTCGACGGCGCGCGGGTGGAACGACTCATTCGCGAGCGCTTCACGCCGCTCACGAATCCGATGCCCGAGCGCGCGCGCACGATCTACCCCGTTCCGTCCGACACGCTCACGCGCGTCGCCGTCACGACCGATCCCGAAGCCACCAACTCCACCGTCGCCGAATACTACGAAATGCCGGTGGAGCAGGAGCGCACCGTGGCCGACTATCGGCGCGAGCTCGTGGAATCGCTCTACAGCGGCATGCTCAATGACCGGCTGGTGGAGATCGCCCAGCGTCCCGATGCGCCGTTCGTGGGCGCCTATTCCGCACAGGGCGCGATCGTGCGCAGCCGCGCCGCCTACGTGCTGAGCGCACTCGTGAAGGATGGCGGCATTTCGCGCGGTCTCGGTGCGGTCCTCACCGAGGCCGAGCGCGTGGAACAGCACGGGTTCGCACCCACGGAATTCGAACGCCAGAAGGCGAACCTGCTGCGCGGCATGGAAAGCACGTACGCCGAGCGCGACAAGACCAGCTCGGATGCCTTCGTGCAGACGTACGTGGCCAACTTCCTCGACGGTGATCCGATGCCGAGCATCGCGCAGGACTATCGGCTCACCCGCGCACTGCTTCCCGGCATCGCGCTCAGCGAGGTCAATCGCGTCGCACACGACTGGCTCTCGCTCCGCGATCGCACCATCGTCGCGAGCGCACCGTCAAAGGACAGTGCGTCCGTGCCTGCCGATGCGGCGCTGCTCGCTCTTGCGGACAGCATGGACCACGTGCAGGTAGCCGCCTATGTGGACTCCGTCTCGAATGCACCGCTCGTGGCGCGGCAACCCGAGCCGGGACACGTCGTCGCGGAAAGCCGCGACGCGAAGGTCGGCGTCACGACGTGGACGCTCTCCAACGGCGTGCACGTGCTGCTCAAGCCCACCACGTTCAAGGACGATGAGTTGCTCTTCCGCGCCTACAGCCCGGGCGGCACGTCGCTCGCACCGGACTCTCTCGCGTTCGCGGCGCGCACCGCGAGCGACGCGGTCGAGACGAGCGGAGTGGGAACCTTCAGCGCGTCGGCGCTGCAGAAGGCGCTCGCGGGCAAGTCCGTCGGAATCAGCTCGTCCATCACCCTGTACGAAGACGGCCTCTACGGCGGCGGATCGCCGCTCGACGCGGACGCGCTCTTCCAGCTCATCTACCTGTACTTCACTGCGCCGCGCGCCGACACGGCCGCGTTCAACGCGTTCGGGTCGCGCATGAAGGCGCTGCTCGCGAATCGCGATGCGAGTCCGTCCGCGGCCTTCGCCGACACCGTGAGCGCGACGCTCTCGCGCCACAACCCGCGCGTGCGCCCGCTCACCGTCGCCGCGTTCGACAGTCTCGACCTCGGCGCGTCGCTGGCGTTCTACCGGGCGCGCTTCGCCGACGCGAGCGCGTTCACGTTCGTGTTCGTCGGCAACATTGACACGACGAAGCTCAAGCCGCTGGTCGAGCGCTACATCGCGAGCCTCCCCGCGACGCACCAGGCCGGCCAGTGGCGCGACCTGGGCATCGACTATCCGCGCGGCGTGATCACGCGCGACGTGCGCAAGGGAACGGATCCGAAGAGCCAGACACGCATCGCCTTCACCGGGCCGTTCGAGTACACGCAGCACGGCGTCTACCAGATGGAGGCGCTCTCGGATGTCCTGGAGATCGAGCTGCGCGAGCGGCTGCGCCAGCAGCTCGGCGCGACGTACAGCGTGTCGGTCACGCCGTACCCGGCGCGCATTCCGCGGCCGCGCTTCTATCTGGCGATCGACTTCGGTTCCTCGCCGGCCAACGTGCGGGCACTGGTGCAGGCGGTGTTCGCGACGATTGACACGCTCAGGACGCGCGGGCCCTCGGCGGCGGACGTGAAGAAGGTGCGCGAGACCGAGCTGCGCGAGCGCGAAACGGCGGTTCGACAGAACGGATTCTGGCTCGCGCACATCGTGTCCTACGAGCAGGCCGGCTGGCCGCTCGACAACATTCTCGATTTCCCGACGCAGGCCGACAGTCTGAGTGTCACCTCCCTGCGCGACGCCGCGCGCACTTTTCTCGACACGCGCAACTACGTGCAGGTGTCGCTGTTCCCCGACTCGACGAAGTGATCGGGCGACGCGTGCACGAGCGGGCAGTGCCGGGGGCCGGGGGCGCTTCCGGCACCCTCGGTACCACGGGTGCCTCCAGCGCCCCCGGTCCCCGGCACTCGTGATCTTGCCCACGACGCGCTCGCGCCCCGCTTGCATGGGTGCACCGAGCAGCTCCGAGGCTGGCTACAGTCAGCTTGCGCGTGCACGGTCAGGTTGCATGCGCACGGTCGTGGTCAGGCCGCGTGCGCGCACGGTCAGACGAGCCCGAGGCGCGTTCGTGGCGCGGCTGCGTGCGCGTGGGCAGAGTCCGTGCCCGCGATCTGACGAACGCGGAAGGAGAGCGGCCTACGTGGCTGATCGCACGATCAGGCGGACAGGCGGGGCGCTGAAGGCACCCGTGGTACCGAGGGTGCCGGAAGCGCCCCACCTGGCCGCGCCCCGCGCAACGCAGCAGGCATGCCCGGCGTGCTAGCGACTCGTGCGGCGGTCGCACTGCTGCTCGGCGCGCCGGCAATCGGGCGCGCGCAGGCAGATACGACGCAGGGCATCGTGAATCGCACGGACATCGTGCGACAGCTCTCGGCGCTGGCCGACGATTCCATGCAGGGGCGCATGACCGGATCGCGCGGTGCCGTCATGGCGGCTCGCTTCATTGCGCGCGAGATGCGGGCTGCGGGACTCGCTCCGGCAGGCGACAGCGGCTTCCTGCAGCGCGTACCGGTTGGCGCCGCGGACGGAAATGGCCGGCATTCCTGGCTCGTGCTGCTGGACAACTTCTCCGCGGTACCCGACGGCTTTCATCGCGTACCCGCGCTGAACGTCGTCGGGATGCTGCGCGGCAGCGACCCCGTGCTGCGCGATTCCGTCGTGCTGGTCGATGCGCACTACGATCATCTCGGAATCGGCAAGGCCGTGCAGGGCGACAGCATCTACAACGGCGCGGATGACGATGCGTCGGGAACGGTGGCGGTGCTCGAGATCGCGCGCGCCCTCGCCCACGGTCCGCCGCTCAGACGCACCGTGGTGTTTCTCGCGACCACTGGTGAAGAGGTTGGTCTGCTGGGCACACGCTGGTTCGTGTCGCATCCCGTGGTGCCGCTTGCACGCATCGAGGCCAATCTCGAAATCGAAATGATCGGCCGGCCCGATAGCCTTGCGGGCGGATCGGGACATGGCTGGCTCACGGGCTACGAGCGATCCACCATGGGCGCGATGTTCACCCGGGCCGGCCTGCCGATCGCTCCCGACCGGCGACCCGCGCAGCATTTTTTCGCGCGCAGCGACAATATCGCGTTCGCCAAGCGGGGGATCCCGGCGCATACGCTCTCCAGCTTCGCTCTGCACGACGATTACCACGAGCCGAGCGATGAAGTGAGCCGCATCGACTTCGACCACATGACGACGCTCATCACCGCCGCCGCGGGCGCCGTGCGCGTGCTGGCGAACGACCCCGCGCCCGTGTGGTTGAAGGGAGGAAGGCCGTAACCTGGTAACAGGGGCAGCCCATGGGGCTGCCCCTGTGTGGCGCCGATGCAGCAAAGGGGCTGCCCCATGGGCTGCCCCTTTGCTACGCCCCTTTGCTACGGCCGCGTCCTGTCCTCGGCCGCCGGCCGCCTGGGGACTGGCGCCGGATGCGTCTTCAGGAGCTGGTCCACTTCCGTGATGGCGCGCTCGAGCTGCGGGTCGCGACCCTTCGCCAGCTCCGTGGGGTCATCCACGACGGCGATGTCCGGCTCCACGCCATGTCCCTCGGGAAACCACTTGCTCTCGGCGCTGTATTCCCGGAACGTCGGCACCGTTATGCTGCCGCCGTCAATGAGCGTGGGTGCCCCCGTGATGCCGATCAGCCCACCCCAGGTGCGTTCGCCAATGAGCGGGCCGACGCCGGTCCGCTTGAAGTAGAGCGGGAAGGCGTCGCCTCCCGACCCACTCCACCCGTTGATGAGCATCACCTTGGGGCCGAAGTTCGCCTGCGGCGGCCACTGCCAGTCCTTGCCGTCGCGTACGGCGTACCACGAGAGGAACGGCCGATTGAGCAGCTCCACGAACCGGTCGGGAATCTGCCCGCCCGAATTGAACCGCTCATCGATGATGAGCGCGCTCTTGCCGAACTGCCCCATGAACTGGCGCACCAGCTCGGTCTGTCCGTCGGTGCCGGTGTTTGGCACGTAGATGTAACCGACACGCCCGCCGGTAGCCTCGTCCACGCGTCGCCTGTTGGCGTCAATCCACGCCAGATTGCGCAGCCGCGTCTCGTCGGGCAGCGTCTTCACGAGCACGGTGCGCGCGCCCGCCTGCCCCGGCCGGTCATTGACGGTGAGCTGGACCGTCTGATCGGCCAGCCCGCCGAACGCCGCCCAGGGATCCTGTGCCGGATCCATGGGAATCCCATTCACCGCGAGCACGTAATCGCCCTCGTGCACGTTCACGCCGGGCTCGTCGAGCGGCGAACGGACCTCGTTGTCCCACGGCGCGCCGCGAATGATCTTCGCGATGCGCCACGCGCCATTCGACAGCGTCCAGTCCACGCCAAGGAGACCGACTCCGCGGTGCGGCGCGGCTTCGAGATCGCCGCCCGCGCGGTAGGTGTGCGATGAGCTCAGCTCCGCGATCAGCTCGCCCAGCACGAAGTTCACGTCCCAGCGCGTCACCGCGTCGTCCATGAGCTTCCCGTAGCGTGTGCGCATCGCGTTCCAGTCCACGCCGTGCATCTTCGGATCGTAGAACATGTCGCGCTCGAACCGCCAGACGTCGTTGAAGATCTGCTTCCACTCCGCACGCGGATCCACGACCATTTCGAGCTCCGCAGTGCGCAACGGCTTCTCGATGCGCTGCTTCGGCTTCACATCCACGATGCCGAACCGGTCCTTCTTCCAGATGAGCAGCTTCTTCCCGTTGGACGACAGCACGTAGCCATCGGCATCGGCCACGACAGTCGTGTCCTCGCGCTCGGTAAGGTCGTAGTAGCCAATGGGACTCGCGCTGTCGGCGGCGCCGGCGTTCGGCGTCCGGCGATAGATCACCTTGCCGGACACCGCGCTCAGACTGGCGAAGTGTCCCGGACGCGGCGGGAGTACAACGAGCCGGCGCTCGAAATCGGCGAGGTCCACGTCCACCGGCGTGATCTTCTTCTTCGTGGTGTCCGCCGCCGCGGACGCGCCCTTGTGTGCGGGTGCGCCCTGCGCCTCGCCCTTCGCCCCGCTGTCGGACTTCGCGCCCTCCTCATCGTCGCGCGGCGCCAGGGGCGAGGCGACCGCACCCCGCAGCGCTACCGCAACGATGTTCTGCCCGTTCGGGTAGATCCACGTGTCGTCGATATCGCTGTACACCGGATCGAAGGTGCGATTGGAGAGGAAGTAGAGATACTTGCCGTCGGGGTCGAAGACGGGGGTCTGATCGTTGTAGAACCCGGACGTGACCTGCTGGCTCTTTCCCGTGCGGGTGTCGAAGAGCGCGATCGCGCTGGTGTTGCGCTCCGTGTCCTTGCTGTACGCCAGCCAGCGGCTGTCCGCCGACCAGCTCGGCGCGAACGCGTCGAGCGCACCCTGGAACATGTACAGGTTCCGGTCCACCGTGGTCGTGGTGCCGCTGGTGACATCCACGATGCGGATCGTCATCGTCTGATCCACGAACGCGAGCTTCCGGCTGTCGGGAGACCAGAAGAGCTGATAGCGGAATCCGGGTCCGTAGCTCGTGATCTTCCGCTCCGGCGCCGACCCGTCCGCGGGCCGGACGTACAGCTCGTACTCGCCGCTACGATCGCTCCAGTAGGCGATGGTCTTCCCATCGGGCGACCACGCGGGCGAGCGCTCGAAGACGCCGGCGCTGCTGGTGAGATCGAGCACCGGCCCGTGCTCCGCCGGCACGGTGAACAGGTCGCCGCGCGCTTCGAACAGCGCGCGCTGCCCGGTCGGCGAAATAGTAGCATCTTGGATATATTTCGCGACCTTCTCCGCGCGCGGGCGCAGCGTGATCTCGTCCGTCACCACCGTGACCTTCACCTCGGTGGTCTTCTCCGTGGCGAGGTCCAGCAGGTACAGCCGGCCGCCCGCCTGAAAGACGATCGCATCGGGACCGATGGCCGGAAACGTGACGTCGAAGTCCGTGAAATGCGTGACCTCGCGGAATTTCTTCGAATCCAGGTCGTACGCCCAGATGTTGTTCCGCTCGACCGAATCACGGTCGGACAGGAAGTACAGCGTGCGCCCGTGCCACATGGGCTGCGCGTCGTTCCCCGGATCGTGCGTGATGTTCTCGGACGCCAGCGTCTTCAGGTCGAAGAGCCAGATGTCCGGCGCCCACCCGCCGCGATAGCGCTTCCACGTGCGGAAATCGTTCGTCTCCGGCATGTAGGCGAGCGTGGTCCCATCGGGCGAGATCGCGCCGAACTCTCCATAGGGAACGGGCAGCTTCCCGGGCATCCCGCCCGTGGCCGGAACCCGGTAGAGCTGATTGAACCGCTGGCTCCCGCTCGCCATGGACGACGCCATGAGCAGCGTCTTGCCGTCCGGATACCAGTCCACCAGCCGGTCCGGCAACGGGTGATGCGTCACGCGGAACGGCTCGCCCCCTACCGTGGGGATCACGTAGATGTCCGTGTTCCCGTCGTACTCCGCCGTGTAGGCAATGCGCGACCCGTCCGGTGAGAAGCGCGGGAAACTCTCCTCGCCCGTGGGGGAGCTGAGCCGCGTGGCGACGCCGCCCTGCCGCGGCACGAGCCAGATGTCGCCGGCGTACACGAACGTGATCTGCGTGGCGGAGACATCGGGATAGCGGAACATCCGCGCGTCCACCTGCGCGGCGAGCGTCGGAGCGACCCACGGGCACAACAGGACTGCTGCCAGCAGAATGCGTCGCATGGGAATCCTGTACGATGAAGAGAACGAGGTGCGGCGGGGACTGAGAGCTAGTACGGTAGAAGGACTACGCCCGGTTTCGGTGGCCTCCCGGCAGCCGCAACTGCTGAACAGGATTTCAGGATTGACAGGATGGTTGGAAGCCAGTCGACCCGACAGCGGTTCGTACGCTGGAGAACAACCGATACGATTCTTGTCAACGGCGGCGCGTGTATCCTGTCAATCCTGAAATCCTGTCCAGTCGTCGCCGCCACGCTCATCGCGCAATGCGGATCACCGCCGCATGTGGTCGAGTGGGCGATGCCCAGCCTGGAGCCACCCGCGCTTGGCCGCCCCGCCACTCAATATCGCAGCAGAATCCTCTCCCCGCTCTCCGCCGACTTCAGGATCGCGTCACACACCACCGCGTTCCGATAGCCATCCTCGAACGTCGCGCCGTACGGCGCCACGGCACGATCATTTGCAATGGCATCCAGAAGGTGCGCGATCTCGTGCACGAACGTGTGCTCCCAGCCTATGATGTGCCCGTGCGGCCACCAGTGCTTCCAGAACGGATGGTACGACTCCGTCACCAGCACATCGTGGAATCCCTGCGTCGTGCGGGGCTCGTCGTTCACCCAGTAGACCTGCAGTTCGTTCAGCCGCTCGAGATCGAAGCAAATGCTGCCCAGCTCCCCGTTGATCTCGAAGGCGTTGTAGTTCTTCCGCCCCGGCGCGTAGCGCGACGCCTCCACACTGCCAATCGCGCCGCTCTCGAACTCCACTGCCGCCACGAAGGCGTCGTCCACATCAACGGTTCCCATGCCGGGGCGATCGGTCCAGCGCCGCTGCGTGGTGAACGTCCGCGTCAACGCACTGACGCTGCGAAATTCCCCAACGAGAAAACGCCCGAGATCAATGATGTGCGCACCCAGATCGCCCAGTGCGCCGCTGCCGGCCTGGTGCCGGTCCAGCCGCCAGGTCATGGGTCCATTGGACACAGGCAGCAACCACTCCTGCAGGTACGTGGCCCGGAAATGATAGATCTGGCCGAGCGCGCCGCTCTCGATGAGCTCGCGCGCCTGGCGAACGGCGGGGACGAAACGGTAGTTGAACGCCACGGCGTGCTTCACGCCGGCTTTCGTTACCGCCTCGAGCATCGCGGCGGCCTCCTTCGCGCTGCGCCCCATCGGCTTCTCGCACAACACGTGCTTCCCGGCGCGCGCCGCCGCGATGCTCGGCTCGGCGTGCGCGTCGTTCGGGCCCCCGTTGTCGAGCAGTTGAATGCGATCGTCCCTGAGCATCTGCCGCCAGTCCGTATAGGCGCGCTCGTAGCCGTAGCGCCGCGCCGCGTCCTGCACCGCCTCCTCGTTGCGCCCGGCAATCCCGAGCAGCCGCGGAATGGCCGGCGGCGGCTGGATCATGTAGGGAATGGTCTTGTATGCGTGCGAGTGCGCCTTCCCCATGAAGGCGTAGCCGAGCATGCCGACGCCGATCTCGGGTATGGACACGGGCGCCGGCTGCGCCGCGCCACCGTCGCCGGCCGTCACGTCGCCTCTCCGGCGTGCTGATGGTCGAATGCCGCGTCGAATGCCGCCGACCCCGGCGGAAAATCCAGTCGCCTCACGAACGCGCACGCCTCACGCGCCCCATGCTCGCGCTGCATGCCGCCGTCCTCCCACTCCACGCTGAGCGGCCCCGTGTAGCCCACGTCGTTGAGTGCGCGGATGATGTCCTCGAACGCGATGCGCCCGCGTCCCGGCGACCGGAATTCCCAGTAGCGCCGGGGATCGCCGAAGTCGAGATGCCCGCCGAACACGCCCGCGTCCGTGGGCCGGGGCGACCAGTAGACATCCTTCATGTGCACGTGATGAATCCGGTCGCCGAAGCGGCGAATGAAGCGCACGTAGTCCACACCCTGATAGCCGAAGTGGCTCGGGTCGTAGTTGAAACCGAACGCACGGTGCTCCGCGATCGCCGCGAGCGCGGCCTCGGCGCTCGCGATGTCGAATGCGATCTCGGTAGGGTGCACCTCGAGCGCGAACTTCACGCCCGACGCCGCGAACACGTCCAGGATCGGCGTCCACATTTCGGCGAAAAAGGCATACCCCCGGCGCACCAGCTCCGCGCCGTTGGGAGGAAACGAATACAGATACGGCCAGATGGACGAGCCGGTGAATCCGGGCACGACGGTCACGCCGAGCAGCGCCGCCGCACGCGCCGTGTTCTTCATCTCCTCCACCGCGCGCGCCCGCACCCCATCTTCCCGGCCATCGCCCCATACGCGCGCCGGCAGAATGCTCCGGTGCCGCTCGTCAATGCGATCGCACACTGCCTGTCCCACGAGATGGTTGCTGATCGCGAACGTGGTGAGCTCGTTCTTCCGGAGAGTGTCCCATCGCGACCGGCAGTACGCGTCCTCGCTCAGCGCACGCTCCACGTCGAAGTGATCGCCCCAGCAGGCGATCTCCACGCCGTCGTAACCGAACACCCGTGCCTTCGCGCAGACGACGTCGAACGGGAGATCGGCCCATTGACCGGTGAACAGCGTAACGGGACGCGGCATGGGAGACGGCGCCTCCGGGAGAGAGCGTGACAGGGTGGGATGGTGCGCTGAAACGTAGCAGCCCGCGGCTGACAGCTCAAACGCGTGGCGACGCCGGCCTCGTCACGACCCCGCCGACACCCCATCGGCGAGGCCGAGCAGCACGCCGCCGTCAAGGCGGTGACCGCCCCCGTAGCGCACGATGCGCGGCACGATGCCATGCTGCTCGAGGCGCTCGCTCTGCGCGGCGAGATCGGCGGGGCCAATGTGCTCGTCATGGTCGCCCACGACGAGCGTCATCTCCGACTCACGCAGTCCTGGCGCGGCCGCGGCGTAATCGAGATCCTGCGGCAACAAGCCGCCCCAGAGCACGAGCCGCTCCGCACGCGCGGCGCCGCGCGAGAGCCAGCGCGCTGCGGTCGCCACGCCCTGTGAAAATCCGAGGACGAGGACGCTCACGCCCGCGCGCGAAACTTCCCGGAAGATCTCGGCGTGCACCGCGTCGAGATATTCGACGTAGTCGTCGATCTCGGAGAGGCGGTCCTCGCGCGTCATCCACGACGCGCCAACCGGCACGTGGGAGTGCGGCTGCCCCGGGCGCTCCACGTAGAATCGGGACAACGCCTCCGGGGCGACGATGAGCCGGTGGGCACCCGCCACGGGCTCGAAGTGGCGGATGAATCGCGACGCGAGCTGCGCGTAACCGTGGCAGACAAACCACACCTCGCGCAGCGCCAGCCCCGTGTCGCCCGCTGTGCAGTAACGCGCCGTGCGCGAAACCGGAATGTGATGCTCGTGGATCGCCATGCCCAAGACTGGCGCGAGAGCGAGTAATGGGCAATGCCCGCCGACCGTCCCGGTCACCGGTGTGCCGCTTCCGCGGGGCCCTTTCCCCGGCGCGACTCGTGCAGCAACATCCAGCCATGATGCAGGACACGCCCCTCGCGCCGACACGCCGCTCTCACTGGGATCGCTGGCTGCTCGGCCTCTACATCGCGACGATCGTCGTGATCTCCATCCCGAAAGGGTTCTGGGACCCCGACAACAATCTGGCGATCTTTCGCTCGGCGTTCGGCAATCTGATCGCCGGCCGCGATCTCTATGCGCCGCACCCCGGGCAGTATCTCGACCTGTTCAAATACAGTCCGACATTCGCTGTTCTCTTCTCACCCTTCTCCGTGCTGCCGCTCCCACTCTCCATTGTCGCCTGGAGCGCGCTGAATGCCCTGCTGCTCTACTACGCGGTGCGCCGCCTGCTGCCGGGCAGCGCGGGTACGCTGGCCTTGGCGCTGCTCTATCTCGAAGTGCTCCGCAACATGCAGCGCGCCCAGAGCAACTCGCTCATTGCGGCGCTCGTGATCCTGACCTTTCTCGCGCTCGAGCAGCGCCGCCAGGTTGGCGCCGCGCTGGCTATCGGGCTGGGCGCCTTCATCAAGCTCTTTCCTCTCGCCGCGCTGGCTCTGGCCGCGCTCTACCCCCGGCGCGCGCGCATGGCGCTCGTGTTCGGAGCCTCCATGCTCGTGTTCGTCGCGCTTCCACTGCTCGTCATATCGCCGCATGCATTGCTCGCGCAGTACAACTCCTGGGGCCACGTACTGTCCGCCGACGAAGCGCAAATGGTCGCCACGGGCGGCGCCGGCCCTTACGGAGGCGTGATGGAACAGATCCGAGCGCTGTTCGGCGTGCACATGCCCAACTGGCCGGTGCAGCTCGCCGGCACGATGCTGCTGCTCCTTCCCCTCGTGCTGCGTCGTGCCAGATTCGAGCAGCGCGAATTCCGCCTGCTCTTTCTCTGCTCCCTGCTCATTTACATGGTGATTTTCAACTTCCGGTCGGAGTCGCCGTCATTCGTGATCGCCGTGACGGGCATCGTCATCTGGTTCGTCGCGACACCGCGAACCGCGCTCAGCACGACGCTCATGGTGCTCACCATTCTGGTCGTTTCACTCTCGTCCACCGAGATCGTGCCGCACTGGCTGCAGCGCGACGTCTTCGTTCGCTATCACCTCAAGACGATTCCCTGCGTGCTGGCCTGGCTCGTGATCCAGGTCCAATTGCTTGGCGGCGATTCCTCCCGCCAACGGGGCGCCGAGCCGGCGATGCCGGATGCCGGCGAGTCACCGCGCCTTCGCGCGCGTCCGGCGCGCACCAGTGTGAAATGGCTGGCGCCACCCACGGCCGTGGTGCTCGTTGTGCTCATCGCGTTCTACACGAACGTGCGCGACCGCGCCAGCGCGCAGGCCGTGGCGGCGCGCGAGGTTGTCAACCATCTCGAAAGCGGTGAGCGGGTGCTGCAAAGCGTGCCCGCGTCACAGCGACACTGGTATGACTTCTACCGCGCCACGTGGGGAGTGCTCGCCGCCACGACGCGCCGCGTGATGTTCGTGGGCGTGGTGCCCGAGCTGTATTCCGCCGAGAGCTCGCCTCGGGTATTCGACGTGGCGTACTTTCCCTACGACAGTGTGTTCTCCATCCAGGCCCGCGGCGTCGCCCTCGACCGGCATGCCACCGTGACGGCGGCACAGGGGTCGCGGCGCTTCGCCGTGCCGGGAGCGCGCCGCGATACGATGCTCGTCGCGCTCGTGGTCGCCGCGCGGAACCGGGATTCGCTCATCCTCCTCGCCAGACAGCGCGAGAAACAGTTCTACGATTCGGTGGCCGCGCTGCCACCCCTGCGCGAGTACTA
>Ga0070699_100001626_pt1 | contig 20492 bp, 16 predicted proteins | sample KBSK1503metaG_FD_65473 | JGI IMG/M metagenome (GOLD analysis project Ga0070699, IMG submission 65473) | Corn, switchgrass and miscanthus rhizosphere microbial communities from Kellogg Biological Station, Michigan, USA - KBS K1-50-3 metaG | ecosystem: Host-associated > Plants > Roots >...
ATCTGAACTTCGAGCGCGAGTTCGCGTTCATCCCGCGCGACACCTACGGGTCGATTCCCCGCGCCACCGGATTCGCCGACGTGCCGTTCGCGCGCTGGCGCGAGCTCAACGCAGATGGCCTCGTCGTCGGCACCGTGCAGAAGGCCGGCGCAAACTTCAAGGTCGAGATGCGGCTGTTCGACGTACGCACGGGCCGCTCGGCGTACGGCCGCGTCTACGACGGTTCGGCAAACGCGCGGCTCTACGCGCACACGATGTCCGACGAGATCCATCAGCAGCAGCGCGCGCTGCGCGGCGTGGCGCGCACGAAGCTGACCTTCTCCTCCGACCGCAACCGCGAAAAGGTTGCCGGGCCGGTACAGAACCGCGACGTCAAAGAGGTCTACATCGGCGACTATGACGGTGAGGGCCAGCGTCGAGTGACGACGAACCGCCAGCTGAACATCTTCCCGGTCTGGGCTCCGGACGCGCGTGCGATTGCCTACACGTCGTACCGCCGCGGCTACCCCGACATCTTCATCGCATTGATCTACCAGGGACTCCAGGAGACACCGACGAACGGTGTCGGCCAGAACTGGCTCCCGACGTTCTCTCCCGACGGGACCCGAATCTGCTTCACATCGAACCGCGATGGCAACCCGGAGCTTTACGTGATGAATCGGGACGGATCCGGCGTGCGCCGAGTTACCAACAACCCGGCGATCGATACGACGCCGACGTGGTCGCCGAACGGAACACAGATCGCCTTCACGTCCGACCGTTCCGGTCAACCGCAGATCTACATCGTCGGCTCCGACGGCTTGAACCTGCGGCGCATCACGACGATGGATTCGTACGCGGATCGGCCGACCTGGGCGCCGGCGCCCTTCAATGAGATCGCCTATGCGGGAAGGAGCGGGCCCGGGTACGACATCAAAGTCTTCGACCTCGCGTCGAGCACGACCCGACAGATTACGTTCGGCGAAGGGAGCAACGAGAGTCCCGCGTTCTCGCCGAACGGGCGCCACCTGGCCTTCACGTCATCGCGCACCGGGCGCGTCCAGGTGTTCACCATGGGGCGCGACGGCAAGGGCCTGAAACAAGTGACGCGCGACGGCAACAACTACACGCCAGGATGGTCAAATTGAAGCACGACATGTGTTGGATGAACCGTGGATTTCTTGTTCTGTTGATCGCCGTACTGGTCGTGGCGGCTTGCGCGAAGAAGAAGCCCGTGACCGGTGCGCAGCCCGCGCCGCCGCCGGAGATCTCAGGCCCCGCGGCCGCTCCGTCGGCGCCTCCCGCGCCGCCACAGCGGGTGGAGGACTCTGTTCCACTTCCCGCGCTCAGCGAGGATGCGATCGGCAACCGTTCGCTCGAAGACCTGAACCGCGACTCGCCATTCAAGCCGGCATTTTTCGGGCTCGACAGCTCGGAACTGGATGACACTGGACGCGCGGACGTGACGGCCAACGCTGAAATAATGAAGAAGTATCCGACCTGGATGATCACCATCGAAGGTCATTGCGACGAACGCGGCACCGCTGAGTACAACCTGGCGCTTGGCGAGCGCAGGGCGGTGGCGGTGAAGACGTATCTCGTGGCGCTCGGCATCGCGCCCGATCGGATGCGGACGGTGAGCTACGGCAAGGAGTTCCCGTTCGATACCGGCCATGCCGAAGGCGCGTGGGCCAAGAACCGCCGCGCGCACTTCGTGATCATGTCTAAATAACCGGGAGGGCGGGTCTGACTGGACCCGCCAGAGGCCGGGCGGGCCTTGTCAGCCCGCCGATGCGTGGGGCGGATTCGCCGGGACAGGCCAGAGGATTCCGAGATGAAGAAAATGATGACGAGATTATTGGCCGCGGTGCTGCTGTGCGGCATCAGCGCCGCACCCGCTGCGGCCCAGAGCCGCGAGCAGCGCCAGATGATGGCCGACATCCGCATGCTCCAGGAGCAGACCCAGGAACTGGCCGTCGCCGTCGCCGCGATGGCGCAGGCGCTGCAGGATTCGATCAAGGCGGTCAATACGCGGCTCGATGACGCGAACAACACGACTCGCAAGGGCTTCGCGGATCAGAAGGTCATCGTCGACGACATGGGCAAGGACATGCGCGCCATCCGCGAGCGCGTCGACGACACCAACGTGCGCGTCTCGAAAGTGAGCGAGGAGCTCGAAGCGCTGCGAACGTCCATTCCGATCGCGCCGCCGCCGGCGGCGGTCTCGATCGACCCCGCAGATCCGAATGCGCCCGTGACGACCGCGCCGCCGGTCGCCACTCCTCCACCCCCTTCAACCGCGGGCTTGTCGCCGACGCGCATGTTCGACACCGCGCGTGCCGACTACGCCGCGGGCCAGTGGTCGCTCGCCGTCACCGGCTTCGACGCGTTTCTCAAAACCTTCCCGCGCTCGGAGATGGCCGACGACGCGTACTTCTACATCGGTGAAACCTACTACGCGCAAAATCGCTGGAACGACGCGATTGGCGCATACAATCAGGTGATTCAGAACTATCCGATGGGCAATGCCGTGCCCGACGCGTACTACAAGCGCGGGCTCGCGCAGGAGCGCCTCGGTCAGCTCGATGCGGCGCGCGAGTCGTGGAACACCGCGGTGAAGAACTATCCCGATAGCGACGCCGGACGAATCGCAAAGCAGAGTCTCGATCGGACCGCCCGGCGGCCGTCCCAGTAGGGCGAGTCTTGGTAGACCCGTCGAATGAGCAGTGACCTTCCCTGTCACGCGGGCTTTTTAGAATTGTGAACGTAGAGAAAAGACGTAGAGGCGGACCTTCGGGTCCGCCTGCGAAAGGATTTCGATGGGAAGCGTGAACAAGGTCATCCTGGTCGGGAATCTCGGGCGCGACGCGGAGTTGCGCTACACCCCAGGCGGCGCCGCAGTCGCGACGCTCAACCTGGCCACGACCGAAGTGTGGAACGACAAGGGCGGCCAGCGGCAGGAAAAAACCGAGTGGCATCGCATCGTCCTCTGGGGCAAGCAGGCCGAAAGCCTCCAGGAGTACCTGACGAAGGGCAAGCAGATCTACGTCGAGGGCCGGCTGCAGACACGGCAGTGGGACGACAAGGACGGCAACAAGAAATACACGACCGAGATCAAGGCCGACCGCATCACGCTGCTGGGTGGCGGCGGAGGCGGCGCCGGGCGGAGCGGCGGCATGGAGCGCGGCGAGCGCGGCGGTGGTGCATCAGCGCCGCAAGGCGGCGGCGATGAGCCGCCGATGGAGCCGATCACCGACGACGATATTCCCTTCTAGAATTTGTGATTGATGATTGGTGATTAGTACTCGGTGATGACGGGGCTATCTTCTTGAATCACTAATCACTATCGCCAATCACGAATTCTTCGCTTCCACCCGCCCGTATCGATCTTCGATCCGCACGACGTCGTCGAGCTCAGGCGTCGACACCTCCAGCACGTCGCAGTCTTCGAGCGCGGTCATCCGGTGCACAGTCAACGGCGTGACGTGCACCGAGTCGCCCGGCTTCATCTCGCGCTTCGCCAGGGGCCCGTCCTGTTCGCCGATCTCGAACAGCATCTTCCCCGAATGCAGGAAGATCGTCTCGTCCTTCCGGTTGTGGTACTGGAGACTGAGGGCGTGGCCCGCCTTGATGTGCAGCACTTTGCCGACGTAACGGTCGGTCTTTGCCCAGTGAAGCTCGTAGCCCCACGGCTTCTCGACACGGGTGACGCTCATTGTATTTTGACCTCTTTCCGATCGCTCAGGTGGTCGAATGAGTCCAGGAGAAACCGCTCGATGTCGTCGACCGTGCCGAGCGTCATCACGCGCGCGGCGATGCGCGCCATCTTGCCCGCGCTGGTTTCCCGGACGACGCGCCGCGCGATGGTGATCGCACCCGGCGTCATGCTGAACTCCGTCAGTCCACATCCGATCAGCAGCCGGAGAAGCAGCGGATCAGACGCCATCTCGCCGCACACAGCGACGGGGATCCCTTCCCGGACAGCGCCGCGGCGCACCTGACGGATCAGGCGGAGCACCGCGGGGTGCAGCGGCTCATAGCGATCGGACACCCGCTCGTCGGTGCGATCGACCGCCAACGTGTACTGGATCAGATCGTTGGTGCCGATGGTGAAAAAGTCGACTTCGCGCGCAAGCAGCGACGCAGTGAACGCCGCCGACGGCACCTCGATCATGATCCCGACCGGCATCGTCGGCGTCGGTATGCCGCGAGCCTCGAGCTCCGCCCGTGCTTCTGCCAGCAGCGCGCGCGCGGCGCGCACCTCCTGCACCGACGAGACGAACGGGAACATGACGCGCAGCGCGCCGTGATGTGCCGCCCGCAACAATGCGCGGAGCTGGGTTTTGAAGATCGACGGCTGGGCCAGACCGAAGCGGATGCCTCGCAGGCCCGCGTGCCCCGACCGCTCGTGATCAGGGAACCACCGCGCGTCGAGGCCAATGTCGATGAGCGGACGCGCCAGCTGGTGTTCGTCGATATCGAACGTCCGGATGGTCACCACCTTCGGCGCCATGCTTTCGACGACGTGCCGATATACCTCGTACTGCTCGTCCTCACCCGCCAGGTCTGGCGGTCCGCCGGCCAGCAGAAACTCCGATCGATAGAGCCCGATGCCTTCGGCGCCCGACGCCAGCGCCAGCGACACGTCGTCGCTCCGCTCGATGTTCGCGAGCAGCTGGATGCGAACGCCGTCGGTCGTATCGTTCGGCCCTTCCGCGCGTGATGCAGGCTGACGGGCGCGCTGCAGGCGCGTCCGCGCTTCCGCCTCCCGGCGATCGGCCGGCGCCGGATCGATCAGGACGTCGCCGGTATCGCCATCGATAATGACGGACGCACCTGCCGGGATCCGCCGGCTGACGTCGTGCAGGCCGACGACGGCGGGCACCCCGAGCGAACGCGCAAGAATCGCGGTGTGATAGGTGCGGCTCCCCGCATCGGTCGCAAAGCCGAGAATCCGGCTCAAATCGAGCTGTGCGACGACCGACGGGGTGAGTTCGTCGGCAATCAATACGCACGGCGAATCGAGATCCTGCAGCAGATCCCGGGCGCCGCCCTTCTCGCCGCGCAGGTTCATGCGAAGGCGGCCGGCGACGTCCTGTAAATCCCCCTTGCGCTCGTGCAGGTACGGGTCCTCGACGTCGTTGAAGACGGCGGCAATCTCGTCGAAGGCGCGCTGGACTGCCCATTCGGCGTTGACCCGCTCGTCGGCAATCAACGTCGCCGCGCGGCCAACGAGGACAGGGTCATCCAGCATCAGCAGCTGCGCGTCGAAGATGGCGGCGAGATCGGCGCCTTTCAGCTCGGAGATACGCCGGCGAATCTGCTGGAGCTGTTCGTGCGATCGCGCGCGGGCGCGTTCGAGCGCCGACAGTTCGCGGGCCACGCGCTCGGGCGCGATCGGGAACCGGATGACCTGCGTGCGCTGGATCGCGACGAGCGCGGGACCGACCACGATGCCCGACGAGACGCCGATGCCCTTCATGCGTTGCACGATTCTTCTCCGAAGCCGGATTCGACGAGCTGCGTGAGCGCGTCGACGGCGCTGGTTTCGTCCACGCCCTCCGCGGTGATGGTCAGCGTGGTACCGCGCGCGGCGGCGAGCAGCAGAATCCCCATGATGCTCTTGCCATCCATCACCCGCGTGTCGCGCGCCACCCGGATCTGCGAGGTGAACCGGCTTGCCAGGTGGACGAACCGCGCCGCCGCCCTTGCGTGGAGGCCAAGCGGATTCGTGACGTTCACAGAGCGGCTGGTCACGGCAAAGCCCAAATCCCACATCCCAAACTCCAAATCCCAACGCGGCGCCCGTGCGCGCATTGGAAGTTGGGACTTGGGAGTCGGGGATTAGCGCGGGTCATGATTTTTCGCCCGTTTTCTCTCCACGCAAGAGATCTGACGCCACCCAGATGGCCGCGCGTCCTTGTTCCCGCATCTCGCGCGCCGCGGTGAGCAGGTCTGCATGTTCGGCGAGTCCCGCGATCTTGATCAGCATCGGCAGGTTGACGCCGGTGATCACCTCGACCCCGTCGCCAAGGAACGTCAGCGCCAGGTTCGACGGGGTGCCGCCGAACATGTCGGTGAGGATCAGCACGCCGCCGTCCTGCTTCACCCGCTTCACCGCCTGCGCGATCTCATTGCGCGCGTCATCGGTATCCTCGTGCCAGCCGATCGAGACCGCCGCAAAGCGCGGCAGGTCGCCCACGATTGTCTCGGCCGCGTTGAGCAGCTCGGTGGCCAGCTGTCCGTGTGTCACGACGACGACGCCAATCATCGGCACATCCTGATGTTCACGCTGCTCCGTTCTCAGTGCTCAGTTCGTGTTCATGTTCGGTTCGGAGTTCACGGTTCTCAGTTCGCGATTCGTCGCCGCGCTCAGCCGAACTACGAACGCGGCATATCGAGCGCCGAACTGTGAACGACATGTTTCTTAACTATCCCTGTGTTTCACTCGAAGCCGAACGCCTTTCACCCCGGCGAGCGATTTCTTGAGCGCCTCGGCCATCATCACCGATCGATGCTGACCGCCAGTGCAGCCGATCGCGACCGTGAGGTAGCTCTTCCCTTCCTGTACGTATTGCGGCAGCGCGAACTTCAGGAACGACGTCAGGCGGTCGATGAAATCGTGCGTCTCCTGGTGCTTCCGCATGTACCGCACGACCGCCGTGTCGCGTCCCGTCAACTTCCGCAGGCTGTCCACGAAATGCGGGTTCGGGAGGCACCGCACATCAAACACCAGATCCGCATCGACCGGCACGCCATTCTTGTACCCGAAGCTGACGAGATTGACGACCATGTCGGCCCGGTGCCGGTCGTCGCGCGACATCTGCATGAAGCTGTCGCGAAGCTCGTGCACGGTGAGGTTGCTCGTGTCGAGAATGAGGTCCGCCATGGCGCGGATCTGATTCAACTTGCCGCGCTCCTCGGTAATCCCCTCGCTGACCGAGCGATCGCGGGCCAGCGGGTGCGGCCGCCGCGTCTCGCTGAACCGCCGGACGAGCGCCGTATGGCTGGCCTCCAGAAAGATCAGCATCGGATTGACTTTCGGCGTGGCGCGCAGCTTCCGGAAGACCTTCGGGAACCGCTTGAGAAACTCCTTCTCGCGCACGTCCACCACGATCGCGACCTTCTGCAGCGCCGTGTCCGCCCGCGTGGCCAGCTCCGCCATCGTCGGAATGAGCTGCGTGGGCAGGTTGTCGATACAGAAGTACCCAAGATCTTCGAGCGCCCGGATCGCCTGCGTCTTCCCCGACCCGGAAAGTCCCGTCAGGATGACGAAGCGCCGCGTGCCACGCGCGGATGTCGAACGCCGCGCGGCCCTGGCCGTGGAGCGCACCGGCGCGAGGCGCAGCGCGGTCGCGCGCTTCACACATGGCCTCCATGCTCGAGATCGTCTTCGGCATCGACATCGGCGTGGACATCCTTTTCGCGCAGCGTCTGTTCGAGACGTTCGGCGAGATCGCGCGCCGCGTTCAGACCGCGCGCACGCAGCAGCTGGTTCCTTGCGGCGACCTCGACGAGTACGGCAAGGCTCCGTCCAGGCGCCACCGGCATCCGGATCAATGGCACCTTGAGCCCGAGGATGTCGTGACGGTTCTCTTCCAGCCCGAGCCGGTCATACTCGCGATGCGGATCCCAGCGCTCGAGCTGCACGACCAGCTCCACGCGCTTGGAGGCGCGAATCGCGGCCACGCCAAACAGGTCGCGGATGTTGATGAGGCCCAGCCCGCGGACTTCCATGTGGTGACGCGTCAGCTCGGGACACGTGCCGATCAACGTCGTCTCGCCGCGCCGCCGCACCTCGACCGTGTCGTCGGCGACCAGGCGGTGACCACGCACGACCAGGTCGAGTGCGCACTCGCTTTTGCCGATGCCGCTCTCACCGATGATCAGCACGCCGAGGCCGAGCATGTCCATGAGGACGCCGTGAATGACCACGCGCTCGGCGAGCTCATCGTCCAGGAGCGACGCGACCTTCGCAATCGCGACGGGCGTCTTCACCGACGTGCGCAGCAACGGAACGTGATAGCGATCCGACGCGGCCAGGAGCTCGGCCGGCGGGGTCCATCCACCCGTGATGAGCACGCACGGAATGTCGTGGCTGAAGGCGGCTGCCAGCACGTGCATCCGCTGGGCGGCGTTCAGGCTTTCGAGGTAACGGACTTCGCTCTCGCCGAAGACCAGAATCCGCGAGGGCTGGAGATACTCGTCGAAGCCCGCCAGCGCGAGGCCGGTCTTCTGGATGTGAGGGCTGGAGATCGTGCGCTCGATACCAGCGGCGCCGCCGAGCATCTCGAGCGGCAGACCGATCACTTCGGCCCGGCCCTTGAGCAGGCTCCCGACGGTCACTGAGCGGGGTGTCATGGGCGAAATGCTGAATGTCGAGTTGCGATTGCTGAATGACGAGGGGCCAATTCATTCAGCATTCGACATTCAGCAATCAGCATGGCTATGCCTCAGGTTCGATGAGGCCGAGGTTCCCATCCGGTCGACGGAACAGCACATTGATTTCCTCGGTCGTGGAGTTCCGGAAGACGAGGAATGCGTCCCGGCCGTCGCCCACTTCGATCGCGGCTTCGTCGACCGACATCGGCTTCACGGCGTAGCGGCGGGCGCGAATGATGCGGATCTGCCCGGCGCCGTCCGGTTCGCGCTGGGCCAGCCCCGTGCCGAACATGGCGGCGCCACGCTGAGGCCGTGGCGCCGCGGACGCTGCCTTCGCCGGCGAGATGGCCCGGCGCTTCCCTTCGGTCCACTTGCTCTTCAGCTTCCCGAGCTGCCGATCGATCTTGTCGATCGACGCGCTGAGCGCGGTCTGGGCGTCGCGGCCCGTCGCCTCTCCGTGGAGGAAGTGCTCGCCGCGCACGTGCAGCGTCACCTCCGCATGGAAACGCACCTTCTCCCTGGTGATCACGATCTGCGCAGACACGACGCTGTCGTTGAGCGGCCGGAACGCGCGCGCGAGGCGCTGCTCGACCAGTTTGCGCAGGGTGGCGGTGAGCGTGAAATGGCGAGCGGTGAGTTCGAGGCGCATGGATGTATCTGCGGCTAATGGCTCACGACTCAGGGGAAGCCTGGAGCCAGCTTCGGTTAGTAAAGGACCTTGCGCTGATTGGATGTCGGAATCTTGAGCTCCTCGCGATACTTCGCGATCGTCCTGCGCGCGAGCTCGAGCCCTTCGCGCTGCAGGATGCTGACAATCTTCGAGTCGCTCAGCGGCTTCCGCGGATCCTCCTGCTCGATGATCTTGCGGATACGCTGCTTGATCGTCACCGACGAGACCGCTTCCCCGTACGAGCTCGCGATCCCGCTGTGGAAGAAGTACTTCATCTCGAACACGCCCTGCGGCGTGTGCATGTACTTGTTCGTCACGACGCGGCTCACCGTGGACTCGTGCATGCCGATGTCGTTGGCGACATCGCGCAGCACGAGCGGCCGAAGGTACTCGATCCCGTGATCCAGGAAGTCGCGCTGGAAATTGATGATGCTCGTCGCGACCTTGTGGATCGTCTTCTGGCGCTGCTCCACCGACTTGATCAGCCAGAGCGCAGACCGGAACTTGTCCTTGACGTACGCGCGGGTCTCGTCGGTGTTCTCGGTCGCGGTCTTGTCGAGCAGCCGCCGGTATACGGGGCTGATGCGCAGCTGCGGCAGTCCTTCCTCGTTCAGCACCGCGACGTACTGATCCTCGACCTTGACGACGTAGACGTCGGGGATGACGTATTGCGACTGTGACGGATTGAGACGGCTGCCGGGCTTGGGATCGAGATGACGAATCAGCTCGATGTGCTGCTTGAGATCGTCGATCGAGAGACCGAGCTTCCGCGCCAGCTCCGGCACCTGGTGGTTCTGCAGGAGCCGCATGTGCTCCGTCACGATCTTCTCCGCCGGCGTGCCGGCCATCCCAAGATGCCGCAGCTGCAGCAGCAGGCATTCCTGGAGGTCGCGCGCCGCAATGCCGATTGGATCGAAGCCCTGAATCAGCTTGAGCGCCCGTTCGACCTGCTCGGTCGGCCATGGGCCCATCGCCGACAGTTCCTCGACCGTGGCCACGAGCTGGCCGTCGTCATCGAGGTTGCCGATGATCGCCTCGCCGATTTCGCGGATCGCCGCCTCGTCGGTCTGCATCGAGAGCTGCCACAGCAGATGATCGGCGAGCGAGGCGGAGGTGGAGAGGGTGTTCTCGATCGGCGGGAGCTCCTTGACCTCGGTCGGCGTCCGCGGCCGGTACCCGTCGTCAAGGTAGTCTCCGAAAAAATACTCGTAGTCCTGATCGTCCCAGGTGTCGCCTTTTTCCTGGGGTGGTTTCTCTTCCTGCTTTTCCTGCGCGGCTTCGACTGGCTGGAGCTCCTCGGTCGGCACTTCCTCGAGCATCGGGTTCTCCACCATCTCCTGGTTGAGAAGCTCCGACAACTCGAGCGTCGACATCGGCAGCAGCTTGATGGCCTGCTGAAGCGACGGCGTCAGAATCAGCTTCTGGACGAGCTTTGTATGGAGTTTCTGCGAGATCGCCATGCTGTCAGCGGTTCAGTTTTGGGTCCAGCACCACGCAAACCATCTTAGTCCAATTAGTCCAATCGAAAATCCGTGCCCAGGTAAATCCGCTTCACCGCTTCGTCCGCGGCGAGAAAATCGGGCGTCCCGCTGCGAAATATCACGCCGTCGTGCACGATATATGCCCGATCGGTGATGCGCAGAGTCTCGCGTACGTTGTGATCCGTGATCAACACGCCGATGCCCCGTTCCTTCAGGTGAAAGATGATGTTCTGGATATCGGTCACTGCAATCGGATCGATACCGGCGAACGGTTCATCGAGCAGGATGAAACGCGGGGAAATCACCAGCGCGCGCGTGATTTCCGCGCGCCGGCGTTCACCGCCCGACAGCGTATGCGCCGGCGCTTTCGCGAGCGGCGTCAAGTGCAGTTCCGCAAGGAGGCCCCGCAACCGCTCCTGGCGCTCCGCCGCGGTCAGATCCAGCGTCTCGAGAATGGCGAGAATGTTCTTCTCGACCGAGAGGCCGCGGAAGATCGATGGCTCCTGCGGCAGATAGCCGATACCCTTCCGCGCACGGACGTACATTGGATCGTCCGTGACATCTTCCCCATTGAGGAACACGCGTCCCGAATCGGGGACCGTCAGTCCCACCGTCATGTAGAACGTCGTGGTTTTCCCGGCGCCGTTCGGGCCGAGCAGGCCGACCACCTCGCCGGAATTGACGTCCAGGCTCACTCCCCGGACGACCGTGCGCCCGCTGTAGGACTTCGTGAGCGCTTCTGTGCGAAGCGTGGACGCGGGTGTGGACATCAGCGGGAGCGCGGCGTCGCGGTACACGCGGGGCTGACGCCGTTCTTCGTCTGCGTGCGAATCTCCTCGTTGCCGTCCACGATGATCCTATCGGCCGATTTGAAGAAGGTCAACGTTTTGCCCGTCGTTTCCTTGCACATCTCGATGACTTTGACGGGCTTCGCGCCGGCGCCCGACATCAGGTAACGCTCGTCCTCCGCGAAATACGTCAGCCGATCGCCGGTGGCGGTTCGCGCATCGAGCTTGAGGCTCACGTTGGTGTACGCCTCGAGGCGATTGACGTGGCCGCCCTGCTCCGCGAGCAGCACCTCGATGCGATCCGCCCGCAGGTCGCCCTGCGGCCCGCCCAATTGCGCTTGTACCTCGACCACGCCGAGCGCATTCTTGACCGATCCGTACGTCATCGTGTGTGCGGCGTCCGCATAGCGGATCTCCGCTGAGCGCGCGATCGATACGCCCGTATCGAGGGCGATGCTGGAGCGTGCGTTACCGGCGGCAACGAGGTCGCCCGTGGTCTGATCGATCGTGATGAGCTCCGCGCGCATCGTCGTCTCGCCCTGCCAGAGCGTCGCGTTGCCCGTATAGATCGCCTTACCCGATGCGCCCTGGTAGTCGAGCGCGTCAGCGTTGACGTTTGCCGCCTGATCCTGTTTGAAGAGACTCGGCAGCTTCGTCGCGTCTCCCCCACCTGTGCCACCTCGTCCTGCCGCCGCGCGCGCGCGAAGTGTGGTCTTCACGCCGCCGGTCGCCTTCATCAAGCGTCCCTGCAATGCCACATCGATCGCGGTCCCATCGATCGTCACCTGGTTGTCGCTCACACGCGGGACAGTTCCCGCCTCGGTGCCGGCCAAATGCAGCGAGCCCTTCATCGGGTCATAGCGCGCCTCGCCCGCCGCCGCCTGAAGGCCCTGCTCCTCGAACTTCGCCGCGCCCATGAAGACGGCATCGCTCACGACATCGTCGGTGAGCTCGACCGTGAGCCTGCGCGACGTCGCAACCCGGGCCGCGGACGACCTGCCGCTCTCTTCGCGGTACTCCACGTTGTCGGTGAACGTCGCCGCTGTCAGCCCCTTGCCCGCCGCGCCGGCGGCGTCGAGCGTACGCGCGCGAATACTACGACCGGGCGATTCGGGCGAGCCTGGAAGGTCGAACCGAACGTTGCCGTTCCCTGTCGCTTTCGTCAGCGATCCATCGGGCGCGAGCGCGATATCCAGCGTGTCCCCGATGATCTGGCGCCCTGCCGATCCGCCCTGCCCGGTCATCGCGACGGCGCCACCACCAAGCAGCCCTACGCGCTCGAGCGTCTCGCCGTCGTCGGCGTAATGGAGATCGATGTCGCGCGCGCTCATCGAGTCGACGCCGGCGCCGCCGCCGACAACGCGCGAATTGCCGCGCAGCTCAATGTCGGTGACGTGCTGTTCGTCCTCGGTCAAGTGCGCAAGACCCTGCACCGCGTCGATCACCTGCTCGCCCCTCAGCGCGTGGACGTTCCCCTCGAGCGCCAGGGTGTGTTCCATGCGCGCGAAGGTCGACTTCCCGGATGTGAACTCCATGGTCGTATTGCCGTGCTCGTCCGTGAGCATGACGTGCGACTGGTCGGCCAGCATCAGGATGTCGCTGTTCTTGTCGTACGACATGCCGACGCCGGAGCCCATCATCCGATCGCGTTCGAATGTGACCGCGCCCGGCGCTGTCATCACTCCGTTTTCCTCGCTGAACGTCGCGGTGTCGGCATGGACGATGAAGCCGTCGCTGGCGGCAAGCGTGACGCCGCCGGCAAGCTGCAGCTCCTTCTGATTCTCGCCGGCAGTCGCCTCGCGCCCGGTCACGACGTAGTCACGGCCACCGCGATTGCGGACCGTGATCTTGACGCCGATCAGCTTTGTCGCGCCGTTCGCGTACGTGAGCTGACGCTCGGCTTCGATGAGGTAATCCTGCCTGCTGCCGCGAACCTGCTGGAGGACGTTGCCAGAGCTTTCGATGATGGCGTTGGGATCGCTCCGCTGCGGGGGCGGCGCCACGGTCTGTGTCGCGCGCTCTCCCATCGTCGCGTATATCGCAATCGCCGAGGCGATTCCCGCGATCGCCACAACGACACGTGCGCGCCTCTGCCATCTCACTCGAGTAAGGATAGCAGTTCACCCTTCTGTGTTCTTGGTTCTCGGTTCGTGTTCAGTTTCAGGTTCGGTGCCGAGTTCGGGTTCGAGGTTCTGCGTTCCCGCCTGCGTTCCGCAGCACAGGCGTGCCGTCGGGTTGCCGCGTTCGAGGCATGCCGCGCCAGGCGAAGCCGGCAATCAGCAAGCATGGCGGTTCGTTCACCTTCGGTTCTCAGTTTTCGACAGCGAACTGAGAACCTCCAACCGGCGAACCTCAATTGAGAACCGAACCTGACACTGAACACGAACAGAGAAGCCAGAAGGCGGAAGCGTGAACAACAGCTAGCTAGCTATCAGGAGCGCGAAAATCCGCGACGGAGAGTTGCACGTAGCGTTCGCCATTCCACGTGTCCTGCTCGAGTGAAAACGCAAGATCGATGGCGGCGCGGTGCTCGGTGACGAAGCTCTCGCGCTCGGAGGCGCGCCACGCGATGCCACGCAGCACACGGCCGTCCTGCTTGAGCGCCATCTTGAGATGCCGCTCCTTGAGGCGCCGCGGACCATCGACGATCTCGACATTGCTGGTCCGGAAGATCGGACACGGATTGCCGGCGCCGAACGGCGCCAGCGTCGCCAGCTCGGAGACGACCTGCTCGTTGATCGAGCGGAACGTCAGCGAACCATCGATCCAGAGGCGCGGGCGGAGATCGTCCGGCCCGAGGCGGCTGTCGGCATACTCGTTGACGCGGGCGCGCAGCTCGCGGATCCTGCCGCTCTCGAGCGTCAGCCCGGCCGCCTGCTTGTGACCGCCGAACTTCGTCATCAGCTCGCCGCACGATTCGAGAGCGCCAAGCATGTTGAATGACGGGATGCTCCGGCACGACCCGTGCGCGATGTCGCCGTCGATGGAGATGACGATCGCGGGTCGATGAAATGCATCCACCAGCTTGGAGGCGACGATGCCGATGACACCGCGGTGCCAGCCGTCGCCGGCCACGACAATGACCGTGCGGGAGCCGACCTCGAGGTCGGTCTCCACGATCTTCCTCGCCTGCGCGACGATCTCCGCCTCCTCCTGCTGACGCCGGATATTTTCCGAGTTGAGTTGCTCGGCCAGGGCACGAGCCTCCTCACCCATCGTCTCGTCCGACGCGAGGAGCAGCCGGGCGGCGATGTCGGGCGTGCTCATGCGTCCCGCGGCATTGACCCGCGGAGCGACGACGAACCCGATGTGATAGCTGTCGATCTCGCGCCCCGCCAGGCCGCAGACGTCGAGCAACGCCCGAAGTCCAACCTTGTGCGGGCCCTTCGACAACATACCGAGCCCGAGTTTGGCGATGATGCGGTTCTCCCCCGTCAGCGGAACGACGTCGGCCAGCGTCCCGATCGCGGCAATCTTCACGAACGCGGACAACCAGTTCGCGTGGCCGGTGCGTCCACAGAGCGCCTGCACGAGCTTCAGGGCCACGCCGACACCCGCAAGGTTTTTGTCCGGATAGGTGCAGTCGTGGCGCTTCGGATTGATGACCGCCAGCGCCGTCGGCAGCGACGTGTCGGGCTCGTGATGGTCCGTGATGATGAGATCGATTCCCAGCTCGCGCGCGCGGGTGGCCGCTTCATCCGCGCGGATGCCGCAATCCACCGAGATGATCAGGTGGATGCCGTCTCCATGCAGCCGATCGATCGTCGCCGGCTGAAGACCGTAGCCGTCCCGAAAGCGCTCGGGGATGAAGTGAACGACATCAGCGCCAAGCAGCTCCAGCGCGCGGCGAAGAATGACCGTCGAAGTGACGCCATCGACGTCGTAGTCGCCATGAACGGCAATTCGCTCCTTCGCCGCGATGGCCGCCAGGATCCGGTCGACAGCGCTCGCCATATCCGCGAGCGCAAACGGATCGTGCAGATCCTCAAGCCGTGGTGCCAGGAACCGGCGCGCATCCTCGATCGCACCCATGCCGCGAATGCAGAGCAGACGCGCGGTCACGGGCGAGACGCCAAGCTCGCGCGCGAGCACTTCGGCGTGGCCATCGTCACACTGAACCGACTCCCAGATCCGGTTGATCATGGCAATGCGAGGCGCGAGCTAACTCCCAACTCCCAAGAACCAACCTCCAAGGCGCCTTGGGAGTTGGGAATTGGGAATTGGACGTTGGGAGTTCATCTCATCCAGCATTCTCGTTAATACCCACGTTGCCCATGGCGCGAAACTTCTGGTACCGCGCGTCCATCCGCGACGCCGAGTCCATCGCCTGCACGGCCGATAGTGCGCGCTCGAGCGCGGCGTCGAGGAGCGACGTCGCGAGCTCGTGGTTGGTGTGCGCGCCTCCGGTCGGCTCAGCGACGATCTCGTCGATGATCCCGAGGCCGAGTAGATCCGGGGCCGTCAGCTTCAGCGCTTCGGCAGCTTCCACCTTGCGGCCCGAGTCGCGCCAGAGAATCGCGGCGCATCCTTCCGGCGGAATCACGCTGTAGATCGAGAACTCGTGCATCAGGATCCGATCGCCAATGGCAATCCCGAGCGCACCGCCACTCCCGCCTTCCCCGTGCACGAGGACGATGATCGGCACGTCGAGGGCAGCCATCTCGCGGAGGTTGTAGGCGATGGCCTCTGCGATGCCACGCTCCTCCGACTCGACGCCCGGATAGGCCGCCGGCGTATCGACGAACGCAATCACGGGCCGGCCGAATTTTTCCGCCAGCTTCATCGCACGCATCGCCTTGCGGTAACCCTCGGGACGCGCGTAGCCGAAGTTGCGGAAAATCTTCTGTTTCGTGTCGCCGCCTGCGCCCTTGTGATGCCCCACGATCATCACCGGCTCGTCCTTGTAGCGCGCGAAGCCCGCCACGATGGCGCGATCGTCCGCAAAACGCCGGTCGCCGCTGATCTCGGTGAAATCGGTGAACAGCCGGTTCACGTAGTCCAGCACCGTGGGCCGATTGGGATGCCTCGCGACCAGGACGCGCTGCCACGGCGTCAGCCGCGAGTAGATATCCGCGCGGACCGACTCAATCCGCCGGTTGAGGTCATCAATCTCGACCAGCCGCTGGGGCGACTGCGGGAGCATCGAAATCGCCTCGATCTCCTTGAGGAGCACCGCGATTGGCTCTTCGAACTCCAGTGTGTCAGGCGGCATGGACAGGGGAGGTCACTCGGTAAATCCCAAGTTCCAACTCCCAAATCCCAAATCCCAATCAAAGCGTGCCCCTTGGGGTTTGGGTTTTGGGATTCGGGTTTTGGGGTTTGACATCGCGAAGCTACCGAAGGGTAACCGAACCCGTCCCGCAGATTTTCTCAACTTCGGAAACAAGTGTCTCGGACGGCCGGACGCGGATGCCGTTGACGTCGACGGTCACCCGGATGTGGCGATCGCGCTCGTGCAGCACGATGGCGACGCGCCGGTCCCCCTTGTGCTGCGCGAACAGGTCCCAGAGGCGCTCGAACGTCGCGCGATCCGCCGGTGGGGTCGACAGCCGGATGGCGACCGACTTCGCCAGCCGCTCGCGCACGAGCCCGATCGGGACAATCTCCGTCGCCAGCACTCTGGCCGACTCATCGTCTCGTTCGAACTTGCCCTTCACCAGCACCGTCTGGCCATTCTCTGCCAGGTGACCGTGCAGCTTGAAGGTCTCCGGGAAGACCACCACCTCGACACTGCCGGCTGCGTCATCGAGCATGAAGACGCACATCCGATCGCCCTTCCGCGTCTTGAGCGGGCGAAGGCCCGACACGATGCCGCCAATCGAGATGTCCTCGCCCCGGTCGCGACCATAGCGCCCGTTGCCACTTGTTCCGTTTCCATTCCCACTGGTCTGTGGGACGAGCCCTTGTGGCCCGCCTGTCGAGCCCGGAAGGATCCCCCCGCTCAACTCGGAGTCCTCATCGGGCTTCTTCAGATTGAGATCCGCAATCGACTTCGCGCCGTACTCGCGAAGGTCGTCGGCGTAGGCATCGATGGGGTGGCCGCTCCAGTAGAGGCCGAGCGCGTCCTTCTCGAAGTTGAGCTGCTCGATCTGCGTCCATGACGGCACGTCAGGAAGCGGAACCGGTGCGAGGCCGGCGCCGTCCTCAACGCCACCAAACAGATCCGTCTGACCGAGGTCCTTGTCGCGCTGAGTGCGGTTGCCGTGCTCGCACGCGGCGTCAATCGACGCAAACAGCCGCGCCCGCGTCTGTCGTAGAGGCGCGTGGTGCAGGGCCGGGTCTTTCGACCCGGCCGCGGATCCCGCCAGCGAATCGCACGCGCCGGCCTTCACCAGCGCCTCGAACACGCGCTTGTTGGCAAGCCGGAGGTCGAGAATCTCGCACAGCGCGTGCAGCGATCGAATCCGCCCGCCCAACTGCTGGCGCGCCGCGATGATCGAGGTGACGGCGCCCTCACCGAGGCCCTTGATTGCCGTCAGCCCGAATCGCACGCCCTTGCCGTGCTCGACCGAGAAATTCAACTGGCTCTCGTTGATGTCGGGCGCCAGCACCGGGATGCCGCGCTCGCGCGCCTCGGCCAGGTAGACCGCCAGCTTGTCGGTGTTCTGCGCCTCGATGGTGAAGAGCGCCGCGGCGAAATGCCATGGGTAGTTCGCCTTGAGATACGCCGTCTGGTACGCGAGAAACGCGTAGGCCGTCGAGTGCGACTTGTTGAATCCGTAGCCGGCGAAGAATTCCATCAGGTCGAAAATCTTCGTCGCCTTCCGTTCGTTGATCCCCTTGGCTTTCGCGCCCTCCATGAACGCGGCGCGCTGCTTCGCCATGACCTTGGGATCCTTTTTCCCCATGGCCCGGCGCAGCACGTCGGCTTGCCCCAGCGTGAACCCGGCGAGCGCCTGCGCGATGCGCATCACCTGTTCCTGGTAAGCGATCACACCATAGGTGTCCGACAGGATCGGCTCGAGCTGCGGCAGCTCGTACTTCACCTCTGTCTTTCCCTGTTTGCGTGACACCCAATCGTCGACCATCCCGCTCTTCAGCGGTCCCGGCCGATAAAGCGCGTTCAGCACGATGAGGTCGTCGAGACGATCCGGCTTCGCCTTTCGCAGGAGCTCGCGCATGCCGGAGCTCTCGAACTGGAAGATCCCGAACGCGGCCCCGTCGGCGAAGACCTTGTACGTCTTCGGGTCATCGAGCGGAATCGTGTCGATGTCGAGATCGATCCCCTCGGTGCGCTTGATCTCGGTGAGACAGTCGCGGATCAGCGTCAGCGTGCTCAGCCCGAGGAAATCCATCTTCAGGAGGCCGACGCGCTCGACCTCTTTCATGTTCCATTGCGTCGTGATTTCGTCGCGCGCTCCCTTGTAGAGCGGCGCGTAATCGGTGATCGGCCCTGGCGCGATCACAACGCCCGCGGCATGCACCGAGGCGTGCCGCGACATGCCTTCGAGCCGCTTGCCGATCTCGATGACCTCGTTGACCTTGGGATCCTTCGCAGCCATGTCCTTGAGGATCGGGTTCTCAGCCAGCGCCTTCTCGAGCGTCATGTCGAGCGCCGGCGGAATCTGCTTCGCGATGCGGTCGACGTCCGCATACGACATCTCCAGCACCCGCCCCACGTCCCGCACCACGGCCTTCGCCTTCATCGTCCCGAACGTGATGATCTGCGCGACGTTCTCACGGCCATACTTGCGCGTGACGTAGTCGATCACCTCGCCCCGGCGGCGCTCGCAGAAGTCGACGTCGATGTCGGGCAGCGACACGCGCTCGGGGTTGAGGAAGCGCTCGAAGAGCAGATCGAAGTCGATCGGGTCGACGTCGGTGATGCGCATGCACCACGCGACAAGCGATCCGGCTGCCGAACCGCGGCCGGGACCGACGGGAATATTTTCCTCGCGCGCGTAGCGGATGAAATCCCAGACGATCAGGAGATAGCCCGGGAAGCCCATCTGCTTGATCATCTCGATCTCGTACTCGAGACGACGGTCGTATTCGTCGAGGGTGTGGCGCAGCCGGCCGGCCGCGGCAAGCTGCCGGAGGCGCGGGAGGCGTTGCGCGAATCCCTCGCGCGCGATGTGCTCGAAATACCGGTCGATCGTGAACCCTTCTGGCACGCCGAACGACGGGAGGTGGTTCTGCCCTTTCGGGATCGTGACGTTGCAGCGCTCGGCAATGAGAAGGGTGTTCTTCAGCCCTTCCGGGTGATCCTGGAAGACCGACGACATCTGTTCGGCGGTCTTCAGAAAAAACTGGTCTCCGGTGTAGCGCAGGCGCTGCGTATCGTTGACCGTCTTGCCGGTGCCGATGCAGAGCAGGATGTCGTGCGGCTGGTGATCGCCTTGTTTGAGATAGTGCACGTCGTTGGTGACCACGAGCGGGAGCTTGAGATCCTTGGCGAGAGGGAGCAGCCCTCTGTTGACGACCTTCTGTTCCTCGATGCCCTGGTACTGCATTTCGAGAAAGAAGTTGTTCGGACCGAGGATGTCGCGAAGCCGGCCCGCGGCCTCGAGCGCCGGACGCGTCTGCTCCACCTTCAGGGCGCTTGCGACCTCCCCTTTGAGGCAGCTGCTCAGCCCGATCAAGCCCTTCGAGTGCTGCGCCAGCAGCTCCTTGTCGATCCGGGGCCGGTAGTAAAACCCCTCGGTGTAGCCGGCTGACACGAGCTTGATCAGGTTCTTGTAGCCTTCGTCGGTTTCCGCGAGCAGGACCAGGTGATTCGTTTCCGTCTGCGGACCCGACTTCTCAAAGCGGCTTCCCTGGGCGACGTAGACCTCGCACCCGAGGATCGGCTTCAGCCCGCGGTCACGCGCGTGGTCGTGGAACACGACCGACGAGAACATGTTGCCGTGCTCGGTGACCGCAAGCGCCGGCATCTTCAGCCTCACCGCTTCGTCGAGCAGCTCGTCGATCCGGCACGCGCCGTCCAACAGAGAGAACTCTGTGTGAAGGTGGAGATGGACGAACTCGTTCACGCTTCTGACTTCTCTCTTCTCAGTTCGTCTTCAAGTCCGGTGCGTGGTTCTCGGTCCGCGGTTCGATGTTCGGCGCAGCGGGTTCCGAACGCGGAACATCCGAACAGGAACGCAGAACCGAACGGTGAACACGAACCGAGCAGCGAGAACTCCGAAGGGTGAACGACGGTCATCGCCTCATTCCCATTCAATCGTAGAAGGCGGCTTCGACGAGATGTCG